>OMJG01001028.1_pt1 | contig 17794 bp, 24 predicted proteins | sample 1646431 | NCBI WGS metagenome assembly OMJG01 (sample SAMN03771674, study PRJEB25209) | food metagenome | isolation source: Cotija cheese | place: Mexico:Jalisco,Michoacan | collected 2011-12-12
TATGACCATAACCAGTATTATCAACACGTGCGTCTGTCACTTCGTTAATACCGTCACCGTTATGACCTAGAATCATGTTGCTGAAACGACCGTTTAGATACGTTAAATAATCTTCAACACTGTCATTCAAGTATTTAATTTGTTTCGCTGAGTGTGCGTATATTTCTTCTTTTTGATGATAGATAAACATTTTCTCAAGTTTGCTCATGCCTTCATCCAACAAGCGATAGTTATACTCATGTTGAGCAACTATTTTCTGACCTGTCATTGAGTGTAAACTTGTAATTAATCCGTAAGCCATTGGTTGCCTCCTTTAATCATAAAAACTGTAATAATCCTTTATTAGTTCATACATAATCACTTCGTGCCCTTTTTCGTTAGGGTGTAATCCATCTGGCATGCTAGACTTTCTGAAAGCTGGGTTGTATGGCTTGAAGTAATCTGTGTGATAAGCATCAAATACTGGTACATTTAATTCACTACAAGCTAATATTTGAGCGTTTACATAGTCCTCAAGTGTTAACCCTAGTTTGTTTTTGTCCGTGTCTTTACGGCGTATCGTTGTACCACTCATAGGGCATTGCCTTGTAGCTGTCATCACTAGTATTTTTGAATCCGGATTATTCTTTCTAATAACTTCAATTGCAGAACAAAAGGCACCGTAAAACGTTTTAGTGTCCGTTTTATCAGTGCCTATCGGTACACCTGCCCAATAACCGTGTAACCAGTCATCATCTGTACCTTGTAATATGATTAGGTCGCCTCTTATTTGCTCTGCTTGCCTATAAATGCTGTTTTCTACCGCTTCTTTACCTATTGGTACTGTCGCCATTGTCGCGCCACCTCTTGCAAGGTTGGTCGTTTTGGCTTTTAACTTTTTGCCTAACATTTCTGTGAAATTAGTTTTTGCGTGTGACCCTCTAGCTACAGAATCACCAATTGTTCCAATAGATTTGATGTTTCTTATACTTGATTGACTCGTAAAGTCGTACATGATCGTACCGTTAGCAGTAGTAACTGTTTTAGTGTTAACTTTATCCACTTTAGCGTTTAATCTTTCGGTTTTCTTTAATATATCGTTGTTGATAGATAAACTTGCGTTAACTTTTGCGTTTAATGCTTTTAGTTCTTTAGATGGGTCGGATTTAGTAGACTTTACACTCTTAACATAATTCGCAGCGTCATGAACAGCCTTGTTATAACGATTACGTCTGGTAAAATCTCCTAACACTACATCTTGTTTAGTGATATTGTTATAAGCATCTCTTTCAGTTGTTATTTCTACTATTCTTACTAAATCGTTATATCCTATGGCAGAATCCACCACTCTAACAACATCACCTATTTTAGGGTTAGCTTCTGGGAAATGTTCACGTAACGCTACAAAGTCTAAGGAAATAGAAGCAGTGACACTTTTCTTTATCACTAGCTCCATTGCTTTTTTTAAACTATCTTCTTTTTTAATACGTCCATCAACAAGCGGTGGCGCTTCTCTTTTACCTATCAATTGTGCTAATGGATGAGTGAATTCAATTTGTAGTCCCGCTTCTGCAAAAGTCTGTTGTCCATCAAAATCACCGTAACCTTTAATAAAGGTATAACATTTAGATGCGTCTTCTTGTATTTTGACGTTATCAGCATTCACACCAGCTTTAATGTAATAATTGGCAAACTTAGATAATTCATCATACAAATGAAACGTTTTAGTCATTGCATCGTATTCATATTCGAGATGATAACGCTCAAGTCCTTTTTTAAAGATTTCTAATCGTGTATCTCCTTTGCCTAATCCCTCGAATTTAGATGCATCTACTTTTGGATGTAATACATACTTATAACCCGTTCCTTTAAAGACAGTATTGAAGAACTCAACGCCTGTAAAACTTTCGTTATACTCTTGGTAAATCCTAGAATTGTTAAGGTCATCAAGTTCTTTTTGCCTAGCTTTGATATCAAGTCTTATTTTCTCGCCGATAGTTGATTTATCAAGTATTACAATTACATATTCGTTGAAATCATCTTCACCTTCAACATGAGTGATCGTCCACATTTTAGTGATAGCACCTATTGCGTCAAACGTACTCGCGTTTTCAATAATTGTTAAATCCAAAGAACTATCTTCATTTAACTTTTTACTGACTTTAGTACTAACGTTAATTGCATGCCCTACACCTTGTAAGCTTTTTAATAAAATTGGCATAGGCTACTCCTTATCTAAAATATAATTTGTGTCTAAACGTAATTTGTTTCATTACTTTATTAGACTTGAATCGATTCCAGCCTGGATATAAAACCGGTTGTTCTAAAGTTTTATTAAAAGAATCTATATTTAAATAACCTCTATAGGTGTGTTTACCATCAAAAATTATTTTATCTCCGGCTTTTAAATCGACTTCCTTAATAACTGAGACATTTCCTTTATCTGTATAGAAAGTGAATCCATCCTTATCATTAGCTTTAACATCTTCGGCTAACTCTATTTCAACAACATTAAACTGATTAAACTGTGTTAAAGGAACATCACCGTTATAATAAACTTCTCCTGAGTTAGTGTTGTAAAATGTCATTTGACGCCTCTTATCACCTTCGTTTGTAGGCAATCTATCAGGTACCGACCATTTTTCAGGGTCGTTATCACTTTCTAGATCCGTGCTATAACCGATACTTTCAAAAAAAGGTAATTCAGTTGTTTCAAACGACAAAGAAAATTCCCCTGATGTTTGCGTTGTATCAAAAGACACTTCGCTTACCAATCCCACTAAAAGCTGTCGTCCATCAACATAATCAAGCTCAAATGCTTGTTTGTCTTTTGGTATATCTAATATATGCTCATACTTAATTGAATTGTCTGGTGTTGCTAATTCCCTTAAATAAAAACGTCCAGCAAATAGTGTTTGGACGTCTGACTTTAAATGTGAAGCATAAGCTATTTTAGGTACTTTATACCTTAGCTTAAGCTCTACTTTTTTAAGTTCTTCTTTAGCATAATTATGAAATCTACCATCAATACCTTCTATATCAGAATAGTTACGATGATATCCTGCGCCTGTAACATTATATTCAACTACTTCTAAATGATCATAAGTAAAAGGATTGTCACTGACGCGATACTGCGTTCCATTTCTTATTACTTCTATATCATGCGCTATCAACTAACAAACCTCCCTTATAATAAGTTGAAACTTCCGTCTATAGCGTCTATATCATCAATGCGTGATTTAATTAAATCAAGGTCACCCTCATTTCTAATCGTTACATTCACAATAGGCCTATTATTTTCTTTTAAGCTATGTTGAACATCACCTGACATGTGTCTATCAAAAGTGGTGCTTATCGGGTCGCCTATGCTATCAGTTAATGTAGAGGATAGCTCTTTATTAAAGGCGCTACCGAAATCTGTAGCAATAACTTTAGCTTGTGATACTGCTAAACCTTTGCCTAAACCACTACCTCCACCATGACCGCTCACGAATGAAGTTACAGAATCCCAAGCTGATGAAATCGCATCACCTACTGCACTAACAACTTTGTGCGCAGCGTTAGCTACACCCTCAGCTACTTTACCGATTAAATCTGCACCGGCATTTAAGAAATCACCAAAGAAATCTTTGATTCTATTAAGTGCATTTCTCATGCCATCTCCTACATTTGAGACAACTCTTTTAAATCCATCAGCTACTTTACTTGCGAAACTTGTAACTGTATTCCAAATATTAGAAACCCATTCGGAACCTTTTGTGATAATAAAGTTTAGTGCTTGCCCCATTTTTTCAGCTACACTCGAAGCCACTCGACTGAACCAACTTGTAACAGTATTCCAAATACTGCTAACAAAATTAGTGATTGTACTCCATATCTGTGACCAACTTGTACCAAACATAGAAAGTGTTCGATTCATTACGCCAGTTAAAAAGCCGATAATTGACTCCCAAACTGATTGCATGTATTGCCAAATCGTATCAAGTACATTGGTAATCGTAGTTTTAATTGTCTCCCAAGCACCTGAGAAGTCGCCAGTAAGCAACTGAATTAAAGCGGTGAATAAACCTACTATGATTTGGACTGCTACTGATATCACTGTTCCTATGGCTTGGAACGCAATTGTAATTAACGTCCATAAACCTTGTATGATATTCATAACGTTTGTGATGATACCTATGACTAAAACACCTAATACTTGCATGAATATTTGCCCTAGCATTTGTAATATAGGCATGATTGGTTGCAACGTTGATTGAATTTTGCCCCATAATTGACTTAACCAATCAACGACACCTTGAATCGCACCAGAAACTGCTGTTTTGATACCGTTCCAAGCTTCGGTTATTGTTTTTCTGAAATTCTCGTTTGTTTTCCATAAATAAACAAGAATACCAATGAATGCGCCAATTACGGCAATCACTGCTAATATTGGCCAAGAAATACTTGTGAAAGCACCAGTCAATAAACCGAACGCTTTACTTACCAACCCAGTTATTCTAGTTAAATCTAGTATTCTTTTGACAACATTCAATAAAGTCATACCAAACACATTACTTAATACACTGCTAACAGCTGCAATCGGAGCCATTAAAGCCCAAAATACGCCACCTAAAATACCCATAACCCCAATGATTTGAGCGACTGCTGGATGAGTTTCAAACAACTTGGCGATGAAACCAGCTAAATTTGTAATGAAATCCAATAATTTACTAGCTATAGGAGCCATTGCAGTACCAAATGCCACTAACGCTTTTACGATATTACCGATTAACTGCATAATAGTTGGCCCATTCTCTTGAACATAACTGATAAAATCTTTAAATCCTTGTGATTGACCTACTTGTTCTGACCACGCTCTGAATTGAGAGGTTAACTTAACCAACCAATCAAATATATTTGAACTGTTTTGCCCAAAAGCAATCATTAAATTGCCAATACCAGAAAATACATTGCCAAATATTTGCCCTAATTTAGGTAAGTTTGTCTTTGTGTACTCAAGAAATGCTTGTATTGCATTTTGTCCAGCTACACTATTAGCCCAGTTTTGGAATTTTTGGCCTAAACTATCCAATCCATTAGCCACCCACAAGAATAATGGTGCTAATTGAGTAAATACATTCACTAATCCATCTCCAAAACGTCCTGCCGCGCTTAACAAAGCATCAAATGTCTTAACACCCGTTGTATTCATCATGTTGAAAAACTTTTGTGCTGTTTGGCTATTCTGAGCCCATTTCAACACTTTCTGTGAAGCTTGTTCCATAGATTGAGCTACACCAGAGATAAAAGGCTTCAACGCAATCAATGCTGTTTTAATAGTGTTTAAACCATTAGCTAATGTATTGAATATTTGAGCTTGATTCTGCTTGATAATATCTTGCCAAGTCGTTTTAACACCATTTAAAGCAGATTGGTAAGCTCTTGTTTCTTTAGTGGCTTGTAAAGTTCCGTCTTTGAGCATTTTAATAGCACTAATTGCCATTGCACCAAATGCTACTGCACCTGCACCAGCAATACTGAATGCCCCAGCTAATCCTAGAACGCCTCCACCTAATACACCAACTGCATTAAGTACCGCCATTATTGCAGGTACTAAGCCAGCAATTACTGGTATCAATGCTTGTATACTAGCAATCATTAAACCTTTAACTTGTTGCGCAAAAATTGTACCAAACGTACGAATTTTAGTAGCTAGCGCGTCCATTTTCTCACCGTACTCGGTTAAAGACTGATTCATCGCTTTAGTTAATATTTGTGCTCTTGTCATTCCTTTAGTGTCGAATTTAACTTTTACTGTCTTGTCGAATAACGTTGACAACATTGCTTTAGCGCCTATAACTGAATGCTTTAAACGAGAGTTGTCGCCATCTATCTTGACAGTATGCTCACGCCATTTTTGTGCCATAGCTTTAGCGCGTTGTAAAGCTCTTTGGAATCTTGAAATATCTGCTTTTACATCTGTTTCAATTTCGTTTGGTACAGTCGTCTTTGCTAATCGTTGAGCTTTCCTTACGTTGCTTTGGAAATCTCTAATGTTGGCCATAATCTTTGCCATAAAATGAGTGTCCAAAAGCTAACCTCCTTTCGATTCAAGGAATTTTCTTGTACCTTCTTTGAACTTGGCACGTCTTCTTTTTTCATCTTCTAATCTGGCTTGTTGTACACGTGCATAGCTACCAGGTTCCCTTATTTCGTAACGCTGTTTCTCAATGTCACGAGCCATTCCAGTTAACTTTTTAGAAGCTTGTACTAAGCCATTAGCTTGCGCTTGTTCAATAACTAACTGCCTTTGATCTAAATACCTATCCTGTGCACCAATGAGCCAATCACGCCATTCAGTGGGCGTTAAAGCTAACAGTTCATGCTCAGGAATGTAACCTAAGTATCTAGCTGTTGATTGCCTTATTTTTGAGTAATCGTGTAAGGTTCTGCGCCCATGATTTCCTTGTAATTCTCTTTCATCATTTCTACACCCATTTTTGTCATCTCTTTGTCGTCGCTCTTCGACATACTCACTGCTTTGTTCAACGTCATCCAGTACGAGCGACTCTCTCTCTTGAAAAAACCACTATTGTTAAGTTTGTCTAAAGCACCTTGTAATAGTGGTAAAGTGTCTTCGCTCTCAGTAATGAAATCATCAATTGCTTTTTCTAACTGTTCACGAGTTGGCGGGTTTTTTAGGTAAGCTGTTGCACATTCCCAAAACTGCAAAATCGCTTTGTTACGAGATTCTAATAAGCCATTGAAGATAACATTGAATCCTGGTGTCGTTCCTTTTCTGCCATTTTCATCAGTGGTTTCTTGTGAGAACTTTTCTGCTTTTTGGTCAAATGCAAACGACACTTTCGCTTCTACTTCGTAATCTTTTTCTCCGTCGTTAATTTTTAATGTTGTAATTGGATTAAATTCAGTCAAAATATATACCTCTTTTCAAATTTTGTATAAAAAAACAGGGAGCGTATGCCCCCCTTGATCTATTCGTTTACAGAGAATGGTCTTCCGTGTGTGAATCAGATACAACACTAGCTTTCTTTTGATTCTCGAATGTTCCGACTTTTTCGCCGAATTTTTCGTATTCAACTGTAGGAGCACCTGCAGCTTCAAACCACTCTTTCGGCAAGTTATCTTCAGCACCTTCTGCTGTATTCCATTTGATTTTTAATGTTAATTCAATTTTGTTGTCTTCATCATCAAACGACATTTCAAATGATTCAGGAACAGCATAACCAAACACACCATGATATTTACCATCAGCACGTTTATTACGCTCATAAAGCCATAAGCGTACTTGTCCGCCTGTTTGTACTGCATGCTTCATTGCTGCAATACCTTTGTCTCCCGGCACGTTGCCAATTGTCAATTTAACTTCTTCTGACATTGCGTTAGAAGAATAGTCCGTTTTACCGCCTCGTACTATTTCAGCTAAATCATTTTCAATTGTATGTCCGCCCTCTTGTAAGTCAGCTAATAATAAAGATTCTACTGGATCTAAATCTGTTTCAGCTGGACGTACAACCGCTAAATAGTTTTTTTGCGCCATTTAATACACTCCTTCGTTTTTCTTTTTATGTCTGTACTTAAATAAAAGCCGTATCGTGCCATGCTTAGTAAACCTGTCTATATCAGGGAATACTGCTTGACTATCGATACGACTAAATTGAAATTCATAATTATCTATTTCTATAGGCCTGTTAAGCACATAACCTATCGCGCTTAAAATGAGCTTAGCCTCGTATTGTGTAGCGAACTGTGAATACACATGTATGACAATACCGACTGTTTCTCTCATTGTTGCGCTAGATTCGTTGTTAGTGACGTTTGATTCACCCACAACAATATATGGGTAAACAGCGTCATCTTGAACAACGTCAAAGACCCTATCATCAACTAGTTTGTTAATGTTAGGGTCTGAGATTAATCTTTTATATATTTGATTTGTAAGTTCAGGCTCAACTGATACCCACATATTTAACCACCTCTATGAAAAATACTGCTCGAATGTCTTGCGTCCTGCGTCAATTGCAGGGTTCCAAAATGGCTGTGGCGCTTGACCATATGTTGTGTACCATTCGCCGTCATCACCTTTAAAACTCCACGGAATCTTTGTAGCACGACTACCACCAGGACCAGTAGCATATATACCAGTACCGTATTCAACGTATATTGCATAATCTGCGCCGACACTTATAACACTGGATAACCCACCGTCGAAATATTTAAAGTCAATACTTTCTTCTAAAAAACCTAAGTCAACAGGAGCTAATGCTACAGCAGTGTTGTAAATCTTCGTCGTTGTTTTAGCGATACCTTTTTTAACCCACTCTTCTATTTCCTTATCGAATTTATCTAACTCAACAACCATGCTATCAGCACCGTACTTAACTTTTGCCATATGGCACCTGCTTAAGTCGTAGTAACTTAATTTCATGTTGTCCGCCCTGATCTACAGAATCGCCTACAATACTAAAGATTCTACCCTCATACTCAAATAGATTGTTTTTAGATATTGGTAAGTCATAAGGTACGTATAGGTTTCTGTCATATTCTTGTGACATTTGATGAAATTTTAGTTGTTCAGATGTAGTAGGCGTATCCATAAATCCCTTAATTGTTTTATCACTTACAAAGCGCTCTTGTATAATTGGATACTCTCCTACTTTTTTAATACTTCCAATAGAAATGGTATGCGGGAATTCGTCGTACGGGTTAAACACAAACAACACCTCTATCTTATTGGTTTAAACGGATGAAACTTTGCTCGTTTATACCTGTTTAATACTCCACTAATGTAGTCAGGAACACCATCGTTATAAGTGTACGATACTGTCCCCATGCTTCTAGATTTTAAGTTTCTTTTAACCTCAGGACGTTGATTATACTCTAGAACGTCTGCGACATACTTTTTGATTGAGTAAGGATAAATAACTTGACCATCTTTCATGAAATCATTGTTTGTTATATCCCTAACATCTTCTAGTATTCCGTCAACTTCCATCTTAAATATTTCTTCTTCATCACTTTTAACTTCTACTCCATTTTTCTTGAGTAAAAGTTTAACATCTTCATAAAGAGTCATTTTTATCACTCGCTCTTATCAGACGTAGTACGGCGTGATTTAACCTCTTTGTAACCAACAAGACTGTAATAAGAGTCAAACGCCTTCTTTGTAACAGTAATGGTCACATCGTCTTTTTTTACCTTAATCTCTTCTGCAGGATTAGCCATCATATCTCCTCCTATTCAGTTGGTTTAAGCGTTGCGAACGCTTCTGGTTTAACGTTCATGTATGCAATATGCATCGTCGCACGTAAAGCGAACATATCACGTTCGAATAATGATACTGGTTGATCAGATGCATCAGATGCTTGTAATGTTGTTAAAGTTGCATCCTCTGAAATTGCATATTCGATACCTTGCAAGATACCGTAACGTGCGTAATCCCAGTCACCCATTAAAGCTAATGACTGTTTCTTATCAAACACATCAGCACCAGTGTAAGATAAAGGTAGTCCCATAATTTCATTACCATTTGCATCAAACAATGGATGTTTATTGCCATCTAAAGCGTTACGCATTTTGCTACGGAATGAACGCGTAGTTAATACTCCGTTTGGATCTAATTCTTCATCTTCGATAGTAGCCATTAACGCTGAAAGGTCTACGTATAAATCTTTAGAATCATTAACCACATTACCTTTCTCTTCTGCACCTGTTACAAGTGGTTTACCACTAGTTGAAGTGTTATAAGGTGATTTAGTACCAAAGATAACAGCTTGGTCAAACGCTTTGTAAAACGCCTCTGCAATTAAAGGTTTAACCTCATTAAAGAAATCTTTTGCAGTCCATTTAAGAAACTCTTTTGATAATGGGATAATTACACCAATTTTCTTAGCTTCCATTTCTGCTTGTGCGTATTCAGGTTTTGAAGTTTGAATACGTTCAGTTTCTGATACCCAGTAAGCGCCTACACCTTTAGCTAAGTAAGTAAATTTTTTCTTTTGTGCTGTCATTGGCTCATTTTTAGCTAATTTCATAATTGCTGAATTAGCCATAATATCTTTCATGATTAAAGTACCTTGTTCTGCTGGAATAACGCCGTTTTTAAAATCCGATAAAATAACATTGCCTGGCGTGTATGTTGGAGTTGCCATATTTTATTACCTCACTTTATTTTCTAATATTAATTTCTTTGGCCATTTCTTCAATGGACTTTACATTTGAAAGGTCTAAACCTTGTTTTTGTGATTCTTTAACATCTCTTCCGCTCGATTTAAATTTAGACTCAACACCTTCTTGAACATACTTGTCAAAAGTTTCTTTTAAAACTTTCAAATTTTGTTCAGTATCTTCATCGGAGTCCCCTAAAAATCTATCAACTAAGGATGTTGGTAAATTAAGTTCCTGCGCTTTACCTAGCGCGTTACTTCTTAACTTCTCACGTTTTGCTTCTGCGTCGCGTTTTTCTAACTCTTTTTCAAGAGCACTAATGCGTTTTTGTTCTTCTGATTGCTCAGGATTACGCTTCTGTACTTCTTGTTCAATTAGATTCTCAAGGTTTTTCTCTTTCCACGACTCTAATCCTTTCGAATGATAACGATCTAACTCAGGTTGAATGAATCTTTTACCTTCTTCTGTATCTAAAAAGCCTTTAACGTCATCAACAGACACCGTCTTAAGTCCGTTTAGATAGTCTTTTACTTCTTTATCGTCTTTATGTTCTTCAAAAAAAGACTTAACTTCCTCGATATTCATATATCAAAACTCCTTTTTGCCCTTCGCGTACCCTAACAGTCCGAAAAGTGCATAATAAAAAGCAGTTTAACGACATGCTAAGGTCGATAGGTGCATTATTTCTTTTTCCGCTTGCGTTTTTCCCACTCACGATAAGTCATGAACGGGATAACTTCATTTTCACCGTCGTCATTACGCGCTCTCATTACAGTTGGTAATTCATCTTCATCAACGTAATAAAGTAATTTGCAACGACAATTAATATTCTCTTTCGCGCTGTTTACACCGATAAATAGCTTAGGTGCCTGTCCAACACATCCACTTGATTTAAAGTTCTGATCTATTTCCACTGATTCACCATCTAAATGACGATGAGTATCGCGTGTTCGCGTATCTTTAGTAGCGTGCCAACGTTTCTTCATCTTCAAACCGTTATCTTTAGCAACCATTGCGCTATCAAGTCCGGCTTGTGACATTGCTCTGCCTGCTTCTGTACGAGCCACACGCAATGATTGAGCTTTAGACATGCCAATATCATCACGTATTGCTTTTGCTATCTTAGAGTACCCCTCCCCGCTCATAATGCCTTGTGTAATGTGCATGCGTATCTTTTTCAACACTTCATCACGATGTTTTTGTAGTGTCGGCATTAAACGAATGAACTCGATGGGTTGTTCAATAGCTGATTTGATTACCTCTTTACTTGGAACATCAAACTGCATAGATGTTTGACTCGCCATTTCATATAAATAAAGGCTCATAAGGAACTTTTCGATATAAGCATCTTCCTGTGACTTCTGAATCATCTTAGCTACTTGCCTATAGTCATCAGTCAACATTGTACCTATACGAGTTAACTCCTTATTGAGCCTGTTGTATTTATTGAATTCAGTCCATGTAACATATACATCATCACTTTGATACTTTTCAAACATATCTGCGATGATTTGTTTTATCTCTTTAAGTCGATTAGCAAATAGTTGTTCTATTGGTTTTTCTGCTTTAGAGATTAAACCCTCGATATACTCATCAATATCATTCTGATTGGTTATTTTGGGATTTGTCATTTGCGTCACCTTCATCTATGTCAGGTAATTTGTCATTAAATTCAAGACTTTCTTTTTCCATTTCGTCTAATTCGTAATCAACATCATCAACTAGTTGTGATTGTCCCAACCTTGTTCGTTCTGAAACTTGCCCCTTCAGGTTAATTAGCACTTGTGATTCTTCTAACTTATTAACTGGAATGTTTCGAGTGAACTTAAATATCAGATTTAAATAACTATCATCATCCAAGTTGTACCCTTTACGCTTTAATGCAGATAAAATAACTTTGAATTGATACCTCAACATAGCTGTCATCTTACGCTCAAACGTCATACACTTGTTCTCTAAAGCCATAAGCTTAAGTTTCATTCCAATGATAGGTACATTTCCATTAAACTCATCAGAATTAAAGTTAACTGACTTTGCAAAGCGCATGATATTCTTTTCGATTCGATCTAAATGATTCTCAATCATCGTGTCATTTACATCTTTAGTTAGGTATTTAACGTCCATATCTTTATCGAACAACTCAAATGCGCCACTCCTTTGTGTTTCTTGAATCATTCCTTCACTCATACCCATACCGCGTAACACAAGGTATGCTAAACGCGTCTGACTAATCTCGCTTGACGCGTCGCTCATTGTTAAATCATATGCGTCAATTAAGTGAATAACCTTTTCAGCGTCTCCTATCATCTCTTTATTGTTAGGTACACCAAACAATGGATTGTAGTCAAATAAATGTTCATATCGCCCAATTTCTTGCAAAGCGTCAATACCTTCTCCTCGAAATACATAATAATAAGTATTATCGTAAAACTCTGCGTACACATAATCAGTGCCATTATCATCATCTTTTTCATAAAAGTAGCGCAATGAGTATGTAGGTTCTAAAATATTGTCGCCAACAAAAATAACATTATAGGGATCTATATTCTTAATCCTAATATCACCATTCGTATCAATATATGCTAACCTAGCACCATATCCGCAAATTGCTGCCATTTTACCTATTTCAGAATCCTCATCATCAACACTATTTCTAATGGCAAAGTTGGTTATAAACTTTTTCAACTTTTCGTTTTTTTCTGCGTTTTCATCTAAATCATAAGTAACAGGAACACCATGCAAATAACCAACACGTGTATCAACAATTTCGCTGTCAAAAGAGTTGTTAAGTTTGTTATTAACAGACACGTCTAATCGCCTTACATTTCCACCAGTTTCAAAATCTTCTTTTTCTTCAATTGGTCGACGTTTGAATATTGGTACATAGTCAATATGTGTCTTGTATCTATTATAGAGATTAACCATTCTCTCTCTATCGTCTTTATGTGACTCTATTAGAGCCTCAATATGCTTAGGCAATATTCCTTGTGCTTCAATATCATCTATTAACTTATACAATGTCATTTCCCCCTCCTTAATCGTTCGGGTTTAGTATGTGTGTATATGGCATATCTTAACGAGTCCAACACATCATCAAATTCTTTTATAGGCTCTCCGTTTGTAGGGTGCCAAACATATTTAAATACCTCTTGCTTAAACCTGTCCATATTATCATATAGAACAAGTAGCTTGTTTTGTTTGAACAACTTAGCAACCTCCTCTACACCCGATAGTTTACTTTTATCAGCGTTAATTGCACGTAATCTATGTCTTCTGAATTCAGTGATATATTCAGGTCGTGCGGTATCGCAGTAAAAATTAATGTTGCCATATCTACTTACAATATCTTTTGCAATATCCACCCAATCATCAATAAACTTAAATTGGTGTGCGTGCTCCTCAATAAAATAAAAGTTACCATCTATACCTCGTCCTATTAACACAATAGATCCATAATGCTCGTACCCCCAGTCGACACCAGCAAAGTATTCTTTGATAGGTATGTCGTCCAGTTCATCTGCTTTAATCGTATTCTCATTTAAATCAAAGTCGGCATATACTACACCGTCACCAGACACCCACATACCGTTGATATTGCGTTCGTAGAACATACCTGATGGTGTTGAAGCCTTAATAGACTCTTTATATCTATCGTTAAGAAAGTTATTGTCATCGAGCTTAAATTGGTAACTCAGTATACCTGCTTTAGGATCTGTATTTTCGATGTAATCTTTCAACAACCAATGTTCGGGATGGTCAGGGTTGGTATCTACCAATATTCTTGCACCAGTTCCACTACAACGTGACTTAATCTCGTCAAACACTTCTTCATGCGCTAACGATGCTTCATTGATATATGCACCAAATGATGTCATACCACGTATAGCTCCTATACCACTTACTTTACTGTGACCTGTCTGAACCACTTGAACGCCAAATAACATGAATGAATTGTATTTATCAAAATTAAACTCAATGCCATATTTGTTAGTTAACTCTATTAGTACGTTTTTTTGAATCGTACCTAATGTTGCACCAGCAAGTATATATTGAGGTGTCTCAATTCCTTCTTCGTCTGCTATCTTTCGCACACGCATTAATTCACGTAAAAATAAGTCGTTGTTTAATATCGTTTTACCTGTACGTTTAGCTCCGTGATTAATTAACATAAACCAATCTTGTTTTTGCGTTTGCTTCAATATTTCAATTTGCTTGTCTGTATATAAAGATTTAAGTTTATTCATTGACGATCACTTCCGTTATTGCATCGTGAAGTTGTTTGATTTTATCTTCTGTGCCACTGTCACCTTTATCTATTTGTTCAATCTTCTTCTCAAGCATCTTAATTTCAGTTTCTATTTTCTTGTTAGCTAAAACTTCGTTACCTAACGTCATTCTATTCATACCATCTAAACTAGCGAGGAATGCATCAGCTGTCGCTTTCTTCACTCCCTCTATTTCAATGTCATTCTTAGCTACATTCTTTAGCCACTCATATTCTTCAAAAGCCTTTTGGCGTGTCCATTTTGATTGTTCAGCTGCTTCTTGACGCAATTCTTCGTACCTATCTAAAATCGCACTATTCTTACTCAACTCAAAAGCTCGGCTATCTATATAATTATCACTTTTGCCTTTAGTCGAATACCCTGCGTCAATATAAGCTTTCCGTTGGCTCTTGCCCTCTATGAGTCCTAGCACAAACTTTTCTTGCTTCGGTGTTAATTTAATCAATTGTTTTCACTGTATCACACGCCTTTACGTTAATTACTCTAGTTATTTTTTTAAATATAAAAATGCCCCTACATCTTGTGCAGGAGCTACGTTCAATAAATGTGAAAGGAGGAAAATAGTTATGACTCAAAATGCAAGAATTAAACTACCCACCATATAGGCAGGTAGTATGTGATTAATAGCGTAACATATCAACTTTTATATGTTTGTCACTTCTCAATCACATCGATGAGAACATCTATTGTGGCTATTACCCCACGTGTTAAGATAATTCTTACAAATCAATTATATAAAATTAATTCACAGTTTAAAAATAGTGTCATTTTCGTCATTTCTGTCATTTCTGTCATTTTTGTCACTGTAGTAGATAAATCTTTTCTGCCAACTCATCACGGCGTGCTAGGAAGTTGTTTCTGTTCAATTTAGAGTTAGGCATCTTCTTGATAATTGCATCCCTGTTATAACCTTTCTTCAACAACTCTAAGAAGCAAAAGTCAACGTGTCCTAATCTCTGTTGTGATTGATTTATAAACTCAACTTCTTTTAACATCTGCGCATACCTTTTATTCGCTCTCTCAAGCCTCACAACAACATCCTCAACTTTACTAGAGTTTTCCCCTTGTGGTTTTGGTAACGTTGCTTGTATGCCGTACTGTGCAATTGAATTGCTATCATAATCTGGGATTGCATCAGCTAACACATTACACTTCATTTTATGTGTACCTATCATATTAACAATTGCCTCTTTGCTATACATCTACTCGCATACCTCCGTTAATCTTCAAAGTGCCTCAATCTACTTCTTAATATCTCTATCTCTCGCTCTTTAACTTTCACGTCGCCTTTTAACTGTTCCGCTTGCAACATCACACCAAACAATAAGATGACTAGTAATATAATTGCTATGACGAACCACACCATCTACTCCGACACCTCCGCCCTCATCAAATCAGACTGATCGCTCAACTTTGCGAAGTCACTCGGCGCCTCTACATCATCATTAGCCGTCATCATAATATATACTTGCTCAGTTACATACTTACCTAGCTCATACATTGCTAGTAAGAATAATAGTCTTAATATTTGTTTAATCATCATTCTCAGCTCCTGTATCAACCAAACTAGACACTTGTCTTAACATACCCTTTAATTGATGTTCATTTAGACTAGCCATCATAGGACTGTAAAATCCACTGTCTTCATCATTAACGGCTTTAATAAAATAATCTTCAATCTTAGCTTTTTCTTCTGGTGTTCCATTTTTATACGTCTTGAATACTTCAGTATATTTTTTTGGTAACTTCATTTTAGGCATATTAAACATCGTCTGCCTCCTCAACATTAATCCCAACTATATAACCTTTGTTCAATACAAGTTCTCTGCCATAATCTTTTTCTATCGTTAAATAGTCATCATCATTTCTAAAATCATCCAAAACAAATGCTATTTCGTTAAATAATTCATCTTCATGTAATATCAAACTACTACCGTCATGTAATAAAATTCTCAGCTGATTCATTTCCCACGCTCCTCAATAAGTGTGATTGATTCAATCGTATCTGTTTTAATATACGTTGGCTGCTTGATTATATTACTTGCGTAAATATAACCATTAAAACTCGTCATTCTTTCAACATATTTTTCAAAAGTTTCAGCCGTTTTTACATAATAAACTTCACCTGAAATAGTTTTAATTTTAACTTCCGTCATTTCCCACACTCCCTTATATTTTCAAACAACTGACCCACTTTAATAACTGCATCTCTTTTAACTTGTGCCTCATACTTCTCTTTCGCTTCTTCTTTACTCTCTGCCTCAACAACTGTAAACCTTTGATTACTCTTAGCTTTAGTTATGTGTGTATGTTTACGTCCTGTTGAATCTTTGAATGTTGTGACTAAGTATTGTGTCACTTCCCCAAAACCTCCTTGACTCGATCTAAGATGTCTTTACACGTATCCTTTTCCTGCGTCTGCTGTTCCATCTTGTCTTTCATGATTCCTTTTCATTTTCTTTTTGTATGCGTCAATGAGTTGGTCGATAGAATAGTAAGTATTGGCGTACAAAAAAGGCATTATTAAAACTTGTACAATGCTATTATCAATACCTTTTACAAATTGTTCTGTTAGCGTATGCATTACATGAACAAAATAAACTGAATGTAGTTTAGGTAAAGTAACTTCATTTTCAAACAAATCAACCATAACCTCAGTGGTTTCTTCCAAATCTTCTTCATCAACAATAGTCAGAGTTAATTGCAAACTGAAAGCTAAGTAATCAGCAATCTCATCTAATTGTGTATCTAGTGGCTTACCTGGTTGTTTCTTCCAATTTTTAAAAAACTCAAGTGTGTTAATCCACTCTACAAATTCAATAATCATACTAGCTACTGTGTCATTTAAATTTCTAGTTGGTATTCTATCGTCGAACTCCTTTTGTATTTGTAATAACTCTTGTAACTGATCAATTGTTAATGTGTTAGTCATTTTCCTGTGCCTCCTCATATTTATAGACAACTTGACCCGTCATAATCCCTACTGCTTCATCAAGTTCAATACCTTCTCTAACTGAATGTTGAATAGCATTTGTCATTCCCTCAAGTATTTCATCAAACGCTCGCGCTTTCTTATACACGTCCTCAATCTCTTTTAGTAATCCCTCTGTGTCATTACCGTTATACGCACTAGCACTTATAACGGACTGTTCAATTTGTTCGCGGTTATTCATTAGTGTCTTCCTCCATAAAAATTTTGTTGTTTAATTCCATTCCGAATTTAACTCTTTCATCATCGTTACCGAATTCGTTTATTAAATCTTTTTCAACACTCTTGCAATACCTATCCCATGCGCTTGCTTTCTTCTCCAGCTCTTCGTTACGCTCTCTTAACTTAGCTATATCCACGATAAGCTCAT
>OMJG01001033.1_pt1 | contig 17735 bp, 19 predicted proteins | sample 1646431 | NCBI WGS metagenome assembly OMJG01 (sample SAMN03771674, study PRJEB25209) | food metagenome | isolation source: Cotija cheese | place: Mexico:Jalisco,Michoacan | collected 2011-12-12
TAATTTCGTTAAGAAGCTCACTCAATTTCAAAACATCATTGAAATCTTCACTATCAATCATTCCATTTACAAAATGAAGCGTAAAAAATGAAATTTCTTGTGTTTTCATATTCAAATGATATTTTCTATTTATAAATTCTATTACTTCTTCAGAAACCCTATATTCATTTGGATAGAGATATCTTAGTTGGTACTCAAATGGGGAATATTCGATCGGATTTTCTCTATCGCGTTCAATAGCAAACTGAATATGTTTTGCTATTGTAAAAATAAAGGTTTCATTTAACTTTTTATCTAACAACTTTTCTGCCAAATCTACTACGTCATCAGAAATGACGAAAATCTCATCATCAATACTTTTCAGTGTTTCTAAAATTCTTTTTTCATTAGCGTTTGATTGAACAGTAAATATTCTAGAAATCCCTTTTGAGTCAATTATGTCTCCTTTCTTTTTTCCAAAACCAATCCCTCTCCCTAATGCAACTATTTCCTCTTTGTTATCATTACTAACTAGTAATGCATTTTGGTTTAGTGATTGGATTACTTTCATATCATCAGCTCCTTCTCAGAAAAAAATAGGCACAACTTCCCTCAAAAAAAATTGAGAAAAGTTATGCCTAATTTAATAGTTACACACTTTTATATTACAAAACCATTCTAACTCGAAACTTTATTTTTTGCAACCGCTTTTATAAATATTTTTTTATTAAACTAAGAGATTTTTGTTGAAACCGACAATTTCATGATCTTAAAAATTTTAGTTGTATATACCTGTAGGCCGTTACTAATTCTTTTGTCAGTTGAATTTCTACCTGCTAATTATGTGCATTATAAGTGATACACCATTCTTATGAGCGCAACTTGAACTGGGAAAACCTACTTTGCCTACGCCTATGGTATATATGTTCGTCAACTATAAAGTGAGCCACGCGTTAGCTTGATTTTGAGCCACTACGCTCATCTGAAAGTGAGCCACCTTTTAAGCTATTCTTAGTTTGTTCCAATCGGTAAGATTCACCGTTCATGTCTAAAATAAAAGAGTGGAAGGTTAGCCAATCCACCATCGCTGCTACCATCGCCGAATTTTCAAATAAACTGGTCCATTCCGAAAAAGGTAAATTAGTGGTGATGATAACACTGCCTCTTTCGCTATATTCCGCAATGACCTTAAACAAAAGCTCTGATTGCTAACGATTAAAACTCACATAACCCATTTCAACGATAAACAAAAGGTCGGTTTATAGAATCTTTTTTCTAATTTTCCTAAGGCATAGTTTTTTCGTGCTTTAGCTAATTCTGTTGATAAACTCGCTACATTTTTAAAGAGAACGATTACTCCGCATTGACTGGACGGAAGTTCCGCACTCGTTAACGATATTGGATGCCGTATCCAACTAAAATCGAAAACATGCTAATAAATATTTAAAGTAGGGTTTATTACGTATTTGACATGCACTACTACAACATAATTATTCAATTTACTGTGCATTATTATCGAAAGGTATTTTCCAATTTAAACACGCAAAAAGCTCTTCACCTAATTAAGGCTCAGAGCTTTCAGCTTATTTTCACTATTTTCCATTTGTTTGACAAAATCATCATAGTCATTATAATCCTGGGGAATACCAAATCTATAAGTGAACAATTCTCCACCAAATCCAGCCATATTCCCCAGTTTTTGATATCCAGATTCAAACTGACTTGGCTGCAAAAATCCGCCTTTTTCTGAACGCATGAGATGAATATAGGTTGTTAATTGATTATAATCATTTCGCTTATCCAGATTTCGTTTATACTTTGTATCAATTGGAATGCCATCACATTCAAAGTCTGGATAACGGTGTTGTTGGGCGTCACTACCCAACTGATCAGGATCAAAAAAATTTAACGTCTTTAAATCACTTTGTCTTCCATAATGTTTCCAGCCTGTGATCTTCCAAATATATTCTTCCCAAAGCCATGCAATATCAATAATAATACCGTGAACTTTGGTAACAGAATTTCCAAAACCAGTTTTATCTTCATTTAGAATCTGAATACACAATCGTTGAAGAGCAGCATATTCGGAAAAATAACCATGATTCACTCGATTGAGCCTATTTTCTTGAATCACCCGCTGTCTGTCAAACCGAGAATAGTTATCCGTAGTCCTTTTAATCGTTCTCACCGACTCCCTAGTATCTTCGTCTACCAGTATAAAATCATAATCAAGTTGAATTTTTTCAATCGTATGTCTAATTAACTCTGTCATATTATTATCATAGCTAAACTCACGAGTGCGATAAGCTACTTTACCAGTAAAAGGGACATTTCTTTTAATATGGCGAGCAATCTCAATTGGCCCTTTGATGTTAGCATCATCATATTTCTTGTTAACATATTCTTTGTAAACACCCTTTGACACGGCTCTATTTAAATAATACGGAAATAAAAATACCAGTAAATCGTAGTAAGACATTTCATTTGATAACCCAACTTTGTTATTCACTACATTGTAATTTAAGACACTTTGTAGCATATAACGTAAAAAATAGTCTTCTTCTATCGTTTTACTAAACCGAGAATTTATCCTTAATTCATCAGTGCCATCACTAAGGATTCCGACAATGTTGCAGGTTCGTGTTGTGTCATTCTTCTGCATAAAAATAAAATTATCCCCATTCAAGTCAACTGATTCTGAGAGTTGCTCCGGAAAAATTAAAAAATTTTCTTTTTCAAGAATAGATAAGTCCTTATTCGCCAGTTTTGTCACTATCGGATGGTCTGACAACTCATCAATGAACGAGTTATCCTTGATAATAACTAGTTTTGCCATAAACTAGTCCTCCTCTGGCATGGCGAAATAGGCATCTTCCAAGTATTTTAATTTTCTTTCCGACTCATGTTCACCTCTGAAGTAGTCAATCAATAATGGAAATAATCTATTATCCCACAATGCTCTAACAGCATCCCTTGTAGTGCCTTCTTCATCAATCGTTAAAAAGTAACTTGCCCCAATTTGATAATCTTTTGTTAGGCCACCTTTACTTTTGTCGATTATTGCATCATTTATCCGAGTCATCAAAGTCTTAGTTTCATCATTCTTCAGCATATTATTGGCCGATTGTTCAGCACTTATTTCTATAAATGTGAAACGACGGCGCATAGCAAAGTCAAAAGTATCCACTGAACGATCGATATCATTCATAGTTCCTATGATATAAACATTTTTGGGAATGAAAAACTTTTCGTCTTTATCATCATGCAAATTCGAATACTGCGTTAATACGCCACCTTTTGGGCCACGATATCCTGGATCTAAAGAGAAAAACAGCTCTCCAAAAATTTTGCTTATTTCACCTCGATTTATCTCGTCAATAATAAAAACATAAGGCTTCGTATTATCAATTAACGTGACATCTTTCGATTTATGCTTAAGATATTTCTCATTAGCTCGTTCACAAAAAGCTTTGAATATACCAGGCTCTAGCTCAAAGCCAACTTCCATCCCTGTGCTGGTTGGTCTAAGTCCTTCAACAAAATCGGTATAATCATAGCTCGGATGAAATTGGACAAAACCTAGTTGTTTACTCTCCTGAACTGTTAAATTCTCAATATCAGCAGTTCTACCATTAGAAATTATACACGCGGCAATTTGTTGTGCGAGATATGTCTTTCCAGTACCCGGCGCACCACGTAGGACAATATTTTTTGATTTCAATAGCAGATTATTATACTCATTCAGATGTGAGACATCTTCTTGACTGCCAGTCTCTGATAATAGCTTATCTTTCTCACTTGATTGCAAAACTGCATTTCTGAAACGCCAAAGAACGGGGGACAATAGCTTTCCATCTAACTCGGTATGACGTTTCGATATAGCAGTGGTAATGTCAAAGTTTTGCTTGTAAACACCACCAATCTCTTCAAGAGCTACTAGTTTTCCCCAAACCGTTTTCTGATCCTTATTCATATTTATGCCAGAAAAAATTGGTTTTTCCGAATAAGCACACAACAATTTCATCACGATTGCTGGCCGACTATAAAAAGAATTCTTCTTTGTGAACGATATATCATTAAAAGACTGTAAAATTCCGGATTTGATAATTTTTAAAAGGTCGGTCTTAATAGAGGAAAATTTCGTTTGTACTTCAGAGTCTGGGATTGGCTGATTGTTATGGTCACAATAGCTTTTTTTCTTCTTGCTCCAATAAATTCCAAATTTTCCTGCACTTCCACCACCAATACTTAAATACATATCAGCATACTTGCCATGCTCAAGTTCATAGCAAAACGATTTGCTTTGGGCTCCTTTCCCTGCGACGTACTCATCTATAGTCATATCACGTAGTCTTTCAAGGGGCCACTCATTCAAAAAATCATTTACTAAAGATTGATTTTTTTCATTCCAATTTTTTGCTTCTTGTAACAAGCTCTCTTTCCTTTCGAGATACCATCGAGAAAATCCCTCAAGGCTAACATCCATAACCGCTTTTTCAACTACCATCAACAACCACTCCATCCACGATTTATTATATAACATAATTCTAACACAGCTGCTGGATATATGTTGCTAATGAGTTAAAGGACTTTCTGATTAATGGCATTACCTGATTTTCCATATTAAACCGTTCAAAAAAACTTAATTTATGTATTGGTCTATTCTGGATGGCCCTATTTTCCTACTTGCCATTACTGGATGCGACTAAGAATCCTGCATGTTTTTGTAGTCGCACTCACTATTTATGAATACTTATATTATCTAAACCTGCGAATAAAAAAAGAAACGCCGGAGCGTTTACCAAAGTGATTTTAGAGTAACAACACTATTTGACGTAGAACCGGTTGGGAAAAGGTAATTTGCCTAAAAGTGGTAATATCATCTTTTTTGACTGGAATGGTGATTCTGTTAGCGACCATGTAGGAATTGTTGAGAAAGTAGAAAATAACATTGTTTACACAATTGAAGGTAATTCAGGAGACAAAATTGCTAAACTAAGTTATGAAAAAAACAGTCCTTATATCATGGGATATGGGACACCATAATCAAATTCTTTGATACATTAAAATACAATCTTCATGAAATAAAATAAAAAAGCTCTTATCTCCACAAATATGTTAGAGGTAAGAGCTAATTCTAATAACTGTCTTTTAATTATTAACTTCTTAATCCCTTTCCTTTATCTACTAAATAATAACAAATTGCATAAAGAACGATGATAAAAAGGATTAATATTGTAATTGAAACCATAATTGGTACATCTGTCGTTCCAAGAAATCCATAACGAAATCCTGAAATCATATAAACAATTGGATTAATTTTCGATACTGCCTGCCAGAATGGCGGCAACATTGAAATGGCGTAAAATACACCACCTAAATAAGTCAATGGCTGTAAAACAAATGTTGGTACAATTGAAACATCATCATAAGATTGTGCAAAAACACCATTAATTAAGCCTGCTAATGAAAATAAAATTGCAGTCATCAATAATGTAATCACCACAATAAACCATGAATAAACATGAAGTGGAACAAAAAATAGAGAAATGACTGTAACCAATGTCCCAACTAAGATACTCCTACCCAGTCCACCAATAACAAATCCCCAAATAATAACATGTGTGGGTACAGGTGCAACTAATAGCTCTTCAATATTCTTTTGGAATTTTTGAGAAAAGAAAGATGAAGAAACATTTGCGTAAGAACTTGTGATTGCAGACATCATAATTAAACCTGGTACAATAAATTCCATATAGGAGAAGCCGCCCATATCACCAATACGACCACCAATCATTTTTCCAAAAATAACAAAATATAATGAGGTCGTAATAACAGGAGGCACTAAAGTTTGTACCCATATCCGTAGGTAACGGTTGGTTTCCTTAACTGCTAAGCTTTTAAGTGCTGTAAAGTAGATACTAAACATTTTTCTCCCCCTTTTGATGTTTGTCTTCGGTAATTTTTAAGAACAACTCTTCCAATCTATTTGATTTATTGCGCATAGAAAGAACCTTGATATTTTGCTGATTGAGCTGCTCAAAAATATTATTAACTCCCTGATTTCGTTCAACTTCTATAGCAAGTGTTAGATCATCTTCAAAAAAGTGCTTATAACCTTTTATCACAGGCTTTTTGTCGTAGCTATCTAAATCAAAAATGAAAGTCTCATATTGTAGTTTTGATAGAAGTGCTTTCATACTTGTATTCTCAATTAGCTCACCTGATTGAATAATTCCAATGTTACGACAAAGCATCTCTGCTTCTTCTAAATAATGAGTTGTAAGAATGATTGTTGTGCCACTTTCATTTAACTCTTTTAAAAATGCCCACATTTCTCTTCTAAGCTCAATGTCCACTCCAGCAGTTGGTTCATCAAGAATTAGCAGACGTGGCTCGTGCATTAATGCTCGAGCTATCATAAGTCTTCGTTTCATCCCTCCAGATAACATACGGGCACGAACGTTTCTTTTCTCCCATAAATTGGACTGCTTCAAATACTTTTCACTACGTTTCAGTGCCTCTTTTCTTGAGACACCATAATATCCTGCTTGATTTACTACAATTTGTTGAACCGTTTCAAACGGATTAAAATTAAATTCCTGCGGCACAAGACCAATCTGTTGCTTTGCTCGCTCTAAATCATTATCAATATCATAATCAAAAACCTTTACTTGACCAGCAGTCTTATTAACAAGTGAGGTAATAATTCCAATTGTTGTTGATTTTCCAGCACCGTTTGGACCTAGCAGTGCATAAAAATCTCCTTCTTCTACAGTTAAATCAATACCACGCAGCGCCTCAACACCGGTCGCATATACTTTTTTTAAGCCTTTTAAATCTAGTGCATAGCTCATTTACTCATTACCTCCTTACTCATATTTCTTTTGTCAAAAAACAAATGCAGTCAAGGTGCAACTGCATTTGCGACAAACTATTTTTTGTCTTCTTTAGCTTTAGATTCTCTTTTTTTAGCTAAAACATATAGAACCACAACAATTATAACAAAATTTACAAATATACCAACATTTATTTGATAGTTTAATAGTTTGGCAGCGAGGAAAGCTCCCAAGATACCAGCAAGTCTTGCCAGCGCTCTTTTTTCTTCTGTCATCTATTTAATCCCTTCATCATTAAATCAGTTAGAGGCGAGCATTTGGGCAATTATCTGGTAATTTTTATTTCCTCCAGATAAATTATAGACTTCTTTAAATCCTTCGTTTAACAGGATATTTTGAGCAGCATTTCCAGTTACGCCCTTATTGCAATACGTGATTGTTGTTACATTTTTATCTAGCTCCGCCACTCTATCACGTATTTCTGCTAATGGAATATGGATAGCCCCTTTAACACAAGAAATTTCATATTGTTTTTTGGAACGAGTATCAATAATTTGCAGTTGTTCTCCACTTGCTTGTCGCTCAATCAATTCAGCTGGGGTCATTAAAGGTGTTCCATTGCTTATTGCATTATCTAACGCCATTCCAGTATAAAGAACGGGGTCTTTCGTTGTCGCAAATGGTGGTGCATAAGCAAGGTCTAAATGGAACAAATCTTCTGCTACTGCACCAAATGAAATTGCAGTGGCAATTACGTCGATTCGTTTATCTACACCTTGCTCTCCAATAATCTGAGCTCCAAGAATTCTCCCGCTACTTTTATCTGCTAAAGCTTTGATTGTCAGCTCTTTTCCACCTAAGTAGTCCGCATGATCTGGCTTAATATTATAAAGAATAGCTGTCTCTAATCCTTCTAATTTAGCTTCTTTTTCTGTTAAACCAGTATATGCAACCGCTAAATCAAAAACTCGAACAATACCAGTTCCTAAAATACCACGATGTTCCAGTGTTCCTCCTGTGATGATATCACCAGCAATTCTACCCATCTTATTAGCAGTTGATCCAAGTGGACGATATATTGGTTTATCTGTAATGACAGAATAGCTCTCAGCAACATCTCCTACCGCATAAATATGTGGTACCGTTGTCTGCATTTTCTTATTCACTTTAATCGCACCAGATTTTCCCAATTGAATAGTTGTCGATTGAATAAGTGAAGTATTCGGAGTAACACCAGCTGCAAGAATGACTAAATCCGATTTGATTGTTTGCTCTTGATTGGTTGCTAATTCAGTAATATAGCCATCCTTCTCTATTACTTTTGTGATTGTTGTATTCAGTTGGAGCTTAACGTGATTCTTTTCAAGCTCCTTTTGGACACGATATGCCATATCAGCATCCATTTGTTTCATGACTTGATTGCCACGTTGAATAATAGTTACCTCTATTCCTTTATGAACCAATTGCTCTGCCATTTCTAATCCAATAAAGCCTGCACCAATAATAGTAGCTTGTTGCGGCTTTTCTTTTTCAATAAATGAGTGAATGGCAGCAGCATCTTGAATAGTACGAACATGAAAAAGATTTCTATTAGCTTGCTGTGCTTTAAAAATCTCTGGCACAATCGGTTTGGCTCCTGTTGCTAAAACCAATTCATCATAGGATTCGGTTTTCTTCTCCTTTGTTTGAAGATTCTCAACCTCAAGCGTTTGAGTTTCAGGATGAATAGCTGTCACTCGATGCTCTGTAAAAATATCTACATTATAACGCTTTTTAAACCATGCAGCATTTCTAGGGGTCAACTTATCTAACTCTTCAACTTCTTCTCCTATATAATAAGGAATCCCGCAAATTGAATAGGAAATATCCTTGTCTTGGTCGTAGACAACAATCTCTGCTTCCTCTGTATTTCGTCTAGCCTTTGCAGCCACACTTGTCCCAGCTGCTACTGAACCAATAATCACAATTTTCATAAAGATGCCTCATTCCTTTTTTAAGTTTGCTTAAAATATTTTTGCTTAAATTTCAATGCTACATTTACTAAACCAATCAAAACCGGAACTTCCACTAGTGGACCAATTACTGCTGCAAAGGCTTCCCCTGAATTAATACCAAATACGCCAACTGCTACCGCAATTGCTAATTCAAAATTATTGCTCGCTGCGGTAAACGATAATGAAGCTGCAATTGGATAACTGGTTCCCATACGTTTAGAAATAAAGAATGAAACAAAGAACATAAGGACAAAATAAATGAGTAATGGAATGGCAATCCTTACTACATCCATTGGAAGTTCAATGACTTTTTCTCCTTTAACACAGAACATCACAACAATTGTAAATAATAAGGCAACCAATGTAATTGGACTAATTTTAGGAATGAATTTTTCTTCATACCATTTCTTTTCTTTTTTCTTTATTAGAATCCAACGAGATAAAAAGCCTGCAATGAAAGGAATACCTAAATAAATGAAAACACTTGTTGCAATCTCACCCATTCCAATTGAAACAGCATGCGTTTCTAAGCCTAGCCATCCCGGAATAACTGTCACAAAAATATAGGCAAACACTGAATAAAAGATAATTTGAAAAATGGAATTGAACGCCACTAATCCTGCCGTATACTCATTGTCCGCTTGAGCTAAGTTACTCCACACAATTACCATTGCAATACAACGAGCCAGACCAATCATAATTAACCCCACCATATATTCAGGATAATCATGTAAAAAGACAACAGCTAAAATAAACATTAAAATGGGACCGACAATCCAGTTTTGGAAAAGTGATAATAATAAAACCTTCCAATCTTTAAAGACACGCCACATCTCTTCATATTTCACCTTAGCTAACGGTGGATACATCATTAATATCAAGCCTATCGCAATAGGTATAGAAGTTGTTCCAACTTCCAGTTTATTTATTCCTGTCACAACCTCTGGTACAAAATAACCTAATCCAATACCAAAGCCCATTGCAAGAAAAATCCAGAGGGTTAAATAACGATCCAATAATGATAATTTTTTTGTTACACCTGCCACAATCAACATCTCCAAGTAATAAATTTAGTCTTCTTAAACTAGCTTCTTAACGATTGAGGTAACTCATTTTTTTGAAACCATCCAACTGTACTATTCGCAACTTTAACTAATAGCAACATGACTGGTACTTCAACCAATACGCCCACTACTGTTGCTAATGTTGCCCCTGACTGTAAACCAAATAGTGAGATGGCTACTGCTACAGATAATTCAAAGAAATTACTAGCTCCAACCATGCCTGCCGGAGCAGCAATCGAATGAGGCAACTTCCAAAAGCGAGCCCATGTATACGCAATAGCAAAAATAAATAGTGTTTGAATGGTTAGCGGAATTGCAATCAAAAGAATGTGCAGTGGATTATTCAAGATTCTTTCACCTTGAAAAGAAAAAATAATCACTAGCGTTAAGAGCAGCCCAATAATCGTAACCTTATCAAATTTTTTTAGAAATACTGTTTCAAAATAATGAAGTCCTTTATTTTTTATGATGAATGTTCGAGTGACAACACCTAAAAGAAGTGGAATCACTACGAATAAAACAGTCGACAAAATCAATGTATTAATTGGAACAGCTACATTTCCAACACCTAATAAAATAGCAACGATTGGCGCATACAACACTAAAATAATTAAATCATTAATCGCAACTTGAACTAATGTATAAGCTGGATCTCCTTTGGTTAAGTAACTCCAAACAAAGACCATTGCAGTACAGGGTGCCGCACCTAACAATACTGCTCCTGCAACATATTCTTTGGCTAAATCAGTTGGGATAATCCCTTTAAATACAACGAAAAAGAAAAATGCTGAAATGGCATACATCGTAAATGGCTTAATTAACCAATTCACTGTACAGGTTACAATCAGACCTTTAGGTTTTTTAGCTGCATTGACAATACTAGTAAAATCTATTTTCAACATCATCGGATAGATCATCAACCAAATTAAGATTGCTGTTGGAATAGATACTTGATAATACTCGAATTTCCCTAAAGTTGCTGGAACAGCTGGCAAATATTTCCCAATTAAAACACCCGTAACCATACACAAAGCCACCCAAAGCGTTAAATATTTTTCAAATATTCCCAATCCTTTTTGTTCTTCTTTTTCCATCATCATCTTCCTCCATCATAAAATTCAAATAAGTGCATGATAGATAGAAAAATTTCTATCTATCAATAAAAAAATAAAATGCTTCTAATTCAATATATTGTGTAGTGCTTCTCCAGAGATTTCTTCTGCATGCCATTCTACAACCCCATAATGATTATTAGATAATTCTGCTACTTTATCAATCCAAGTATTTTCATTTTGTGCTCGGGCTAGTAACATTGGATTTGTTGTACCACTCGTTAACATACTGTTATTCACGACCCACCATGTATGAGCAATGCCTGCTCGATCCAAGTCTTCCTGTAGTCGCATAGATTCATAAACAGGTGTTGTTTCAGGTAAAGTGACCATGACCACTTCGGTTTCTTTTCCATCTTGCAAACGAGGTAAGAGACGTTTCACTGATTCTGGTACTTCACCAGATGTCCGCTCTACTTCTTTATGGTAGCTTTGGGTAGAATCAAGTAATAGTAATGTATGTCCTGTTGGTGCGGTGTCAATAACTACCACATCACAATCGGCATCATCCACAATCTCTGCAAAAGCTCTGAATACAGCAATTTCTTGTGTACAAGGCGAACGTAAATCTTCTTCTACATAAGCAACATCATCTGGTGACATCGTTTTACGAGCCTTGCTTAATACTTCTTCTGTATAATCTGCTAATTCCTTGTCCTCATCGATATGACTCACCTTGATTTGATCGGATTCAGAAATCACAAATTGTAAATGAGCAGCTGGATCGGTTGTAGCCAAATGAACTTTCTTGCCTTTATCTGCTAAACCAGTGGCAATTGCCGCAGCAATAGTCGTTTTCCCAACGCCACCTTTACCCATTGTAAAAATCACTTTTTTACCAGATTGATGCAACTCATTCACGATGTCTTTCAATCTAGGAAATGCTCTTGGTGTGACTATTTCAGTTAAAAATTCACCTTGATTGGATTTCAACAATTGCCGTAGATTTTCAACACCAGTCACATTGTAAGAACGTAAAGGAATACTGTACTCAGGAAAAGCTTTCAAACTATCTGGCATTTGTGCCAACGCTTCTCGTTGTCCATCATAAATCAATTGAGATACTTTATCTGTTGCTTCCTCTAAGACGCCATTCACTAATAAAACTTGATTTTCAATGCCTATCTCTTGTAATTCTTTAGAAGCTCGATCTGCTTCTAAAAGTGGTGCCTTTTGTGGTCTAGTTACAAGCATTAAAGTTGTTTTTGCTCCATCAGCTAATGTGGCTACAGCATGCTCATAAATTTCCTTTTTATCACCTAAACCAGATAATTGACCTAAGCATGAAGCTCCTGTTGTATTTTCATCCATAAAATTACTCCATGCAGACGGTAACTGTAACATCCTTAACGTGTGACCTGTTGGTGCGGTATCAAAAATAATATAATCATACTTTTTCTCTGCTTCTGGATCAGTTAAAAAACCAGAAAATTCATTGAAGGCAGCAATCTCTACTGTACAAGAACCAGATAATTGTTCCTCCATATTCGCTAATGCAGAATCAGGTAGTTTCCCTCTAAATGGTCCTACAACACTTTCTTTATAGTCATCAGCTGCTGTTACAGGATCAAAATTTGCTACAGTTAATCCCGGAACTTCTGTAATTTCTTTCCCTTTATTTGTTAATTCTGTTTGAAAAACATCTTGTAAATTACTTGCTGGATCGGTACTGACTAACATAACTTTTTTCCCACTATCTGCTAAATAAGTAGCAGTGCCACAAGCAGTCGTTGTTTTACCAACACCTCCCTTTCCTGTAAAAAATAGATACTTTGTTAATGGTAACTGATCTGGTTGGTACAATTTCATGTTTGGTTTCCTCCTTTAAATTTAACATCATCATTCTAAGCAGTTGTTACTTTCTTTGTAGCTGTTACTCTCCCTTTACCCTCACAAGAACATGCAGCATTATCAATCGTATGACAAATACAGTCATCTGTGTTTTGAATGATTGTTTGAATGACACCAGATAATACTTTCATATTCTCCGCATTCAATGAATAGTTGTGCCATGTCCCTGATTTTCTGGCTTGAACAATCCCTGCATTCATTAACACTTTCATGTGATGGGAAAGCGTTGGTTGTGTAAATTCAAAATGCTCTAATAAATCACATGCACAACGCTCACCACAAGAGAGCATATCCACAATTTTAACCCTTTTTGGGTCTCCTAATGCTTTAAAAACTTTTGCTGTTAATTCATAATCCATCTTTCATCCCTCCATACATAGAAGTTCTTCTATATATAATATAGATGTTCATCTATCTATTGTCAATAGATTCTGTCTCACTTAATAAAAAAGCCTATGAGAATCTCTTCTCATAAGCTTTAGTTTCTTCGTTTTAGCAACATCCAGATGATGGAGAGCAGCAACTATTTGATTGTTCTTCTTTCTTATCCTCTGAGAAATTAACACCAGTATAGACACTAAACTCCTCATTTGACGGATAACCAGCCATTTTCACAATCTCACCATCTAATAAAACAACTGGTAGTATGTCAGGTCCTTTAGACTGTAACAACTCCCCAATTTTTTCATTTTCTACGAATGCCGCAGGATTACCTGTTAAATTAAAACGCTCTACTTCTACACCATCGGCTTTTTCCAATGTTTGAATAATAGAGGAAACTCGAAGCAATTCTGTATCTACTCCGGGACCACAAACTCCTGTGTCACAACACATTGCTGGTTCGTACAACGATACTTTACTCATTTTACATAACTCCTTCTTTTTGTTTTGTATTCAATATCTGATGTATTAATTCTTGAAATTCTTCAATGTTCTCTGTTACCAGAGAATAATATTGCCATTTGCCTTCTTTACGTGCGGTTACTACTCCCGCCTCAATCAAAACCTTCATATGATGTGATAGTGTCGGCTGAGTAAAATCAAAATTATCCAAAATATCACATGCACACTTTTCACCAGTTGAAATCATATCTAATATTTGAAGTCTATTAGGCTCTGCAATTGCCTTCATAATTTTTGATAATCCTAAATAATCCATATTCTCACCTCCACATAGATATTCATCTATATTTAATATAGAACTTTATCTATGTTTTGTCAATGAGTAGTTATATTCTATCGTAAATTATAAAATATCTCTTAAAGCATCTCCTGAAATATCCTCAGCTTTCCATTCAATCACTGCGTAATGATTGTCAGAAAGCTCTGCTACCTTCTCTATCCAAACTTCTTCATTTTGTGCTCTTGCTAAAAGCATTGGGTTCGTTGTTCCGCTAGAAAGCATGCTATGGTTTACTACCCACCAAGTACGAGCGATTCCCGCTCTCTCCAAGTCATCTTTTAACCGAATTGATTCATAAACAGGTGTTGCTTCGGGTAATGTGACCATTACTACTTCTGTTTCATCCCCATTTTGTAGCTTAGGCAATAGCTTAAGGACAGACTCGGGTATATCTCCAGAAGAACGTTCAATCTCCTTATGGCAGCTTTGCGTTGAATCTAATAGCAATAGTGTATGACCTGTTGGTGCGGTATCAATCACAACAACATCACTATCTGCTCCTTCAACTATTTCCACAAACTTTCTAAAAACAGCAATCTCCTGTGTGCAAGGGGAACGTAGGTCTTCTTCAACATATGCCACATCTTCTTCTGACATAGTTTCACGAGCCTTTGTTAATACCTCAGACTGATAATCAGCTAGTTCTTTTTCTTCATCAATATGACTCACGCTAATTTTGTCAGTTTCTAAAATAACAAATTGAAGATGGGCTGCTGGATCAGTCGTTGCTATATGAACTTTTTTCCCTTTGTCAGCTAAAGCCATTGCAATTGCTGCGGCTATCGTCGTCTTCCCTACGCCACCATTACCCATTGTAAAAATAACTTTTTTATCCGTTTTATATAAATTATCCACAATGACTTGTAAGTGGGGAAACTCTTTTGGTTTAATTGATTTCGTCAATAGTTCTTCTTGATGTTCATTCAATAATTTTCTAATATTTTCAATTCCGGTTAAATTATATGGACGTAATGGTACAAAATATTCTGGATACTTAGCTAAACTTGCTGGCATTTGTTTTAATGCTTCCTTTTGAATAGCATAAAATTCCTCAGATACTTTATCTGTTGCTTCTTACAGTACCCCATTAATAATTAATGCTTGGTTTTTAATCCCCATTTCTTCTAATTCTTTTGAAGCTCTATCCGCTTCTAATAAAGACGTTTTTTGTGGTCTCGTTACCAACATCAGCGTCGTTTTCTGACCGTCAATTAAGGTTTTAACAGCCAGATCATACATTTCATTTTTGTCTACAGCACCTGATAATTGGCCTAAAGGAGCAGTTGCGGTCTCATTCTCATCTAAATAATTATTCCAAGCAGAAGGTAATTGAAGCATTTTCGGAGTATGACCTGTTGGGGCAGTATCAAAAATAATATGATCAAATTTTGTAGAGGCTCCTTTATCCGTTAAAAAATTGGCAAATTAATTAAATGAGGCTATCTCTACAGTACAAGAGCCTGACAATTGTTCTTCCATATTTTCCAAAACTTAATCTGGCAATTTACCACTATAAGGTCCTACAATACTTTCTTTATAGTCATTAGCCGCCTCCACAGGGTCAAAGTTAGCGACAACTAAACCTTCTACATTAGGAATTTTAGTCCCTTTATTTGATAGTTCTAATTCAAAGACATCCTGCAAATTGCTTGCTGGGTCGGTACTAACCAACATGACTTGTTTCCCTTTGTCAGCTAGATAAGTTGCTGTAGCACTAGCTGTAGAAGTTTTCCCAAAGCCTCCTTTACCTGTGAAAAATAGATATTTCGTTAAATGAATGTCCTATGGTTGATACATTTCCATGATATTTCCTCCTAAATTTTTATTCATTTACACCTGTAAAATTTTCAAATTCTTTTAATGAGGGATAGGCACCAAACTTTTTTACCTCTCCATCCACAACGGTTATCGGTAAGACACTAATGCCATTTTTATCTATTAATGATTTGACTTCCTCATTTTCCAAAAATACATTTGGTTCAATTGTTAAGCTATGACGCTCCACTTCGTAATTTGTTTCTCGTTGAATTTTCTGTAATGTTGGGCTCAAATATAATAGATTTTTATTTACTTCTGCTCCTGTCATCTTGATACCACAACACATCTCTGACTCAAATAAAACTAATGATTTCACTTTATTCCTCCTCCAAACACATAGATATCTATCTATGTGTTTTTCCAAAAAAATAGGAGATTGTCTCCTTTAAGCCTACTGTTTATTTTTATACTTTTACAGTTCCATTTCTAAAGCTTGTATGAGTATCATTTGCTAGTTTCCCCAGCTAGTCACAGGTTTAAACTCAGCAAATTGAAACAGAAGAAACTACTCTACAATTACTTGTATTCAACTATTTTGATATCAACTAAGTCTTTTCATTTCAATACGCCTCATCCTTTCACATAGACCGACATCTATGTATAATATAGATGAGAATCTATGTGTTGTCAATATATAATATTTGTTGCTTTTTCCATTAGGTATTTCAATTTATTGTTGAATACTTAATTTGAAAGGAGAAATTATGAATATTTCTGATGAAAAAAAAGTCATTTACCATCTTATGCAAGCAATTATGACTGAAAGACGACAACTAACTGAACAATATTTTGACTTAAAAGAGCGATTAAATGAGCTTAGTCAAACTACCACGAATGTTCACGAAAATAATGAATATTCGACAATGAGACAAAATCATATTAAAAAAGAAGATATTGAGAACGCTAAGTACTTATTAGCAAAAAAAGAAGGAAAATCCTACCTTCCTTACTCAAAAATAGCATTACAAATTTCTCATCTTCTTAAAAGTCATGGTGTGCCACTAAGTAATAAACAAATATATGAAAAATTGATTAATGATTTTCAACTATCTATCAACTACTCAAATTTGACGAACAATATTTTACCAAGAATGAATTCAGATTCTTCTATAAACGTCGAGAAAGTGACTCGAGGTTACTGGCAGTATAAATTAAATAATTAGTAAAGGATGATTCAATCATGAAATCAGAAGTTGAAGTTAACTATTTATTTGTTAGTTATGTACAGCAATCTATTAAAAATTCTGCCAGTGCTTGCCTAAAAAAGAAACAAAAATATTCTCATACCTACTTTCCAACTGATTCATTAGAAGATATCATGAGAAGCAGTATATCCGAATCTTATTTATCTCTTGATTTAATGTCAGAATCTGAAATTATGAATTTAGAAAATTTCGCTGAGAACGAAGCGCTATCTAGGGCTATTGAACAACTAAACTTCAAAGAAAAAAAACTACTTTATGAAAAATATATTCAATGTAAAACAGATAGTGAAATTGCCCGAATTTTTGATATCAGTCGTCAAGGAGTCTCTATATTCAGAAAAAGATTATTAAAAAAACTTGAGGTATTTTTAAAAAGATAATCAATGGTCAAACAGTCGTGCTCCTCCTTCCATCTTTCACCTAACACTAAGGAAGGAGGAGATATCATGAAAAATTTCTTACCACTAATTGAACAAGCCAAAAAAGGGGATGAACAAGCTATGGAATTGTTACTTAAAGATTTCAAGCCCTTGCTAATTAAAGAAGCATCCAGACAAGGCTATTTGGATGAAGATTGCTTTCAAAACTTAACTGAAACTTTTATAAAAATAGTCCGCAATTTTGATCCAGAAAAATACCTTGGTTAAATTAGAGAGACAGGCTACTTTGCCTGTCTCTTTTCTATCTTTT
>OMJG01001034.1_pt1 | contig 17723 bp, 15 predicted proteins | sample 1646431 | NCBI WGS metagenome assembly OMJG01 (sample SAMN03771674, study PRJEB25209) | food metagenome | isolation source: Cotija cheese | place: Mexico:Jalisco,Michoacan | collected 2011-12-12
GACGTTATTTAGAAATTAAACGTCGAAATAGTCAACAATAGTTGTCATAATATAAATAAAAAGACTGGGTCATGGGATGGTGCCAGTCTTTTTTGTTGCTATTTACAATAGCAGCGCAGGATTATGACCTATTGAAACGAATGATAATATTCGTTATACTAAATTGTTAAGAATTTTAAAAATAATATAAAATAATAAAAAGGCGATTAATTATGGCATCATTAAAAGAAGCAACGCAAACTCGGCGTACATTTGCTATTATTTCTCATCCGGATGCTGGTAAGACGACTATTACAGAGCAGTTACTAAAGCTTGGAGGAGTTGTCCGTGAGGCTGGTACGGTTAAGGGACGTAAAGGAAACTTTGCGAAATCTGACTGGATGGAAATTGAGCAAAAGCGTGGTATTTCTGTTACATCATCTGTTTTACAATTTGATTTTGACGGTAAACGAATTAATATTTTGGACACCCCAGGACACGAAGATTTTTCTGAGGATACTTACCGTACATTGATGGCTGTTGATTCAGTTATCATGGTAGTCGATTCAGCAAAGGGAATTGAGCCACAAACTAAGAAATTGTTTGAGATTGTTAGCAAGCGGCACATTCCTATTTTTACTTTCTTCAATAAGCTTGACCGCGATGGTCGTGAGCCATTGGATTTAGTAGATGAATTAGAAACTACGCTAGGTATCAATGCCTATCCAATGAATTGGCCAATTGGTTCGGGTCAAATTTTGGCTGGATTATTTGATCGTTACCATAACAATGTGGAAGTCTATCGACCAGCTAGTGAATCAGAACGCTTTTTACCACTTAATGATGAGGGTGTTGATCTCGCTAAGCCAAATGCTATTCAAGAGAATTCATTATGGGATGATACACGTGATGAAATTGAGATGCTCCAAGATGCGGGTAATCAATTTGATGAAACAGCTGTTATGAATGGTAAACTAACACCAGTTTTCTTTGGTTCAGCGCTACGCGGATTTGGCATCGAGACATTTTTGCAAACTTATATGCAATTTGCGCCAGCACCAGGAGCGAAAAATACCACTACTGGTGAAGCAATTGCACCTGAAAATGAGCAATTTACAGGTTTTGTTTTCAAAATTCAAGCAAATATGAATCCAAATCATCGTGATCGCATTGCCTTTTTGCGGATTGCTTCAGGAAAATTTGAGCGTGGTATGGATGTCACATTGCAACGGACCAAGAAGAAAATTCGGCTCGCTAATGTGACGCAGTTTATGGCTGATACACGTGAGAATGTTGAAACAGCCTATCCGGGTGATATTATTGGTATTTATGATACGGGAAATTTCCAAATTGGTGACACGATTTATGCTGGTAAGCATGAAGTCGCTTTCGAAGAGCTACCAACATTTACACCGGAACTATTTATGCGTGTGCATGCTAAAAATGTCTTGAAGCAAAAATCATTCCATAAAGGTGTGACGCAATTGGTTCAAGAAGGAACGATTCAAATGTATACTGCTTGGGATTCGGGAGACTACATTATCGGTACGGTTGGTGCCTTGCAGTTCGAAGTTTTCCAATTCCGTATGGAAAATGAATACAATACTGAGGTCTCATTAGAAACGATGGGTCCAAAGATTGCTCGTTGGATAAACCCAGAGCAGTTAGATCCAAAAATGGCATCATCACGAAACTTACTTGTTCGTGATCGCTATGAAAATCCCGTCTTCTTATTTGAGAATCAATTTGCGGAGCGCTGGTTTACAAATAAGTATCCGGATGTTGAATTGGAGGCCAAACTATGACATTAATGTTACCTGTTATGCCAACTAATTGGCTGATGGGCGCATTGGTGTTTGCCGTGGTATTATTAATGCCTACAGCAGTTTATTTTGCTGGTCATTCGGCGTTAAGGCGGTTTCCAAAATTATTCAATGCCTTACATTGGTTGTTTGGGGCGTATTTAATTTATTTAATTGTTGCTGGCGTGGCAACTTTGTTAATTAGCTAAAAATTTAAACACTTGTGAGCAATAAGCGAACGTCTATCTGGTTCGTTTATGCTCACAGGTGTTTTTTGTTATTTATAACATTAAAAAATAATGAACTTTATTTGTTTTAAATTAGATTGTTAAGTTATTTTTTCTAATATATTATTGACATTTACTAGTTAAAAAGATTAAACTGCATTCAACCTTTAAATTTAAAAACATGTTTCGTATGAGTGGATTTGTTGTTAAGTTTAAAAATAATGAAAAAGAGGTGGTCAATATGAAGTACGGAGTTATCGGTGCAGGCGCAATGGGGTATAGGTTTGGAATCATGTTACAAAAGAACGCCGATGTTGACGTTGACTTTATTGACACTTGGGAACCTAATGTCGAAGCAGTTCGTGAACAAGGCGGTGTTTCTGTCGCCCGTGATCATGAAAATCGCCATATTGAACCCATTAATATTTTTTATCCCGAAGAATATACAGGTCATCCTGATGTTTGGATTATTTTTAAAAAGCAGATGCAACTGGCAGAAGAGTTAAAACGGGATGCTGCGGCAGGTATTTTTCATGATGATCAGTTTGTTTTTTCTGCGATGAATGGTATGGGACATTTTGAAAAGATTGCCCAATATTTTCCTAAAGACCATATTTACTGTGGTACAGCAATGATTGCAACTCGCTTGGATGGTCCGGCTAACGTGGACTTTATGGGTGCTGAAGGAACTGAAGTTATGCACATCGCCAAATATGATCAAGAAGCAGACGACGAAACATTTGAGGCCGTGGTCGCTGACTTGAAACAGGCAAAATTAAATCCAGTAGTCGTAGATGAATGGTTGGGTATGTGTATGTCAAAGGTTGTCTTTAATGCGGTGACGAATACACTATGTACCATGTTTGAAATGCAGATGGGACAATTTATTGAGTACGATGGTGTTAGAGAAATGTCTAAACAACTGTTTGATGAGGCTTATGATGCCTGCGAGCGAGCTGGTATCTATTTGATTGCAACTCGACAGGAACAAGTTGATTCAGTAATCACGGTTAGTCAAGAATATAAATATCATTATCCTTCAATGTATCAGGATTTCTCGAAAGGACGTCCAACTGAGGTAGATTATATTAATGGCTATATTGCAAAAATAGGACGTGAACATGACTACGTTTGTCGCACTCATGAATTTGTTGTTCATGAAGTACACATGGCAGAAATGATGCGCAAATAACATCAAGTTCAGGAGAATGTGGCACAGTAGTCTATGGACCATCAAAATTAATACAGATTAAACGTAAAAGGATTGGGATAATTAGGTTGTCTCAATCCTTTTTTATTAGGAAATATCCTAGTATAATGAGGTAAATTGTCGGTATGCAATGAGTATGTTAAAATAAACCTAACAATGAAAAAGGAGAGACATTGATGGCTAAACAAGAAATGGATCCCCATGTTCAAAATGGACTATATGGTACCCCTGAAATTAATCCCGATGAAAAACATCAATACTTAGGTAACTTTCGTGAACGTGTTTATGCATTACAAACACGTGCGACTGTTGGTGATAGCCGCTATCTACAGGCATGGGAGGAGCAGTTAGAGGCTCATCCTGATGCAGTTCTTTATTTAAATGGACATATTGATAGTGATGTATTAAATCAGTATATGAAATTAGCTGCGAAACATCAGTCAAAATTCACATTAAAAACAGATGCGATTTATGATCAGTCGGATATTGTGGTGGTCCTAGCAGGTCATTCAGCAATTCATCAGGAGCCAGTTTCGATTGAGGAAACGACTACTGATGATAAAGACAGTCAGAATGGTAATGATCAGACAAAGCCTAAAAAACCTTGGTATAAAAAGCTATTCTAGTTAAATCATTGATCAAAGGAGGTAATTCGGATGCAACAGCCATTGGCTTTCCGCATGCGCCCACGCAATATCAGTGAAGTTGTTGGTCAGCAACATCTGGTAGGTGAAGGGAAAATTATTAATCGGATGGTGACAGCTAAAATGTTGTCATCGATGATTTTATATGGACCTCCTGGAACAGGAAAGACTAGCATTGCTAGTGCGATTGCTGGTTCAACAAAGTATGCTTTTCGTATTTTAAATGCGGCAACCGATACCAAAAAGGACTTACAAATCGTAGCAGATGAGGCTAAAATGTCTGGTACGGTCGTGTTGCTGCTAGATGAAATTCATCGATTAGATAAAACCAAACAAGATTTCTTACTGCCACACTTAGAAAGTGGCCGTATTGTTCTGATAGGTGCAACGACGGAAAATCCTTATTTAACGATTTTGCCAGCAATCCGTTCTAGAACCCAGATTTTTGAAGTGAAACCATTATCTGAAGTGGATATGCAAATGGCAGTTGACCGTGCCTTGTCAGATAAAGAACGTGGCTTAGGTGATTTTGCGGTTGACTTAGACGAAGAGGCTCGCCAACAATTGATTTACGCAACGAATGGTGATTTGCGATCAGCTTTGAACGGACTCGAACTGGCCGTTAAGTCAACCAACCCAGATGAAAATGGGCGCGTACACATTACGTTGCCAATTATTGAAGAAACTGTTCAGCGTAAAGCAATCACAGCGGATAAAAATGGTGATGGGCATTATAATGTTATTTCTGCCCTGCAAAAATCTATTCGTGGTAGTGATGTAGATGCAGCGTTACATTATTTATCACGGTTGATTGAGGCGGGAGATTTACCAATTATTGCTAGGCGGCTGCAGGTGATTGCTTATGAGGATATTGGTTTGGCCAATCCAGCGGTGGCTGCTCGTGCTGTGACTGCTATTCAGGCTGCTTTACAGCTTGGCTTTCCAGAGGCACGTATTCCGTTAGCTAATGCCGTCATTGAATTGGCATTATCACCTAAATCTAATGCGGCGATTACAGCTGTTGATGCGGCCATCAGTGATGTTAGAAAAGGTGCGACTGGCGATGTGCCAGCACATCTAAAAGATTCACATTATTCAGGGGCTAAGCAATTAGGCCATGGTGTGGATTATGTGTACCCCCATGGTCATCCTGGTGACTGGGTACCCCAACAATACTTACCTGATAAGTTAATGGGAGCAAGTTACTTTAAGCCTGCTGGTAATTCTAAGGTGGAACGAGCTTATAAGGAACAATATGCTAAATTGAGAAAAGCGCAACATGATGGGCTAAAGGGAAAGTAAACGATTCATCGGATAAGTTATGTGTCAAGACTTTCATTTTAAGCAATTGTTAGTATAATAAACATATAGATGAATTCCTTGGGCGTACGCGTAATTCTACCATCTGTAGTTGCTTTACAACCTTTTTGCTCGGGGATGTCGGGAAGCCGCTACAACATGCTGTTTCACTCAGTAGTTGTACAAGGCGGACTTATTCACCCACTTTCCTTTAATCGGAGCCAACTCAGTCGAATTTACTAACGGCGCCAATCAAGTGTTCATAGTTTCTCAAATTTTTATATTTTGAGAAATATCAGTCGTTCATTTTCGATAAGTATATCGAAGGTGGGCGGCTTTTTTATTAGTTAAGAAAAGGATTAAAATAATGATTATTGGACTTTATGTATTGTTTGCTGTAATTGTAGGCGGTCTTGGCATTTATTTGCTGATGCACCAACAGGGATTTTTGGGGATTTCTGCCCAGCAGGCTAAACACCCCGCACTATGGTTTGGTTGGTTGTTTACGATTGATGCAGTTTTATTATTAATAAGTACTTTTTTAACAAATGGGGCGGCTTTACCAGGAGGTCTTTTTGTTATCATTGCAACTTTGCTAACAACTGTATTGGCAATTGTGGTAGTTCGTCTTTTATTTAAATAATTTCTATATATCACGAAAGATAAAAAGAAACGTGATTTATGTGAAAAAATGTGATAGATGCGTTATAATAAAAGTGTAGAAAAAGTCGCATATGGTCAATCGGACAGGGGGAACTGTTATGGCTGATGTAAAAGTAAACTACAAGAATATATTGGTACCAGTTGATGGATCTAAAGAAGCTGAGGCTGCATTGGATCGTGCAATTAAGGTTGCTAAGCAGAATGGGGCAGACACAAATCTACACATTCTACATGTTATTGATACACGTTCATTCCAAAATGTCACTGACTTTAGAACAACAATGGTTGAGCAAGTTGCCGGTACTGCAAAGAAGACATTAGATGCTTATTTGCAGAAGGCTAAGGATGCTGGTGTTGAGAATGTTGATTACTCAATTGAGTATGGTTCACCTAAGGATGTGATTGCAACACAAGCACCTGCAAAGTATGCCATTGATTTGATTATGATTGGGGCTACTGGTCTAAATGCTATTGAGCGTTTGTTGATTGGTTCTGTTACTGAGTTCGTTACACGTGTTTCAACGGTTGATACGTTAATCGTTCGTCACACATCAGAAGATGACGAATAGTATTTTAATTAATATGTAATTAAGGCTGAGATAGAATTTCTATCTCAGCTTTTTTGTGCTTAGGATATGTTGGCAGGACTATTATTTTTAGTTAGTATGAATATCTGGTACAATAAATGTATTATTGACAGTTTATAAGGGATGGAGAGCGCAATATGAGTGAATCAAAACTAAATTTGGTAGCATCGACATTGACAAATAGTTTGGGAACAACAATTATTGGTCACGTGGCGTCAGAGAATGTTGTGATCACTGTTAAGTATGCCAACAATGATGTTGATACAACGACTTCAGATAAAAGTGGTAGTTTTATGATTAAGGTACCGGCCGAAAATACGGATAGCGAAGTGACGTTATCAGCCACTCTTCCTGACCGGTCAGAAAAAGAAGAGATCGCATTGGCTATTGACCAACCAGCGCCAGTGGTCACTGCGGTAATTTCTACGCAAAATGGTCAGCGACTACTTGAGGGACGCGTTAATCAAGCTGATGTCGCTATTTCCGTGCATTTTGTTGGCGATGAACATGTGATTTCATTACCCGTTGACAATGGTCTGGAGTTCGAGTTGGTTTTACCAGATGAAGTTTTGCCAAGCCAGATTGAAGTCCATGCAACGAATCAACAAACTGGTAAGACTGGACGAACAATCGTTGGACTAGGTGTGACATCAAAAACAGTGGCTATGCCAGCCTTAACAGATGAAATGATTGCCGAATATGTGCATAACGAAGAGGTTAAACATGAGGCGAAAATTGCAGCAAGTCAACAAGTAACTAATGAGATGAACACTGATGAAACAGCGGACAATGAAACATCAGTAGCTGAAACAAGTGAAGAAGCAGTAGCTGATAAAAAACCTGTAGAAAATATCCAAGCGGTGACTGAATCTGCAACCGTCGAAAAAACTGACGATGTAACAAAGGAATCACGTGTTGCACGTCGTAAACATGGTGGTATTAGAGGATTTTTTGCTCGCCTTTTCGGACGGAAGGGTTAATTATTACAACATAACGCAATCATTTAACAAAAAGTTAACATTTGTTAATGCAATTGTGACATTGTCATTAAAGTCGCAAAGCTATCTGTGATAGAATATTATGGTTTGAGGAAAAGAAAGGTAAATCATAATGCATAAACGACAAATTACGATGATTATTGGTATTATGGCAGTTGCAGCGTTGGTTGCTGTTTTTGCAATCGTGTTTAATAGTACACCAAATGAAAAAGAAGCGGTCGCAGCCACTTCATCACAAAGTTCTAAGACGGTTGATAAGAAAAAACAATCAACAAGCCAGAGTAGTCAAAAAGTAGCATCGAGAAAAGACGATGCCAAGTCTTCAAGTACGACTGATGTAGAAAAAACTCTGGATGTCAAAAAATTGCTTAAAGGGCAAAGTAATGTACCTGATATCGCTTCAGTTAATCAAAAGGGCAATGAGTTAACGGTTGTTTTGGCGGATGATGGCACACAGTCACTTAATGATTTTATGAAGGCCTATGCTAAGGCAACGACCCTTGTCTTAAAATCAGCTAATGAGCAATCAAAAATTAGTACAGTGACAGTTGCTCGCCAAGTGAAGCTAGAGGATGGTTTGGAATATGCTGTAGCTGGTAAGTGGCAAAAGGATCAGTTGACAGCAGTTAATAAATTGGCTGTTGATCCAGCAATTAAGGATGTCTTGTTAAGTGCTAGTCATTATTCAATCGGTGGTTCTGTTTGGGATGCATTTTCGCAACAACAGAAGAATGATTACCAAAATCACCAACAAGGTGGTCAGGTTGAAGCAACCGACAACGGCTTTAACAAATGGGTCCAAGCTGGTATCGAAAAGAATAAATAATTTAAAAGTAGCTATGTTAGCAAACTTTTAATAAATGAAAAGGTCGAAGCCAATTCCAGTTATGGAAGACTTCGACCTTTTATAGTTAAATGGTATGTTTAGTTGAATAACATTGAATAAATTGAAATATACATGAGTGTAGCACCAACTAGGACAAATAGGTGCCAGTAAACATGGCTAAGTGGCAGATTAGGAATAAGGTATAAGAGTGCCCCCAGGGTGTAAGTTATACCACCAGCCAATAACAGGTAAAATGCGAAGGGAGTTAGGGCTACGTGCAAAGCTGGGAATGCAAGGATGATCAACCAACCCATGACAACATAGATAATGACCGATAACCAGGGCCAACGACCAACAAAAAATAAGTCGTAAACAAAGCCTAAAATAGTGCATAATAGAATGGTTCCCCAGATGGTCCAACCAACGTTATGTTCTAAAAATAACCAAGTATAAGGGGTATAACTACCTAAGATGACGAGGTAAATGCCGGAATGATCAAGGAATTGGAAAATTTTACCTGCTTTGGTAAAAATAAGCGCATGAAATAATGTGGATGCAAGCAAAAAACTAATGATTGATGTCGCATAAATAGCTAAAGCAACAATTGTAAAAGCTGAAAAATGATGTTGCACACTATTGACCATTAGCAAAGTTGCACCAACTATTGCAGCTAGAACGCCAATGCCATGGGTAACTGCATTTAAAGTTTCGTATGTAATGAGATAACGCCGATTTTCATTGGTTAAAGTAGGCATGGGTTATCGGTTCTCCTTTCGTAAGTAAAAACAGTAGGGATTTTGTTAAATTAATTATTATGATTATCATAACCGTTACATCTAGTTTTGTAAACTAAACAAAACGGTTTTAGGAAATATGTGAGGTTTTAGAAATGTTAATGACGGTAATACAAGGGATGATGATTGGTTTTGCTTTCGTAGCACCAATTGGCATGCAGAATTTGTATGTATTTAATAATGCACTGACAAATTCTTTTCGACGTTCGTTGATGTACGTGTTGTTTGTGTGGATTGCGGACTCGTTATTTTCGTTAGCCGCCTTTTTTGGGATGGGCGCTATTATTAGTTCAGTGACTTGGTTGCGATTAGTTGTCATGATTGTTGGTGGTCTACTAGTGCTTTGGATTGGCTGGGGCATTCTTCGTAGTGCAGATAGTGTGCAACTAAATACACAAAAAAATGAACTACCAGTAAAACAAGCGATTGTGTCAGCATTTATTGTTTCATGGGCAAATCCGCAAGCTTTAATTGATGGTAGTTTAATGCTGGGCGCCTTGCGTGGTACGTTAGCAAAAGATGCGGTTTGGCCATTTATTATTGGGGTGGTTATCGCAACTTTTATTTGGTTTAATACCATTACGATCGTCATGAATTTACTAAAGGAACGTTTACCTAAAAAAGTATTGGTTTGGGTCAATATTGCATCTGGATTAATTGTATTAGTTTATGGTGCTTATCTATTAGTACAAGCATTACTGGATATTTTCTAAATGCAATAATTGGATAGCATCAGTCATATGGCAGAGTACAGGGTTGATTTTGTTACTTTATCATTGTAAAATTGCCTTTATAGCAATGCGCTAGAGAGTATAAGTAACGTGACTAACAGCGACAAAATCATTATGGTGTGAGATTTTGAGGACGATTACTTAGAAGGTAACTAGTGGGCTTTACTGATGAACGATAAAGTAGTCGGTAACGTGAGGACGCGTTAAGTCAAAATGAGATAGAGAAATAGCTCTAATTCAGGTGGTACCGCGATAATTTCGCCCTGAACATACAGATAATGTGTGTTCAGGGCTTTTTTAATGGATAACAATGAAAAAGAGTGACTAAACAAGGAGTTAAGGTTATGCGAGAAATTGATATGCCTGGTAAGTATAATCCATCAGCTGTTGAGGCTGGACGTTATGACAAGTGGATGCAGGAGAAAAGATTTAAACCATCAGAGAATAAGAAAGCCCGTCCTTATTCAATCGTTATTCCACCGCCAAATGTTACTGGTAAGCTGCATTTAGGACATGCTTGGGATACAACCTTACAGGATATGATTATCCGTCAAAAGCGTATGCAAGGTTTTGATACATTATGGTTACCAGGAATGGACCATGCTGGAATTGCCACGCAAGCGAAGGTTGAACAACGATTAGCAGGGGAAGGTATCTCACGCTATGACTTAGGTCGTGAAAAGTTTGTTGACCAAGTTTGGGACTGGAAAAATGAATATGCGTCAACGATTAAGTCACAATGGGGTAAGTTAGGTTTGTCATTGGACTATGATCGCGAAAGATTTACTTTGGATGATGGTCTATCAGAAGCTGTTCGTAAGGTGTTCGTGACCCTTTATGAAAAGGGCTTGATTTACCGTGGTGAATATATCATTAACTGGGACCCAAAGGCTCGGACGGCCTTGTCAGATATCGAAGTTATTCACCAAGATGATGAAGGTGCTTTCTATCATGTGCAGTATCCATTTGTGGATAAAGAAACCACTTATCAAGGTAAGCATTATATTGAGATTGCCACAACACGTCCAGAAACAATGTTTGGGGATGTGGCTGTAGCTGTCCATCCTTCTGATGAACGTTATAAGGATTTGGTTGGTAAAAAGGTGCTTGTACCGTTAGTTAACCGTGAAGTTCCGATTGTGGCCGATGAATATGTTGATCCTGAATTTGGTTCAGGAATGGTTAAAATTACACCAGCTCATGATCCAAATGACTTTGGGGTTGGTAACCGTCATGATTTGGAACGCATCAATACGATGAACGAAGATGCAACGATGAACGAACGTGCCGGTAAGTATGCTGGTATGGACCGTTTTGATGCTCGTAAGGCAATGGTTGCTGATTTGGAAGCTGATGGTTGGATGCTATCAGTAGAGCCAATTGTTCACGCCGTTGGTCACTCGGAACGTACGGGGGTCCAAGTTGAATCACGTTTATCAACACAGTGGTTTGTTAAGATGAAGCCACTGGCTGAACAAGCTTTGGATATGCAAAAGTCAGATGATCGGGTCGACTTTTACCCACCACGTTTTGAAGGTACCTTTACTCGTTGGATGGATGATATCCATGATTGGGTTATTTCACGTCAATTATGGTGGGGACACCAAATTCCAGCATGGTATCACAAGAAAACTGGTGAGATGTATGTTGGTATGGAAGCACCAGCTGATGCTGAAAACTGGGAACAAGATTCTGATGTGTTGGATACGTGGTTCTCATCAGCATTGTGGCCATTTTCAACAATGGGTTGGCCTGACACAGATTCAGAGGACTTCAAACGTTACTTCCCAACTGATACGTTGGTTACGGGATATGATATTATTTTCTTCTGGGTTGCCCGCATGATGTTCCAATCAAAGGAATTTACTGGTCGCCGTCCATTTAAGAACGTTTTGATTCACGGTTTGATTCGTGATGAGCAAGGTCGTAAGATGTCAAAGTCATTGGGAAATGGTATTGACCCAATGGATGTGATTGAAAAGTATGGTGCTGATGCCTTGCGTTGGTTCCTAGCTACCGGCTCAACGCCAGGACAAGATGTGCGTTTCTCATATACCAAGATGGATTCAGCATGGAACTTCATCAATAAGATTTGGAATGCATCTCGTTATGTATTAATGAATTTGGCAGATGACACGAAGGCTGAATTGCCAGCTGATAAGAGTAAATTGTCATTAGCTGACCAATGGATCTTATCACGTTTGAATACAACGATTGCCGCAGTAACTAAGAACTTTGATAAATTTGAATTTGGTGAAGCTGGTCGGACATTATATAACTTTATCTGGAATGATTTTGCAGATTGGTATATCGAAATGACCAAGGAAACATTAAATGGGGATGATGCTGCGGCGCAAACAACGGTACAGTCAATCTTGGCTTACGTACTAGATAATACATTGCGTCTGCTACATCCAATTATGCCTTTCGTTACTGAAGCTATCTGGCAAGAAATGCCGCACGAAGGTGAGTCAATCGTGACAGCAGCTTATCCAACAGTTAACGAAGACCTAACTAATCAGCAAGCTGAGACGGACTTTAATAGCTTAATTGACTTAATTAAAGCAGTTCGAACAATACGTACAGAGGCAAATGCGCCAATGTCAACGACAATTGATGTGTTGATCAAGACAGCTGATGAAAACTTACAACGTATTTTCAAGGAAAATGCCGATTATATTAATCGCTTTGTAAAGCCAAAGAATCTTCAAATTGCTGCTGATATTGTTGCGCCTGATTTAGCAATGACTCAGATTATTTCTGGTGCTGAAATTTATGTACCATTAGCTGAGTTAATTGACTTAGATGAAGAAATTTCGCGTTTGCAAGACGAAGTCAAAAAATTCCAAGGTGAAGTTAAGCGTGCTAATGGTAAATTAGGTAATGAAAAGTTTGTTAACAATGCGCCTGAGAAAGTTGTCGCTGCTGAGCGTGAGAAATTAGCTGATTGGGAAAACAAGTTACAAGCAACGCAAGATCGTTTGACACAATTGCAAGCAGCAAAAGCATAGTTAATCAATACTTGCGATTAAAACTATTTAAGTGTATACTTACGTATATTGTGAATAACGAATTTAAGCGGTTCGTCGTTACAATGCAGTAAATTACACAAACAGAAGCGCCATCTACATTGTAGACGGCGCTTTTGTTTATCATGGAGTGAATGGGGTCCAAAATGGCAAAAATTGAAACGGTTAGTGATGCAATTGACTATATTCATGGTCGGCATAAATGGACGAAAACACCAACGTTTGAACGTTTAAACAAAATACTAGCGCGTTTGGGACACCCTGAACAACAATTAAAGTATGTTCATGTAACGGGTACGAATGGTAAAGGATCAACAAGTAAGATGATTGCACAATTACTACGTGCAAGCGGTTTAAAGATTGGCTTATTTACGTCACCGTACATTTTAAAATTTAATGAACGGATTCAAGATGATCGCGGCAATATCAAAGATGCTGATTTATTAGATTTGGTAAAAAAGTTAGTACCAATTGTTGAACAGTTAGATGTAGAGTTACCGACTGGATTAACGGAATTCGAAACATTGACAGTTTTAATGTTTATGTATTTTACAGAGCATCCAGTGGATGTGGTTGTGTTGGAAGTCGGTGTTGGCGGTACCTGGGATTCTACAACGGTGATACCAGATAAAATAGCTGCCGTGATTACGACGGTTGGACTAGATCATATGCATGTTTTAGGAAACACGATTACTGAAATAGCTACCCAGAAAGCTGGCATTATTCAACGACAACGGCCGTTGATTGTGGGCCGATTGCCTAAAGATGCTAATCAAGTTCTCAATACTGTCGCAAATGCGATGGGAGCGCCCGTTTATCGATTGGGACAACAGTTTCAAGCGACGAGCTTAGCTGCAGGGGATGAATGGGGCGAACGATTTCAGGTTACTGGGTCAATTAATTATCAAAACTTATTTGTGGACTTAATCGGTAAATATCAAATTGATAATGCGGCGGTTGCAATTCAAACGGCCCAGGTTGTTGCAACTTATTTTAAACGCTCATTAACAGCGGCAATGATTGATTCAGCCTTAGAGACAGTTACGTGGCCAGTACGTTTTGAAAAAGTGGCTGCTAATCCAGAAGTAGTATTGGATGGCGCCCATAATGAACCTGGTGTCAGGGCATTAGTGGAGACCTTACGAACAAGATTCAGCCACCGACAAGTTCATGTTTTGTTTGGGGCATTGTCTGATAAGAATTATCCGAAAATGTTGCAATTATTAGCTGAATTGCCAAACGTTGCGTTACATGTCGTTGGTTTTCAAGGTCCTAATAATCGTCAGCCAATCAATCCTAGTGAGGTACTTGAACAAACAGCTATGGCTGATTTAATGATGCATAAAAACTGGCAGCAGGGCTATCAAACGGTACGTGCGGTAATCCAACCAGATGATTTGATTTTATTTACAGGTTCTTTGTATTTCGTTTCTGAAGTTCGGCAAGCATTTGCGACAGCGAACGAAAATGCTGGCGAGCACTAGCACCTGTTGCATTGTTTTGGTACAGTAGACAGAGGAATGAGAGTGGGCAGAATAGAATTTTCTGTCCTAAGATGGAGTAATAGATATGATTATTTTGCAAGCAAGTAATGTTGCCCGTCGTTTTAACGGGGTCACATTTTTTGATAATATTTCCATGCAAGTTCAAAATAAAGGTCGCGTTGGCTTGGTTGGACGTAATGGTGCTGGAAAGTCAACTTTATTAAAGATGTTAATTGGTGAAACCACACCTGATGAAGGTGAAGTTTCAATGAAAAAAGGTATTCGGTTAGCTTATTTAGCACAAAATTCTGGCCTGGATTCTGATTTATCAGTTTATAATGAGATGCTAACGGCCTTTGCTGATGTCATTGCGTTGGAAGAACGTATGCGACAAATGGAAACCCAAATGGCGACCATGACGGATTATGAAAGCGATGCTTATCAAGAATTATTGACAGCATATGATCAGGCACAACATGATTTTAATGAAAAGAATGGTTATGGTTATGATGCAACGATCAGGTCGGTTCTACATGGTTTTGGTTTTGATGAAACTTTTTATGACCAGAAAATTGCGGCTTTGTCTGGTGGACAACGAACAAGATTAGCGATTGCAAAGCAACTGTTAGAAACACCTGATTTGTTGATTTTGGATGAGCCTACCAATCATTTGGATATGCAAACGTTAGCCTGGTTAGAGCAATATCTTAAAAATTATCAAGGTGCTTTGTTGATTGTATCCCATGATCGTTATTTCTTGGATCGCGTAGTCACGGAAATTTATGATATGCATTCTGGCCAATTAGACCACTATAAAGGTAATTATAGTGATTTTATGGAGCAGAAAGCCGCTAAGGTACTGCAAGAACAAAAAGCATATGATAAACAACAAGCTGAGATTGCAAAACTAGAAGATTTTGTGAAACGTAATATTGTGCGCGCGTCAACAACAAAGCGTGCGCAATCACGGCGTAAACAATTGGCTCGGATGGATCGTATTGAAGCACCTAAAAATGAATCTGGCGTCGCTCATATTCAATTTGTGGCTGATGAAGATTCTGGTAATGAAGTGCTACGGGTCAATGATGTGAAATTTGGCTATGATATGACGCGTGTTTTAGCTGAAAATGTCAATGTTGCTGTTGATAAGCAACATGCGGTTGCTTTGGTAGGACCAAATGGAATCGGTAAATCAACTTTTATTAAGACAATTTTGGGCAAACTTCCTTTGTTGGCAGGCCAAATAAAAATTGGTGCGAATGTCACTGTTGGGTATTATGACCAAGAACAACAAACGTTAGACAATAAAAAGTCAGTAATTGATACGATTTGGGATGAACATCCAAAAATGCCTGAGAAGGATGTCCGTTCAATTCTTGGTTCATTTATGTTTTCAGGTGAATCGGTAGAAAAGTTAGTTGCTGCACTATCAGGTGGTGAGCGTGCGCGTTTGTTATTGACGAAGCTGGCATTGGAACATGCAAACTTTTTGATTCTTGATGAGCCAACTAATCATTTGGATATTGATTCACGCGAAGTGTTAGAAACGGCATTGAATGAGTATAATGGTACGATCTTTTTCGTTTCGCATGATCGCTACTTTATTAATGAAGTGGCGACGGAAGTCATTGAATTGTCGCCATCAGGTACGCGTTTCTTTGACGGTGATTATGATTATTATCTTGAAAAAACTGCTGATGAAGTGGATGCTAAGGTAACAACAGATGAGCAAGCAAGCAATGATGCGCCATCAAATAATCCCCAAAAGACTTTATCAAGAGCTGCTCTTAAAGATCAACAACGTGAACAGCGTCGTTTAGAACGAGCGGTAAATGCATTAGAAGATAAAATGACAACCCTTTCTGATGAGCATGACACGTTAAATCAAGCGTTAAATGATCCTGAAAATGGTTCTGATTTAACAAAATTAACTGAAATTTCTGAAAAAATTGCGGATCTTGATGCGCAGATAGCAGAAGTTGAAGACCAATGGACTGAAGCAAGTCTTGCTTTGGAAACATTGGTCGCTGAAAAATAAATAGTCAACATATAAGGCTCGAAATCCGTGGTAATATTGACTAATTTCGAGCCTTTCTGCGTCTTTTAGGGTAAGGTTAATAATTGTCAAACTGGTTTTAACAAAAGTTTGCAAATGATTAGTAATGTGTTATTATTAATAGTGTCAGTTAGCACTTTAACTTAAAGAGTGCTAATAAAAAGAAAAATTAACCTGTGGAGGTCAGATAACATGTTGAAACCATTAGGAGATCGTGTTGTATTGCAAGTATCAGAAGCACCTGAGCAATCAGTTGGGGGAATTTTGTTAGCTTCTAATGCACAAGAAAAGTCAATTACAGGAAAAGTAGTCGCTGTTTCTACGCAAACAGTTGGCGACTTGACAGCACCAGCCGCTGTTAAAGAAGGCGATAGTGTTATCTTTGATAAGTACGCTGGTAATGAAATTAGTGTCGATGGGGTTGATTATTTGGTTGTTCACGAAAAAGATATCGTGGCAGTGTTGTAATTAAAATAATTGATAAAATAGAGGGTAGTAAATATGGCAAAAGATATTGAATTTTCAGAAGATGCACGTGCAAAAATGCAAGCAGGTGTTGATAAGCTAGCCAATACAGTAAAAACAACAATTGGTCCTAAGGGACGTAATGTTGTGATTGAACAAGGCTATGGCGCACCTACTATTACAAACGATGGTGTGACGATTGCTAAGGCAGTTGAATTGGAAGATCACTTTGAAGATATGGGCGCTAAGTTAGTTGCCGAAGTTGCTTCAAAGACTAATGATATCGCTGGTGATGGTACTACAACTGCGACAGTTTTGGCACAAGCCATTATTAATGAAGGTATGAAGAACGTAACTGCTGGTGCTAATCCAGTCGGTGTTCGTCATGGTATTGAATTAGCAACTGCAGCGGCTGTGAAGTCATTGCATGAGTTATCAAAGACGGTTTCAACTAGAGAAGAAATCACGCAAATTGCTTCAGTCTCTGCTGCTAACGAAGAAGTGGGTAAGCTAATTGCTGAAGCCATGGAAAAGGTTGGCAATGATGGTGTGATTACCATTGAAGAGTCAAAGGGTATTGAAACAACGTTAGATGTTGTTGAAGGAATGCAATTTGATCGTGGTTACATGTCACAATATATGGTTACTGACAATGATAAGATGGAAGCTTCATTGGACAATCCATATATTTTGATTACGGATAAGAAGATTGGTAATATTCAAGACATCTTACCTGTATTGCAAAGTGTTGTTGAGCAAGGTCGTGCTTTGTTGATCGTTGCTGACGATATTACAGGTGAAGCATTGCCAACGCTTGTTTTGAACAAGATGCGTGGTACGTTCAACGTTGTTTCTGTTAAGGCGCCAGGATTTGGTGATCGTCGTAAAGCCCAACTTGATGATCTTGCTATTCTAACTGGTGGTACGGT
>OMJG01001035.1_pt1 | contig 17721 bp, 19 predicted proteins | sample 1646431 | NCBI WGS metagenome assembly OMJG01 (sample SAMN03771674, study PRJEB25209) | food metagenome | isolation source: Cotija cheese | place: Mexico:Jalisco,Michoacan | collected 2011-12-12
CTGCACCAGGCGTGGTCTTACAAGACGACCCTGATAACCAAATTTATCCGCAAGCCCATAATGCAGAAGGCTCTAAGGACACGTTTGTTGGCCGGGTTCGTCCTGATCAAGAAACACCGCAAGCATTTCACATGTGGAATGTTTCTGACAACCTCTTAAAGGGTGCTGCTTGGAACTCAGTCCAGATTGCGGAGACCATGGACAAGATGGGCCTATTGCACGTGCAATAAAGCCGATTTGTCAGTGGAAATTTAAAAGCTGATTGCTAGAATATTGATTCTGGCAATCAGCTTTTTTGCTATGACTAGCTATTCGAGAGTTAGTTCAAATGTAGTGGTTGAACATGCTAAGATGAAGTTCGGTTCGAAAAATTAAGAATTTATTAAGACACAGTCAATGATTGGTCTTTATTCTTGTCCTGGAGTCAGCTCCAGCATATAAGCTAGGGCTATTCAAAGTTAATGAATGGTCAATGAGATGTTCTAATACCAATTTGTTAGTTTGAATAAAATTTTAACGCAAAACAAATATGGAGGACTTATTAATGCAATCAATCAATTGGTCAACTGAATATTTACCAGGTCGTACGGATAATTTTGTTTCGAATGAGGTCATCGCTGAAGGAGTTACGTTAGCGGCTGTTTGGGAGAATCTTGTAGATACAGCTAAATGGACAACGTACTATGACAATGCGGCTAATATCGTATTGGATAATCAGACAAGTTCTAAGTTAAAATTTGCTGAACATTTTCGCTTCGATACGTTTGGCTTTCCAATCGATGCGCAGGTGATGGAATTAGTTGAACCAACCGATGGTAAGACTGCTCGCCTAGCTTGGCATGGTTGGCAAAATGGCGATCAAGATACTCAATTTGATGTTTATCATGCATTTTTAATTGAAAAGTTGGCGGATGGCCGGATTAGATTATTAACACAAGAATCTCAAATTGGTAAACCAGCTAAGGACTTAGCTTCACAGACCCCCAATCCAATGTTGAATGGGCACCAAAGTTGGTTAGACGGCTTAGTACGTGCAGCTAAGAAATAGTGGCTAAGCAAACTGGTTAGTGAGAATAAAGAGGAGCATACAAAATGGCAAAAACATGGTTAATTACAGGAACTTCGAGTGGCTTTGGTAAGGCATTGGCCACAATCGTCGCGCAGAATAAAGATACGAACTTAGTGGCAGCGGCCCGGCACTTAGATGATTTGGCTTACTTAGATGCTTTTGATGCTAAGCGTATTGAAAAGGTCGTCATTGATGTTACCGATGAGGACCAAATTAAAGCGGGCGTTGCTAAGGCCATTGAGCGTTTTAAAACCATCGATGTTTTGGTCAATAATGCTGGCTTGGGTTATTTTGCAACAATTGAAGAGAGTGACATGGACCAAGTTCGGTATATGTTCGAGGTCAATGTGATTGGATTAGCGAATATGACCCGGGCCGTGCTCCCTACGATGCGCAGACAACGTTCGGGTGTGATTATTAACTTATCATCGGCATTGGCTCTAACTACTTTACCGACGATGGGGTATTACAGTGCAACCAAGTACGCCGTTGAAGGTTACAGCGATACGTTACGCCAAGAAGTAGCTGATTTAGGTATCCGGGTGATGACGGTTGAACCTAGTGGCGCCCGGACGCAGTGGTCAGGTCGTTCTTCACAAAAGGTCGTGCCGACAATCAAGGATTATGCGGCTTTTAGTGATTCAGTCGCAAGCGTAGCTGATTCTGTAACACAAGCTCCTGGCAATCCAAAACGTATTGCGCAGGTAATGTTTGCACAGGCTAATGCAAGTGAAATTCCAGCACACTTACCACTTGGTGATTTTGCCTATCATGGCGGTTTAGCAAATTTACAAGGATTGGTGACTGAAATCCAATCACGCGAAAATATTTCGTTGTCAACGGATGATTAAACGCGTTAAGATAATTGGAAAACTAGTCCTAAGGAGTGAAACTGCATGACTTATTCAATTGGGCAAGTTGCAAACGAGTTAGGTGTATCAATCGATACGATTCGGTACTACGATAAAGCTGGCTTATTACCCTTTGTCCAGCGTAATTCGATTGGCCGGCGCGCTTTTACTGACAACGATATTCATCTGATGCGGACGATTGTCTGTCTTAAGAATGCCGGCGTACCGGTTGCAGAAATTGCGACTTTTATTGCGCTCAGGCTGAAGGGTGACGCGACATTGACGGATCGCTATCAGCTGTTGAAAAAGCACGAACAAGACTTGCAACAGCAGATTACCGATTTACAAGATACAATGAGTTATTTGAAGTTTAAGGAATGGTATTATCAGACAGCCACAGAAGCTGGTCATGAAAACATTCATTTTGTACCAGGTACGAATGAAGTGCGGCCAGAATTAGATCAAGAGTATGATCAATATTTGAAGACAACTGGCCAGCTGGATGAATTGGCCCGGTTTGCGAATGTGAAAGATTACCGCTTAAGACGCCGTTAACGGTCGTGATAACTAAACGTATAAACAAAAATTGTCTGTATGAGGATAACTTAAGCAGGTGATTTGAGTACCCTTAATAAGTCTAAAAAAGTTAGCTGCATATGCATAATTAAAGTTTGACAACCGTTTTTGGCACTCAAGAATAAGCATTTGAAAAGATATACGCAAAGAAATGGCAGTCATTCGCTAATCAAGAATGACTGCCATTTTCGTCGATCTTATTGGGTTAAACCTAACAAGTTGATGGGTTGGGATAAGCATTAAGCAATTAATTGTAAGACTTGTTTAACTAGTTCAGTTGGAACGGGTTGGTTCAACTGAATATTAAGCCGCTTTTGACCAGTCGCGTAGCCAGCCGTTTTAGCAGCGGCGAGCGTCTTATCATCAAGATCGGTCGCAATGCTAAGACTGACGTGAGCCTTATAAGCTGCGATGCTGACGTATTGTTTGCCATGTTCATAAAAGGGCAAATTCCACTTGATTTTAGCAGTGAAATCAGGTAATTCAGTCGTGATAAGCTGGTCAAGCGTGCGCAAAATTGGTTGTGTCGTTATGGCGGCTTTGGTGATGTAATCGTTGGTATCCGTGACTTTGACTCGACTAGGCATTTTTAAGACTTCCTTTATTTACGAAATGAGTTACGTCGTAGCAGCCAGATGGTCAGTACGCATAGGGCAATGGCAATCACGACGGTAATTTCCCAACCGAACGGATTTTTCATGAATGGTAGGTCGACGTTTTGACCGAAAAAACCGAAGACGATGTTGGGCATGGTGAGTACGATCGAGAAGATGGTGAGCACCCACATGGTGTTATTTAGACTGTTATCCAGAATATTGGAGTACGCATTGGACACCCGGCCGATAATGTCAGAAGCAATGTTGGCCATCTCCAACCCTTGCTGAGCTTCAACGATAATATCATCAAGTCGTTCTAGTTGCGCCGCTGAAAATTTGACAGGAACAAAGCGCTTCAGTGATTGTAGCATGTCATTATTACTTTTCAGTGAAGTTAAAAAATAAACTAACGTGGTTTCCAAATCCATTAGTTGGATGATAACCGACCGTTGAATTTGCTTTTTCATCTTCATTTGAATGTCTTGGCGCTGCTTATTAATTTTGTTGATAGCGGAAAAATATTGGCGCGACAATTTGTACAAGACGTTGAAGATATGGTCATATGGGTGCAGCACGTCTTCCCAATCCGCATCGATTTCGTCAGCTAACATATTTTCGACAAAGATGGTGTTATCAGTAGTGAATGTCAGGAGCGTGTGGTCGATCAGCATAAAGCTAACTTGTGCCGTGTAGGTTCCTTCGTCATCATCTTCAGTGACCACGTCGAAAATAATCGTGGTGATGGCACTTTTAGCATCATATTCAAGCCGACCACGTTCATGCTGGTCGGTTGCATAACCTAGCATTTCATCCGTAACATGTTCTTCACTAACGAGTTGGTGATAGTCGTTTTCAGTATAATTATTAACAGCGACCCAACGGAAATCGTCGCTTAATTCATGGACTTTTATCATTGTTTTTACTTCCAGCGTTTTGAGATATCTTCAATTTAACATGAGTTGCGGGTCAACGCAAAGGAAGTTTTGCCACGACCTAACTAATTGACGGTTGTCCGGCTTAACTTTTCACACCATAATTGGTGGCTACGACTGAATAGGGCCAATAACAAATCATAACTGACTATTAGTAAAATAACTGAGACTAAGACGAGGTAGACGTCGAGGCGGTTAAGCGTGGCACTGGGAACGTTACCGAGCCGGTTGAATAACCATAAGTCTAAGAATAATAGTGGCAGACTGATGAAGTAGAGGCCACCGTAATGAATTAGTAGTTGCCAGAGGTTAGCGCGGTTGCCGGTTGTCGTTACGATTTGACTATTGAGCAGGCGGCCGCCAAGCGTCTTACCTTGCCAGCACCAAGCTGGTAATAGGAAGAAGAGGACGATATCGGCTAGGTATAACCAGCGAAAATCATGTGGTAATGGCCAATTAAAATGTTTGACTAGGACAAAGTAGACGGTATCAAAGGTGGCAATCATCAGCCAATCGGTATCCAGTGCCCCAATTCGGCGCCAGTTGATCGGGTGGTCACGCCAACTCAGTCGGGTACTGTGATCACGATTGCGCCACTTGTTGGGAATGAGATGCAGGCACCAAGCACCGACGATGCCACCGAGGGTATTCATCATTAAATCGTCGACATCGAACATGCGATAAGCCCGTGAGTAGTATCCGTATAATCCAGTTAACTGAGTGGTCTCGAAGAACAATGAAATCGAGAAGCTCGTCAGGGTGATCAACCAGAGTGGCCAGCGATGACGCCACTTTAAGTAGGCACCAATTGGCATGAATAATAGGATGTTGAAGAAGGGTTGAAAGAAGGTGTCGGATTTGAAGGCGGCTAACCAAGTACTAGGGTCGCCAAGCTCAAATGGCGTGAGTGCTTTCAACTGCGATAAGAAGTAAAAGGGTTGTAAATTATATTCGGCGCTGGTCAAACTGGCTACCGAGGAGCGGGTGGGTAGCGGCAAAATAATCAGTAAATAGGCCGCGGCCAAGTACCAAATGAACGAATAGGTACTAATTAGGTTACGTTCACTCAATGTTTGGCGGGTCCGTAACTGGACAGTCAGGACAATCATGGCTAGCAGTAAGGTCATGATGGGTAAAGCTAAAATAACGATATGCACGGGTTCCAGCAACGTACTGACAATGTGACTGGAAAGTGCGAGTTGATAAAGTTTTGTAATGAGTTCGTGCATGGCTGGTCCCCCCTTTTTTGGGAATAGCGCTGTTCTTTAACTAATGTTGACTATATCATGGTATAAAGAAATTGTGACGATTAATATAAATAAATAAGTAAATTATTAGACTTTCGGCGCGATACCATTGGTGTTCACCAGAAGCGCTAACCCTTATTTAGTATTAATCATGATTAAAACGTGCCAATTAGATGGATTCCTGTTCGTCAGCACGTGCTCGTCCTAGTCCGACCTCCGGGGCTGGGTGCCAATTGCTGGGCACTTCATGTCCATCGCGTTCCAGCAATTGGTAGAAATGCCTGGAAGTCGACTAACTCAGTAAGCTTACGCCAACTCGCACCTGTTCCCAGCGGGCCTAACCTGGCCGTTTTTGAACTTAACTAATTGGCACGTTTTAATCATGATTAGTGATGACTGGCACAACAGGTTAGCGGTGTTTGAACATGTGACCGGATCGGCCTGAACATCATCGCCGATGTTTGCTTAAATTATAAAAGTATGGTTGAATAAGCATAATTTATGAGAGGGTGATGAGGAGATGTTAATGGATGGGCATACTCACACGGAATTATGTCCGCATGGAAGCGGTGAAGCAACGGATAAGATGGTGCAACGGGCGATACAGTTAGGCATGCAACGTTACTGCATTACGGAGCACGCACCGTTGCCACCAGCATTTCGTAACCAGTATGAAGGTACGCTGGCCGGTTATACCGAGGCGTCATTGCGGTTGGATCAAGTCGACGATTATTTGGCATTAGCCAACGAACTGAAAGTCAAATATGCTGGGCAGATCGAGATTTCAGTCGGCTTTGAGGTTGACTTTTTGCCTGATCACGTCGCTTGGACGCGCGATTTTCTGAATACTTACGGCCCACAGACGCAGGAAAGTATTTTATCGGTGCACTTTATGCGTGGTCGGCATGACCATTTTTGGCCAGTGGATATGACGACCGATGATTTTTCAGCTGGCTTTGGTCAATGGTTGTCAACGCCACAACAGGTCTTTGAGCACTATTATCAGACGGTCTTAGCTTCAGTACAGACTGACTTGGGTCCATACGCTCCTCAGCGAATTGGTCATATGAGCTTGGTCCGCAAATACCAGGACTACTTTAATTTGAACGAGCCATTGGATGCGAACAACCTTGAATTAGTTGATCAGATTCTGGCATTGATAAAGCAACAGCACCGGCAGTTGGATTTGAATTTAGCAGGTCTTTACAAACCATTTTGTAATGATTTTTATCCGGGTGAGCAGATTCTGAAGCGGGCGCAAAAGCTTGGTATTCCAATGATCTATGGGTCAGATGCGCATGATATTGTTAGTGTTGGTCGCGGTTATCATCTCATAAAAAAATTAATTAAGGGTTGACAGCTATCAGGTTAGTGACTACAATGAATATTAAATTAAACGACTAATCAAATTTTAATAAATGGTTGTGATTAGAACAAGTAGTTAAGTCTTCCTCATCCAGAGAGCTCGGGTAGCTGAGAACCGAGCAGACAGACTTAATGAACACACATCTATGAACTGCTAGGGTGAACCAGTCTCATTAGCCTTAGCCGAATTGGTTTCGTTATCCAAGTTGACTTGATCAACATGAGGTCTACCGTGCGAGCGGTGGATGAAATAAGGTGGAACCACGCGAAAACGTCCTTTTAGCAAATTGCTAAGGGGGCGTTTTTTAGTTCCAACTTGTTCCTGTGATAAGCCAGCATTATGGAACAGTAAGCCGCTCCGGGTGGCATGTAAGTTTTTGGTTAATGTATTTGATAGACAACGGTATGAATTGATTTGGTTAGCTTTAAAAAATAACGACGTTTTAGGAGGCGTAAATTATGTTGAAACACTTATTACCATTAGGAACTCGTGATGAATTTGGTCGGCGAGCCCGTACTAAGCAACACTTGATCGCGGTGATCCAAGCCCATTTTAAGCAACGGGGGTTAGCGCCGATTGCAACGCCGTTATTAGAGAACGAGGAGGTATTCGAACCTTACCAGATGGGGAGCTACCAGTTATATCGGTTGTTTAGCAATAATGGTCGGACGCTAGTTTTGCGGCCCGATATGACCTTACCAGTGGCCCGCTTCATTAGTGCGACCAACGTGCCGTTACCTCAAAAATTCGGTTACGTTGGTGATATCTTCCGGGTGAGCCGACAGCTATCGGGCTCGTATAACCAGATCACGCAAGCGGGGGTTGAATTGGTCGGCTACGCGTCGCTAAAAGCTGAATTTGAATGTTTGACGATTGCTAATCAGCTTTCAAGTGAACTGATTGCGGATGCTGTCGAAATCGAGTTAGGCGACGCCCAATTTGCACAACGGGTCGTAGCGAGTTTGACAGACGATACAACTGAACAGCAAGCGATTTTGACTGCGCTGTTTGATAAGCAGGTTCCCCGTTACACGAGTTTGATTGGTAAGTATCGCACGCAACCACTTTATGCTTTTCTCCAGGCGTGGCCACGCTTGTTCGGTCGACCAGAACGTATCTTTCAAGAATTAGCGGCCGCACCGTTACCCGCTACAGTTCAGCCGAGTATTAAACGGCTACAAACGGTTGTTACTTGGATGCAGCAGACGATGCCAGAACAAGCCATTTCAGTGGATTTGAGTAGTCAGGCCCCGCAAAAATATTATACTGGGCTTACTTTTCGGGGGTATTCACAGGCAGGTGCAGGCTACTTGTTTAGTGGCGGGCGCTATGACAAATTGCTGACAAACTTTCAGGCTGAAGCCGAACCAGCCGTGGGTATGGGCCTAAATGTTGACCTATTAACGACCTTAGCGACTAATCAACAAACCGCCTATGCGGAACAGTTGATCTATTTTGAACCTGCCCAGTGGGCACAAGCCGAAGCCTACTTGGCAAAGCAATCGCACGCCATTTTGAGTTTAGCTGATGATTTGGCAGGTGCGCGCATCGAAGCACAACGTTTGAATGCCCAACTGATTGATTTAACTGGAGGTGTGACCAATGACTGAAACACGATTGAAGATTGCTTTGACTAAGGGGCGCGTGGAACAACAAGTGCTGCCATTACTTGAACAGGCTGGGTTGGATTGTACCCAAGTTCGTAACAAGCAACGTCGCTTGATTTTTGATTCTGAGACGAAGCCCTATGAGTTTATCTTGGCAAAGGGTCCTGATGTGACGACCTTTCTCGAACGAGGTGCTGCCGATATCGGAATCGTTGGGAGTGATATTCTGACGGAACACGAGAGTACCCAATACGAACTTTTAGACTTGGGCGTTGGCCAGTGCCAATTCGTACTTGCTTCCACTGCTGACTTTGATCCGGTTGCACCACGACGGAAAATTATTGGGACTAAGTACCCGCTGATTACCCAACGCTATTTTGATCGTTTGGGTCAAGACGTTGAAATCATCAAGATTGAGGGGTCAGTTGAATTGGCCCCGTTGACCGGGCTAGCCGATGCCATTGTGGATATTACTGAGACCGGAACCACGATTCGGGAGAATCATTTACAGATTTATGACTATCTACAACCTGTGTCGACGCGGTTAGTAGTCAACCGGTTGGCTTTAAAACAACAACAAACCGCCATCTTTGATTTAGTTGACCGGTTAGCCGCAGTTGTCAATATGAATAATCCAAAGGAGTTTGTCTAATGAAAATTATTAATAAAGATTTAGCTAGTTTAAAACGCTTAGTTCAAACTAAGACCCAGCAATTGACAGACCTGAAAGTTGAATCAGCCGTGCGAGATATCATCGCTAACGTCATTGAAAAGGGAGATGCGGCCGTTAAAGCCTATGAAGCACAATTCGATAACGTCGATGTGACGGATTTTAAATTGTCACAAGCGGTGATTGACGACGCTTATGCGAACTTAGATCCCCAAGTAAAGGACGCCTTGTTGTTAGCAAAGCGTAATATCACGAGTTTTCACGAAAAAGAAAAGGCGACGGGGTTCATTGATGCGGAACAACCTGGGGTCCTTCGCGGGCAAAAACTGTTACCGCTCAAGCGGGTCGGATTATACGTTCCCGGTGGTACGGCCGCGTATCCGTCAACGTTACTGATGAGTGCGTTGCCTGCTAAAATCGCTGGTGTCAGCGAAGTCATTATGGTCACACCCCCGCAAGTAGATGGTATCAATCCGGCAGTGTTGGCCGCAGCCAAAATCGCTGGCGTCGACGCCATTTATCAGGTCGGTGGTGCTCAAGCGATTGCTGCTTTAGCTTATGGGACGGAATCAATTCCAGCAGTTGACAAGATTATTGGTCCCGGCAACGTCTTTGTGGCTACTGCGAAAAAACAAGTCTTTGGGCAGGTAGCAATCGACATGGTCGCCGGTCCGTCAGAAATCGGGATTTTAGCGGATGATTCCGCCAATCCACGTCAATTAGCGGCTGACTTACTGAGCCAGGCTGAACATGATCAGCGTGCTCGACCAATCTTGATTACGGATAGTGCCGATCTGGCGCAGGCCGTTAGTGACAACGTGACGTCGCAGTTGAAAGTTTTACCACGAGAAGCGATTGCCACGGAAGCGGTCAACGAAAAAGGGTTCATTGCCGTTGTTGCGAAAGTTGAAGAAATGTTTGACTTGATGAACACGGTGGCACCAGAACACTTGGAAGTACAACTGAAAAATCCCACTCAATATTTGAATTTAATCAAAAATGCAGGATCGGTCTTCCTAGGGCGCTACGCTTCCGAGCCACTTGGCGACTACGTGGCAGGCCCGAACCACATCTTACCAACAAGTGGCACGGCGCGGTTCTCATCACCACTTGGCGTCTATGATTTCGTTAAGCGGACCTCCTTTATTCAATACACCAAGGATGCGTTGGCAAAAGAAGCCCCAGCGATTACCACGTTGGCGCGGGTCGAAGGTCTGGAAGGCCACGCACGGGCGATTGAGAGTCGTTTCGACACTTACTATGATTAAGGAGCAACCATTAGTTGATACTGATTGTGACCACAGTCGATAGTCGTTTTAGTAGATGAGGAGGAAATGAATATGCGACAAGCAACGATTAAACGTGAAACGAAAGAAACCCAGATTGAAATCAGTTTGAATTTAGACGAACAGAGCGGTATCGAAATCGATACCGGGATAGGCTTTTTGAACCACATGTTGAACTTATTTGCGAAGCACGGGCGCTTCGGGTTGGTCGTGAAGTGTCACGGCGACCTCGACGTTGACCCGCACCACACGACTGAAGATACGGGAATCGTGCTTGGTGAATGCTTTAAGCAGGCGCTGGGTGATAAGCAGGGAATTGAACGGTACGGGACGGAATTTGTCCCCATGGATGAAACGTTGGGGCAAGTCAGTGTCGATTTAAGTGGGCGTTCTTACTTAGTCTTTGATGCTGAACTCACCAACCCGCGGCTCGGTGGGTTGGATACTGAAACAGTTGAGGATTTCTTCCAGGCTGTCGCTTTCGCTGCCGAAATGAATTTGCATGCACGAATCTTGTACGGCCGTAATACCCATCACAAAGTTGAAAGTTTGTTCAAAGCGTTCGGACGGGCAATGCGGGCGGCCGTCACGATCAATCCTGATATTCAGGGGGTCAACTCCACGAAAGGTGTGATTTAAATGTTTGCGATCGTCGATTATGATACGGGCAATACTCGTAATCTGAAGAAAGCTTTTGACTACCTGCAAGTGCCAACCGTTTTAACGGCTGACCCGCAACAATTAGCGGTCGCCGATGCGATCATTTTACCCGGCGTAGGGGCTTTCGCAGCGGCGATGGCTGCTTTGAAAGAACGACGACTAGTTAGCGTATTACAGACATTAGCGCAGAATGGTAAGCCCATTTTGGGGATTTGTCTGGGCATGCAACTGTTGTTTGAGAGTAGCTCAGAATACGGTAAGCATTCGGGTCTGGGGTTGTTAAGCGGCCACGTTACTGCTCTGCCAACGGACTTGAATGTCAAAGTCCCACAGATGGGTTGGAATCAGAATGAACTCCAGCGTTCTGACAGTCCTTTTGCCAGTATTGACGCAGCTTATACTTACTTCGTTCATTCGTACTACGCGGTTTGCCCGGCAGCAGAAATTGTGGCGACGGTCCAACACGGCGTCCAAGTCCCAAGTATCGTCCAGCGGCAAAATGTGATTGGCATGCAGTTTCACCCGGAAAAGAGTGGGCAAGTCGGACTGAAACAACTAGCAGCTTTTAAGGAAATGGTGAGTGCAAATGATTTTTCCAGCAATTGATTTACGAGCCGGTCAGAGTGTCCGGCTCTACCAAGGTGATTTTAAACAAGCAACGTTAATCAATTCTGACCCTGTCGTTCAAGCCCAACAAATTAATGCGGCGGGCCTGCAGCAACTACACATGGTTGATTTAGACGGGGCCAAGTCTGGTCGTCCTGAAAACTTAGCGACGATTACGGCGATTCGGCAGGCGTTTACCGGTACGATTGAGCTTGGCGGTGGCATTCGCACTTACGAGCTTGCGACTGATTATCTCAAATTGGGGATTGACCGCTTGATTCTAGGGTCGGTTGCGTTGACTGATCCACAACTGGTTAAACAGTTGCTAAGTGAGTTTGGTGGCGAACGAATCGTGATTGGGTTGGACGGAACCAACGGCTATGTGGCGATTAAAGGCTGGTTGGAGCAGTCGCAGACCAAGATGAGTACGTTAATGAAGACGATGACCGCAAGTGGTGCCAAGCATTTTATCGTGACGGACGTTGCGCGTGATGGCACGATGCAGGGGCCGAACCTCGCGTTGTATCAAGAATTACAAGCCCAAGTGCCCACGGCCAACTTGATTGCCAGTGGTGGCGTTCGAAACTTGACCGATGTTCAAGTCTTACAAGCTAGTGGGTTTAAAGATGTCATTATTGGTAAAGTCTTAGCTGAAGGCGGCGTGACACTGGCTGAGTTGGCGGGGGTGACTAAATGTTAGCAAAACGGATTATTCCTTGTCTGGACGTTGCCGATGGCCGAGTCAAGAAAGGTGTTAACTTTGTGAATTTGACTGATGTTGGTGACCCAGTTGCGATTGCAGCGGCTTATCAACAACAGGGTGCTGATGAATTAGTCTTTTTAGATATTGCGGCCACTAATGAGTACCGTGAGACTATGGCGACAATGGTTGAGCAGGTCTCAGCTCAGGTTTTCATGCCACTGACGATTGGTGGTGGCATTAGTAGTGTCGCGGATATGCAACGGATTCTACGAGCAGGCGCTGACAAGACGGCCATCAATTCTGCGGCAGTGGCCAATCCGGAACTGATTCGTGCTGGGGCCGAGAAGTTTGGCAATCAGTGCATAGTCGTTGCCATTGATGCGGCGTGGGATTCATCCACACAACAATATCGTGTTTATACGCATGGTGGTCAACAAGCGACTGACCTAGATGCGATTGCTTGGGCAAAACAGGCCGTGGCATTAGGAGCGGGTGAGCTATTGGTGACGAGTATGGACCGTGATGGCACGAAGGCGGGGTTTGATACGAAGTTGTATCAGGCGCTGGGAGCAGCTGTTAACGTACCCATTATTGCCAGCGGTGGTGCGGGTAACTTACAAGACTTTGTGGATGTTTTTGAGGCAACCCCAGTTGACGGTGCGTTAGCTGCCTCCGTCTTCCACTTTGGCGAGTTGACGATTGCGGATGTAAAAACGAGATTACGCGAGCGAGGAGTGGGTGTGCGATGACACCAGATTTTGAGAAGGGCGATGGCTTGCTGACAACGGTCGTCACTGATGCGGATACGAAGGATGTCTTGATGGTTGCGTGGATGAATGCTGAAAGTTATCACCGAACAGTGACGTCAGGCCAAACGTGGTTCTGGTCACGGTCACGGCAGGAATTATGGCACAAAGGCGCTACGAGCGGTAACTTGCAAGATGTCGTCAGTATGACGTTGGATTGTGACCAAGATACTTTATTGGTCACAGTTCACCCACACGGTCCCGCTTGCCATACGGGACATACGAGTTGTTTCTTTAACCCGGTTGAACTAGAAAATGAAGGCTGAGACGTTAGACTGTTGCAATTGACGACATCGTCTGTGAGCCCGGTTGTGTTAGTGGGGAGCTAATCTGCTGCAAGAATCACGCGTGATGTTGGGATGGTTGATTAACGGCAGATGGTTTTCAGTCCTCATTAATTGATTAATATATTATAGAAGAAAGTGGTGTCGAATATGCAAAATATGGAAGAATTATATGAACTGATCAAACAACGGAAAGCAACGCCTAAGAAGGGCTCCTATACGGATTATTTATTCACTAAGGGGCTCGATAAGATTTTAAAGAAGGTCGGCGAGGAAGCGACTGAAGTCATTGTGGCGGCCAAAAACCCTGGTGATGATGAATTGACTTATGAGACGGCAGACTTGTTGTATCACGTTTTAGTGCTGTTGGTCGAACGTGGTGTTAGCTTTGACCAGATTAAGCAAGAATTGGCTAAACGTGAGGGCAAGATGAGTGACTACAAGGATCGACCTGAAATCAATAATTTATAGGAGGTAGTTGGATGAAGGCTAGTATTAAACGGTTAAAGCCGTATGTGCCAGAGAAACCCCTGGCGACTTTGCAAGCAGAATTGGGCGTCGCCAAATTAGTCCGGTTGTCAGCCAATGAAAATCCGTATGGCACTTCACCAGCAGTGGCCGAAGCCGTCAAAAATTGGGATTTTGCTCAAAGCAATCGTTATCCAGATGCTGAGGCGGCGGTGTTACGGCAAGCAGTTGCAGCGCAACAACAGATTGATCCAGCCAGTATTGTCTTTAGCGTTGGCCTTGATGAGATGATTGTGATGCTATCACGAACATTTTTAGCCCCCGCTGATCAAGTGTTGGTCTCGACACCGACGTTTTCTGAATACGGGTTACACGCTAAAATTGAGGGTGCTAAACTAGTCAGTGTGCCAACATTGTCGAATGACCACGTTGATTTTACTAGTTTGCTGCGTGCAATTACCCCTCAGGTGAAAATGGTCTGGTTATGTAATCCGAATAATCCGACTGGAACAGTTGAATCGCTGGCAAGTATTGAAGCTTTCATTCAGCAAGTCCCGACTGACACGATGGTCTTAATTGATGAAGCCTATATTGATTTTGTCCCGGCTGCGTCGCAGGTCACTGCCATGCAATTACCTGCTAAGTATGCGAACGTGGCCGTCATGCGCACCTTCTCAAAAGCATATGGTTTGGCTAATTTCCGGGTCGGTTATGCAGTCTTCAACTTGCAGTATGCGTCAGCGATGCAAACGATTCGGTTGCCTTATAACGTAAATTCATTAGCACAAGTGGCGGCCTTGGCAGCGATTAACGACGCTGATTTTGTTCAAACTATTGTTCAAAAAAACGCAACCGAGCGTACTAAATGGTTAACATTCTTGGATGAGCAAGGCCTGACGTATGATCAGTCGGGGGCCAACTTTATTTTCTTCAATTATCCCGCAGCAGACCGACTAGCCGATTACTTACGCCAGCATGGTTATTTAATCAGAGCTGGCTTACGACCGGGCTGGTTACGAGTAACCATTGGTACTGCTGACGATAATCGGCAGGTCCAACAATTGATGCGCGAGTTTAAAGCATAAATAATATGAAGGAAATCTGTGTACTTGCGGGTTTCCTTTTTATGGTTAATTTCGATGCAATTGGTATTAATCATGATTAAAGCGGTCGAAACAACTAAAGTCAAAAACAGTCAGCTTAGGCCCACTGAGAAAAGTTCTGATTGGGGTGGACTTACTTGGTAGGTGCTTTCTATATCGACTTCCAGACATTTCTGCCAATTGCTGGAACGCGATGGACACAGATTTAAACCGCAGCCCACGTCTTAAATACTGATCTTCCACGCTTTAATGCCATATTGACGAAACGTGTTCGGGTTAGACTGAGTCCACACGCTTGCAGTGCTGAGCATTATCAGAAACGCCTTACAGTCAGGACAGTATTCGAATGACTGACAGGGATGTACTCAACTTTTGATGGCCTGATTGTTGTTATTCACAAACGGTAATTTTGGCATTTAACTGTCAGACTGACGATGCTATTGCGACAGCCTAACCATATCTAAATATCCATATTGGTATTGAAATGTCTACAATGGTTAATGCCAACTTAACGTTTAATTGAAGTTCTAGTATCAAAATACGCAATGACCAATTGCCTCAAGCTAAGGGTCTATTCATCTGTCATTCGAGTGGCTGGTCGGCAAATGATGGACTGTTACTACGAGTTAATACGGCAACGGCCCGAGCAGCGACTTATACAGGAACGGTGACGTGGACGCTCGGTTCGACAGTGGCTAATCAGTAAGTTTTTGGTTGACTTGGAGCATACTCTAAGTCGTACAGTTAAAGTAATAAATCTAAAGGAGTGTGGCACAATGTCAGAATTAGCAAAATTAACCGCTGGTGAGTGGTACCAATTTAAGGACGCTGAGGTGGCTGCACAAAAGGCGCGCGCGGCCCAATTATGTCAAGAATTCAATCAGATTGATGCGACGGATCCTGATGCGCAAACTGTCAAGATGCAAGCAATTTTAGGTAGCTATGGCCGCAATCTTTCTGTGCAAGCTAATTTTAATTGCGATAATGGTCGTAATATTCACGTTGGCGATAATTTTCTCAGCAATTATAATTTAACGATTTTGGATATTGCGCCGGTTCGGATTGGCGATAACGTAATGATTGGTCCGAATGTCGATATTTATACGGTCAATCATCCGTTAACGGCACGTGGCCGACGTGCTAACCTTGCACAAGGGCATCCAGTCACGATTGGTGATGATGTCTGGATTGGTGGTAGAGTGGTAATTACCCCCGGCGTGACAATTGGCAATAATGTCGTGGTCGCTGCGGGAGCGGTCGTGACACATGATGTGCCAGATAATGTATTAGTGGCAGGTGTGCCAGCTAAAGTCATCCGGACATTAGAATGATGGGTTAGAAAACTAGCAATAGGCTAGTTTTTTTGTTATCCACAGACAGCTTATTAGAATAATGATTCGTAAATACGATGAAAATAAGTTTTATTTTTGAAAATTAGTTCGCGGAAGCGTCATCAATTATTTTTACGGGTATACTTAAATTAGCAAATCAAATTGAGAGAAAGAGGATGCCGCTTGTTACATTTAATCGAACAGTTGTATGGACCCTTCTTCAGCGCAACTAACTGGGGCAACGTGATAACATCTGCTAATGATTGGTTGATTATTTTATCATTAGCGATTATTGAATGTTTGCTCTCAGTTGATAACGCCGTCGTCTTGGCAGCGCAAACACAGAGTTTAGATAATTTACAAGAACGCGAAAAATCGTTATTCTATGGCTTATGGGGGGCCTACGTGTTTCGATTCTTGATTATTGGAATCGGGACGTATTTAATTAGTTTTTGGGAGATTAAAGTGTTAGGTGCGGCTTACCTAGTGTACTTGGTTTATCGGTATTTTAGTCAGCCGAAAAATGGGGCTGCGGTGGCACAGAAACCGAAGAAACAACGACGTTTCTTTGGCTTGAGTAATTTTTGGTCAGTTGTGATTCAGATTGAAATGATGGATATTATTTTTTCAATTGATTCGGTATTAGCTTCATTAGCCATTTCTGATAATCCAGTCATCGTCTTGATTGGTGGCATGATTGGGATTGCTTGCATGCGCGGGATTGCTGAAGTAATCATGCGATTAATGCGTAAGATTCCTGAACTGGAGCCGATGGCATACTGCTTGATTGTTTTGATTGCCATTAAATTATTTATTTCGATTCCTGCCATTGGTTGGGATATTCCCGCGACGGCCTTTGGTGGTATCGTATTAGTAGCATTTATGATCACGCTCCTGATTCATTTTTGGCGACGTCGCCGCAATGAACAGCGCGTAGAAGGAAAGGTGCGTAAATGATGAAATTAGGTTGGATTGGTACCGGCGTCATGGGGGCAGCGATTGTCCGCAATCTGATGGCGGCTGGCTATGACGTGACGGTTTATAATCGAACAAAAAGTAAGGCGGATGCGTTAGTTGCGGCGGGGGCCACTTGGGCGGATACGCCGGCTGCCGTGGCACAAATGAGTGACGTGGTCTTCACCATGGTTGGGTTTCCACAGGACGTTGACCAAGTTTATTTTGGCAATCACGGGATTTTCAGCAGCTTGGCTGCTGGGAAAACAGTGATTGACATGACGACAAGCCAACCCAAGTTAGCCGTTAAAATTGCGACTTACGCGCGTGAACACGGCATGCATGCTTTGGATGCGCCCGTGTCTGGTGGTGATATTGGTGCTCAAAACGCCACCTTGACGGTGATGGTTGGTGGCGATACCGCTACTTACGAGACGATGTTACCGTTATTCAACGTTCTTGGTCACAAGGTCAATCATTTTGGGGATGCTGGTACCGGCCAACACGCTAAGATGGCCAATCAGATCATGATTGCAGGGACGATGACTGGCTTAACTGAAATGTTATTGTATACCAAGGCAGCCGGTCTTGATCCGGAAAAAGTCT
>OMJG01001036.1_pt1 | contig 17721 bp, 16 predicted proteins | sample 1646431 | NCBI WGS metagenome assembly OMJG01 (sample SAMN03771674, study PRJEB25209) | food metagenome | isolation source: Cotija cheese | place: Mexico:Jalisco,Michoacan | collected 2011-12-12
CGATCACAACGATCGCGGCGATGATTGTGAAGATGATGGTGGAATCCGTGCCGAGGGAGAAGGCTGCGCCTGAATTGAAAAACAGCTGGAATCCGAAGAAATCTCCTAGGACTGAGACACGTTGGCCGCTAGTGAGGGCAGACAGGGCCCACTGCTTTGTCAACTGATCCAGCAGGACGGTCGCTAGCGCAATCGCGCTGGCCCACAGTAGCCGCTTCTTAGAATCGCTCACTTCTCTCCTGCATCCACGACGAACGGCGGTAGCTCATGCTACCGCCGTTCGATTTAAAGACTCTTAGCCCTGAAGGCCATCTGCCCCGTTTTGCCCTACTTCCACGTTGCTGAGCAACGACTCCAAGTAGCTCTTGAGGCGTGTGCGGTAATCCCGCTCGAAATCGCGCAGCTCGGAGATCTTCCGCTCCAAGAGGCCACGCTCCTGCTCCAAAGCCGTCAATGTACGGTTGTACTGGTCCTGAGCATCGCCGAGGATCTGCTCGCTTTGAGCGTTCGCCTCCGAGATGATGCGATCACCTTCAGCCTTACCCTCACTCACGTGCTTATCGTGCAGCTCCTGAGCCATCGCAAGGAGACCAGTTGCCGATTCAGCATCGTGGGTCTGTGCCGGGAATGACGCAGTGGACGTTGCAGAATCGGGTGCAGGCGCAGCTTCACCGGATCCACCCTCGAGCTCAGTAGCCCGAGCCTGAGCTACCTTAAGCTGATTCTCCAGCTCGGCCTTATCCTTCGTGAGCTGGGCGATCGACTCGGCAACCTCATCGAGGAAAAAGTCGACTTCGTCCTGATCGTAGCCTTCTTCAAGCGACCTAGGCCCCTTGAAGCGCATATTGACGACGTCATGTTCCGTGAGCAGCGCCATGAGTGTTCACCTCTATGTTCTGAGTCAAGTTTCTTATGTGGCCCGTTTGAGTCACTTACAGGGAAAGCGTACCTGAAAAATGTGGCAAGTGTTCATGTAGTGATTAAAGTTGAGCGCGTCGTGTCTACATATAAGACAAATAGACGAATATCCGCTGAAGGAACTGGACGCCAATGAAGAGCAGCAGGAAGCCCATATCGAACTGGACAGCCCCCAGTCGCAGCGGCGGGATGAACTTTGCAAGGAACCGCAGAGGTGGGTCCGTTAGAGCAAAAACACCATTAGCTATGACTAAAAGCGCACCTGACGGCGCCCAATCTCTAGAAATATTAACGACAAGGTCGATAATAATTCGCGCCACGAGGACAATCGTATAGAGCCCGCACGCGAGCGCGAGCAGCGTGAAAAGTGTTCCCATATTAGAAAGCTGAGGATTCCTCGGAATGGCTCGTTTCAACAGTGACCTGATGCGGCGTCATGAGAAACACATCATTGGAGATCTTGTTCACCTTGCCGCGTAGGCCGTAGCACACGCCCATGGCGAAATCGAGAATGCGGCGGCGCTCTTGGTCTGGCGCTGCCGTCATGTTCAGGATCACCGGGATCCCCTTGCGGTATGGATCAGCAAACTCCTGACCGCCATCAATGGACTTCGGCCACACCGTGATGATACGTGCGATGTCTCCACCCGATGCGACTGGCCGAATCGGAGTAACATCCGCTTCCTGCTCGTCATCGAAGTAATCTACATCCGCGAAATCGTCTTCGTAATACTCATCCTCGTAACCGTCCTCCGCAATGGAGGCCTTGTTCACGAGCCGTTGGAATGCGTTCTTAGCCATAACTTTCCCTCTGCCAGTTCAGTTCCTGCAATTTTCAAGGTATTAGACCCGCCTTGCAACCATGGCGAGGTTAGCTAGGTGTGTCGCGAAAAACCTGCACTATGCCAATAAACCGGCCCGTCTTATTCGCGGTCTGGCTAGCACGGCGATACGAGAAGAAATCGGGCGATTCGCGAGTACAGATGCCCGTGTTGATCACATCCGCTACGCCCAAGGAGCTCAGCTGTGCGTGAATCCCCGCCGGGATATCGATTGAGGGCGTGCCCCAACTCGTGTTGCTGGCCGCTGCTTCCTCTATGCGCCGCGACTCCTCGCGCATCGGTTCGGGAACCTCGTAGCAATTTCCGCAGATCGATGGCCCAATGATCGCCGTGACGCGCTCTGGGCGGCCGAGCTTCGAGATAGCCACACCCACGATTCCGCCCATGAACCCTGCCCTACCCACATGAACGGCCGCAGCTGCAGGGGCATCGCTGCGAACAAGGAGGAGCGGGACGCAGTCCGCCACCATGACGCAGGCGGCCTCTGTTGAGGGGGCATGTGCGGGGACTAGGTGAGGTTCGGCAAGAATAAGGCCGTCGGTCCGCTCGAGGGTTTCACCGGGGCGCGCCTGGCCGATGCACGTGCCGTGCACCTGATCCATCCATCCGGGAAGCGCGCCGATCTCTAGAGCAAGGAGCTGCCGGTTCTGGTGGACAGATTCGGCGTGATCACCCACGTGGAAACCAAGGTTAAGGCTGGCAAACGGGCTGGCGGATACTCCTCCCAGCCTACTCGTGAAGCCCGCGCGCACTCGGCCCTCAGGAACTTGGCGGTCAACGGTCCACGATACGAGGTTCATCGGTTCCCCATCGGTGTACGGATATATGTGTTGGTGGCCCGCGCCAACCGGTGCGGGCCACCTGAAGTCAGACACCCGAGGATGTCCCATCGGCGCTGGTGCGCCGAAGGCTAATTTTCCCTAGTTCTCCTCAAAAAGGAACAGGGGAATGTCTAGATCGTTTGTTTCCCGTGCGGGAGCATCTTCCTCTACAACCGGCGGGACCGCGGGCGCATCCGCAACGGGGCGTGCCGGCGTTGCCACCGCAGGCTCCTCGCGCTTGGCAGCAGGCTGTTCGGCGGAGGCCGCCGGGGCCGAAGGCACCGCCTGATGGGTTTGATGCTGGCGAGGTTCGCGCACCAAGTGATCGATGTGCTCGTCGAAGCCGGCAGCAATCACCGTCACACGCACTTCGTCGCCAAGCGACTCATCAACGATTGTTCCGACGATGATGTTGGCGTTGGGATCAACGGATTCCTTAACGAGCCGTGCAGCACCGGACATCTCCTTCATAGAGAAGTCAGCCCCGGCCTGGAAGGAGAGAAGAACTCCGTGGGCACCATCGATGCTGGCCTCAAGGAGCGGCGAAGAGATGGCGTTCTCGGTAGCCCGCATCGCACGGTCTTCACCGCTAGCAGCACCTATTCCCATGAGCGCTGTACCCGCGTCCTTCATGATGGCCTTAACATCAGCAAAGTCGAGGTTAACGAGACCCGGGATCGTGATGAGATCCGAAATACCTTTGACCCCAGACCTCAGCACGTCATCTGCCAGATGGAAGGCTTCAATGATGGAGAGGTTATCCTCAGCAATCTCGAGGAGGCGATCGTTCGGGATAACGATGAGCGTGTCAACAGCCTTGCGTAGGGAATCAATACCGGCCATCGCATTGTTGGCGCGCTGTAGGCCCTCGAACTCAAACGGGCGGGTAACAACGCCAACGGTCAGGGCCTCAAGCTCCCGGGCAATCGACGCAACGATCGGAGCCGCACCGGTTCCGGTGCCTCCACCTTCGCCGGCCGTCACGAACACCATGTCCGATCCCTCGAGGGCGGCCCGGATAACTTCAACGTTTTCTTCTGCGGCGCGCTTTCCAATTGCGGGGTCCGCGCCCGCCCCAAGCCCACGGGATACATCGCGCCCAATATCGAGCTTAGTGTCCGCTTCGGACTTCACGAGGGACTGGCCATCCGTGTTCACCGCGATGAATTCCACGCCCACCAGACCGTCTTGGATCATGCGGTCAACGGCATTTACGCCGCCACCACCTACTCCAATCACTTTAATGTTTGCCGCATTGTTCATAGCTGGCATGGGCACTTCCTTTCAGACCTCAAGGAGAACTTGAGGTATTCCGTATCTGACTTCGCGGAAAAGGTAGAGGGAAGTACTGCTCAGTTCAATGACCGGCGCGGTGTGTCGTGCAATTGCCAGTAATCAGGTAGGAAAACTCCCCTCAGCCGGTCACCGGGGCGCTGGGCACAGAGACATCGTAGCTGGAGGCTCCCTGCGTCATGAGAACCGCTAGTACCTCCGCCTTGAACTCGTTGTTCTCTGAGCGCCCCCAAGTCACTTCGGCACCATCCTTCAGCTCTAGGGTCATTTGAAGGGCCTCCCCTACGGAGATGGATTCGACCTGGCTGCGTGTATCTGGTTCAAGGGAATCAAGCACATCGATCATTTTCGTGGCGGCCTCTCCAGCTGCATCTTGCCCTTTCGCGAGGCTAAGATGCGGGAGCTCGCTGGTTGCCTCCTCGGAAACGGGGATCCTCACGCCCTCGGCGTCGATTGCCACGCAGGTCTTGTCTTCGATCAGGCACGCGATCGGTTCTCGCAGGCTCAAGGTTACGTTCGCGCCGTTGGGAAGCTTCCCACCAACTTGAACGCTCTCAATGAGTGGGAATGTGCTGACTAGCCCCTCTTCAATATCTCCACTAGGAAGCCGGAGTACCGGCGCCCCCTCCCACTGAGTCATTGCTTCCTGCACCTGAGACGCGGTGAGGTCCGCCTGCGAATCGAGACCGCTCACCTCCACCTTGTCCGCCTTCAATCCAAGAAGGGGGGAGAATAGCAGGGCCCAAACGAGGATGACAACGGCGAGAATGCCTCCTCCGATTATCGCTGCTCGCTTAGCGATGAGCTTTCGCCGCTCAGCCTGCTTTTCCACGCGCCGTGCCGATAGCTCAGTCCTCTGGGGCGCCTTCCTTCTCCGGCGCGGCAGCGGCAACTTCGGAGCCGTCACCTTAGGGCGGCTTTCCTTCTTCGCAATCTCCGAACTGGCCTTGTGCTCAGGCTCCTCCGGGCTGGGCGTCGAAGCAGGTGTTCCCCACTTTCCCACCACAGATTTCGCCACACGCTGAGCTTCATCTGGGCTAAGTTCCGAGGTGGGCGCCGCATCTTGCCGGGCGCGCTGGACGGTCTCCCGGCTTATCTCCCCGCCCTCGTGCCGCTCGCTCGTGACTCCGAGGCTGTGCGGCTTCCTTGGCTGCTTGGGAGCTCTCATCGGTGCGCGATTCTCTCGAGGATCACCGGGCCTAGCTCAGTCACGTCACCCGCGCCGATTGTCAAGATCACATCACCCGCGCTAGCCACATCTGCCGCGTGGGCCGCAGCTTCTGCCCGATCCTCTACAAATTCGCCCCCGGCCATTAGATCCGAAATAAGGCTGCCTTCAACGCCCGGAATCGGATCCTCACGTGCAGCGTAGACGGCCGTGACGATGGCCCGATCGGCCAAGGAGAGCGCCTGAGCAAACTCCGCCGCGAAGTTCTGGGTTCGCGAATAAAGGTGCGGCTGGAACAGAGCGATCACACGGCCCTCGCCCGCGTATTCCCGTGCAGCCATCAGCGTTGCCTCAACTTCAGTCGGGTGATGGGCGTAATCGTCTATCACGGTGATCCCATCGGCTTCGCCCCGCTTCTCAAACCGGCGTCCGGTCCCGGAGAAGCTTGCTAATGCGCGCGCCACATCTGTCCCGGGGTATCCCAGCTCCGTGGCCGCTGCCCAGGTCCCCGCTGCGTTGAGGAGGTTATGTGCTCCCACAATCTGCAGCTCTACGTCATAGGATCCAGTCGAATCACTGAATACACCCCGGGCCCGGCCGCCGCTATGAGACTCCTCGCTGATCCGCACGTGACGCTCCGCCGTGCTCAACCCCTCGCCTCTGCCGTATGTCACGAGGCGAATTCCGGCCGTTGCGGCGCTAGCCGCCAACCGTGCCGCCCCGGGATCGTCCGTGCACGCAACCAGAAGGCCGCCGGGCACGAGCCGATGGGCGAACTCAACAAAGGCCTCTTCAAATGCCTGAGCTGTGCCGTAGTGATCAAGATGATCGGGCTCTACGTTGGTGACAATCTCCAATCGAGGTGAATAGTTCAGGAACGAGGCGTCTGATTCATCCGCCTCCGCAACGAAAACCGAGCCGCTTCCCCGATGTCCGCCAGCCCCAATCCCTGTCACCGTTCCGCCAATCGCCCACGAAGGATCGCCCTCCAATTCTCGGAGCACTGATGCGAGCATCGCAGACGTTGTTGTTTTTCCGTGTGCACCGGCAACCGCTACGAACTGGCGTCCACGCGAGGCCAGCGCGAGAGCTTCGGACCTGTGCATAATGCTCTGTCCCCGCATCCTCGCGATGGCGAGTTCCGGGTTAGATTCGCGAATGGCCGAGGAGGTCACCACCGTTGCATCTTCTGGAACGTTACTTGCGTCCTGCCCGATAAATACGTTGATTCCAAGACCCGCAAGATAGTCCGTTGTGGTGCTCGCTTTGGCATCGGAGCCCGAGATGTTCTGGCCTTCAGCAAGAAGAAGTTCGGCGACGACGGACATTCCCGCCCCACCGATTCCAATAAAGTAATAACCCAACGGGCTACCTCCCAACTTTCAGCACAAGATCGGCGAGCTTCTCCGCGGCGTCCACGGGGCTGACACCCCGGGCAGCCTCACCCATTCCCGCGAGCTTCTCAGGGGCGGCGAGGAGCGGGATAACCTGCTGGGTCATTACCTGAGCGTCAAACTGTTTGTCGCGGACTAGGAGTGCGCCACCGGCTCGGATGGAATCCGCCGCGTTCAGCTCCTGTTCGCCATTCCCGATGGCGAGTGGAACGAAGAACGCGGGGATACCTAGCGCGCTCAGTTCTGCCACGGTTCCCGCTCCAGAGCGGCACAGTACAAGGTCCGCTACGGCGTAGGCATTCTCCATCTCGGACAGGTAATCAAGTACGTGGTAATCAGGCATGGACTCAGTGGCCTGACGAATAGCTCCATCTTTGCCACGGCCCGTGAGGTGAAGCACCTGAACATCCGCGAGAAGCGGAAGGCACTGCTCAACCACTTCGTTCAGGTGCTGTGCCCCGAGCGATCCCCCGGTAACCACGAGCGTTGTCTTATCCGGGTCCAGCCCGAGTTTCTGTGCCGCACTCACGCGAGCCCCACGAGGATCGGTCAAACGCTCCCAAGCAAGCTCTGCGATTGCGGGACGCAACGGTAGGCCAATAGCCACAGTCTCGCCATCTCGCGCCTTAAGGGAGGTAGAGGGAAACGTCAGGGCTACCACCTTGGCGAACCGTGCGCCATAGCGATTGGCTAGCCCCTGCTTCGCATTCTGCTCGTGAATGATCACAGGGATGCCCCGGCGCCTAGCCGCGAGATACATGGGAGTGGAGACGAAGCCTCCAAAGCCCACCATCACATCGGCGTTTCTGTTGGTCAAGATCTCGTCCGCGTGCGATACGGCCGCGCGGAACCTGCTTGGGAAAGCCAACATGGCTCCATTTGGCCGGCGTGGAAACGGCACCTTCTCGATTGTGTCCAGTTCGATTCCCGCCGCAGGGACAAGATCAGTCTCTAAGCCCTCAGGGGTTCCGACGGCACTCACCTCGACACCTCGGCCCTGAAGCGCAATCGCCGTGGAGAGCAAAGGGTTCACGTGACCAGCTGTTCCCCCTCCGGCTAGAACAGCATGAATAGTTTCACTCATTTCACTTTCCCCTCTTCAATACGGCACGGGCACCTTCAGCGATGGATCCGTGGACCTTAAAGGAATCGCGTACACCCGGAACAGATAGCATTGCGGACACACTGACCCCGATCCCTAAAAGCGCCGCGATCACCGCGGTTCCTCCTTGGGACATGAACGGCAGCGGGACTCCAAAAACCGGCAGCAGCCCTGTCACTACCAGCATATTGGCGAACGCCTGTCCGCAGATCCAGATGGCAACAAGGCCCACGAGGATTCGGCCAAACTTGCTGGGGTGGTTCATGCTTACTCTGATGAGGCTCCACGCCAACAAAAGGAACATACAGATAACAAGCGCGCAGCCACCCAAACCGAGTTCTTCACCAACCACGGCGAAGATGTAATCGGTTTGCGCTTCTGCAAGGTTACCGGGCCATTTCTCAGCACCTGTTCCGAGGCCCGATCCGCCAATACCTCCCGAGCCAAATGCCCACAGCGCGAAGTCCGGTTGGGTGGGATGCTGCGAGTCTGGCATCGCAAACAGGTTTCCCACGAAGTCAAAGACACGGGTGCGCCGAGAGTCCGAGATGGCCACGAGGAAGCCGGCCATCACCATGATCGGTGCCCCGATCACCACGAAGTAGCGGCCTGGCATATCGGCAAGCCAGAAGGCTCCCGCGGCGATGAGGATGAAAATCAGGCCAGTTCCCAAATCGCCGCCCAACATGACACAGATGAAGGCGGCACCGGCCCCGATGCCGCTCGGCACCATGTAATCACGCCAACCCCGATGTTCGGCATGAAGTTTGGACAACTGGGCGGCCAGCCACACAATGGTTGCCACCTTGAGAAGCTCGGACGGCTGGAGCTGGACCCCACCAATCTTGATCCAGTTTTTGTTGCCTCCTACGCCCACACCAAGCGGGGTCAGAACTAACGCCTGAAGCAAAATGCCCAGTCCAAACATCCAGTTGGCGAGGCGTGAATACCAGTGCACGGGGATGAAGGAGCAGACACCCCCAACGGCCACACCAACCAGAGACAATATGAGGTGTGTATTGGCCGTGCGAAAGGCCCCAATTGACACGCTTTCGGCATCCCTGATGCCGGCTGGAGCCGTGGCAGAGTAGACCATGACCAGACCAAGGGTTAGCAAGACAAATGATGCAATCAGAGTGGAGATAACCGATTGGCGCATGATGTCACGCACCTCGGATTCACCCGTTGCCCGGCGCAGCCACGATATACGGGAAGATTCACCATCAGCCACGTATCCTCCGAACCGCATCCGCGAACGCGCTCCCCCGGGCTGCATAGGACGTGAATTGGTCCATAGAAGCCGATGCGGGAGCCAGCAACACCGTTGCTGGCTCCCGTGCTATCCGATGAGCAGCCTGAACGGCTTCCCCCATGGGATCGATCGAATCTGGCGCAATCCACTCCACTGGGAGGTCGGTACCCTCTAGGGCGTCCCGCCAGGGTTCCTGATCCTTCCCAATCACGATCACCGCTTGGAGCTTCTCGCGAACTTGATCCACCAAATCGTTGAATCGCGAGCCTTTTGCTTGCCCTCCGGCAATCCAGACCACCGATGAGTCCGCGCAGCCCATGATCGAGGCGCGTGCGGCGTGTGCGTTGGTCGCCTTGGAATCATCCACGTATGCAACGCCATCCACAGTGTCGATTAACTCGATCCGGTGGTGTCCCCCCTGGAAGGAGGAAAGGGCAGCACGGATGGCCCGCGGTTCAACACCAGCGCTGCGTGCCAGCGCCGCCGCTGTAAGCGCGTCCCACACGATATGTGCCGGCAACTCAGTGCCACTGGGCGCGAGGTGCTCCAGATCGGAGAGCTCGAAAAGCTCCACACCCTCGTTCCATCGCGCCGTTCCGAATGCTCGATCCACAGCGATATCGTTGACTAGGCCAACATCGCCCACTGATGGAATACCAAGGGTCACGCCAACAGCGCGGGCGCCCTCAACCACATCGGCACCATCAACCATCGATTGAACACTCGAATCGCCAACGGGATAAACGCACGCGACCTGAGTGTTTTCATACACCCGAGCCTTTGCACTCCAGTACGCCTCACGGCTCCCGTGCCATTCCAGATGATCGTCGGCGATGTTAAGACAAGAGGCACCTATTGGTGAGACGCTATGGGTTGTTTTGAGCTGGAAAGACGAAAGCTCAACCGCAAAGGCGCGTGGTGCATCCTGATCCAACCGGGTCACTTCGGCTACTGCGGGTGAACCCACGTTGCCGATCGCTGCACCAGAAAGGCCCGCGTGCTGAAGAATTTCTGCCAGCATGGACACCGTGGTGGTTTTGCCATTCGTGCCGGTGACGCAGAGCCACGGAGCGTATGCTCCTTCTCTCGCCGCGCGGAGCTGCCAAGCGAGCTCGATCTCGCTCCACAGCGGGATTCCCGCATCCTCAAGAGTGGTGAAGAGAGGGCTGACCTCCCGGATGCCCGGGGCGAGGATGACAATGTCGGGTTGCCAGCGAAGGATCTCGTGAGCGAGTTTCACGGGATCTTCGTCGCTACCGGAGCGATCCACGCCGATCTCTAATGAATCGATGGCTTGTACGCTCGAATCCCACGCGCTCAGTATCGCGCCCGTGTGCTCGGACAGAGCCTCGAGACTGGCAACACCTGATTTCCCCAGTCCGAGGATCGCGACCCGACGGCCGTTAAATGATTCTGCCGCGGGGATGTTCACTGCTGGGCCAGCCATTCAGCGTAGAAGATGCCCATGCCCACCACGGCGAAAAGGGCAGCAACGATCCAGAACCGGACCACGACGGTGACTTCCTTCCACCCCTTCAGCTCGAAGTGGTGATGGAGCGGCGCCATTCTAAAAATGCGCTTTCGCGTGAGTTTAAAGAATCCCACTTGGATGACGTCTGACATTACTTCGAGGAGATACACTCCGCCAATGATGATCGCGAGGAACTCGGTGTGGGTGAAGATGGACAAGCCCGCAAATGCGCCACCCAATGCGAGTGAGCCAGTATCTCCCATAAAGATCTGGGCGGGAGAAGTATTCCACCAAAGGAAGCCAAAGCATGCTCCAAGGACTGCGGCGGAGAATATCGCGAGGTCGCGCGGATCGCGAATGTCATAGCAACCCGGGCTTGCGCCAAGCACACCCTGACATGCCTGATTTGACTGCCACGTGGCCAAAATCGCGTAGGCGCCAAAGGCGACCATCGAGACTCCGGTGGCCAAGCCATCGAGGCCATCCGTCAAATTGACAGCGTTAGACCAGGCCGTGATAAGAAAGTTCGCCCAAATAACGAAGAGTACAAGCCCAATACCAGCGCCCCAAAAGGCCAAGTCTAGATTGGAGTCTCGGATGAAGGACAGCCTAGTTGAGGCGGGCGTCCTGTTATCCGCGTTCCTGAACTGCAGCGCCAAAACCGCGAACGTAATGCCAATGGCGGCCTGCCCGATGATCTTGGCCCACGGCGTCAGCCCCTCGGACTGTTTTTGCCGGATCTTCGAGAAGTCATCGAGAAAGCCTATGGCTCCAAGCCCAACCATGAGAAAGATGAGGAGAAGGCCCGAAGCGTTCGGGGCACGGCCAGAGGTTAGGTTAGCGATGCCGTAACCGAGCACGGTGGCCAAGATAATGATAAGGCCGCCCATCGTAGGCGTTCCGCGCTTCGTGAGGTGAGTTGTTGGCCCATCTTGACGAATGAACTGGCCATACTGGCGGGATACTAAGAACTTGATGAGGAGAGGGGTTCCTGCAAGGGAAATAATGAGGCTAACTGCCGCCGCAATCATGATCGCTAGCATCTAGGACTCCTTCCCAAACATGGCGTCCGCTACTCGCCACAGCCCAGATCCGTTCGAACCCTTGAGTAATACTGCATCTCCAGCCTGAAGCAGGTGACGCAGTACCCCGATGGCCTCTTCGGGACTCGCCGCACTAAACACGTCGATTCCCTCCGCAGTAGCAGCTACATCAAGGGTATGCGAATTCCCCACGCATATCATGATCGCTACGCCGGCGTCCCTTGCCACTTTCGCGAGCGCCGCGTGCTCGTCGTTAGTTGCATCCCCAAGTTCTAACATGGCTCCGATAACGGCGATGCGTCGCCTTTCCCGGCCCAAGTGCCCGAGAGCAGCAAACCCTGCCCTCATCGAATCAGGATTTCCGTTGTATGAATCATCGATAAAGGTGATGCCGCTAATCGTGCGCACGTCCATACGGTGGGGGCTTGCAGGACCCGTTGTGGAAAGCACGCGAGCGATAGTGTGGAGGTCGATCCCCATAACGAGGGCCACTGTTGCCGCAGCAAGGGCATTAGAAACATGGTGGGCGCCCACCAGTCTGAGGTTTACGCTTTCACGCCCCACTGATGTGACAAGGGTGAAGCTTGCACGCCCAGCGGGATCCACGCGGACTGACTGAGCGGAGACATCTCCGTTTCCAGACGGTGAAAACGTGGTGACAGGGCCCTTTGCCAGATCCCTCATCCCGAAAACGCGAGGATCGTCCGCGTTGAGCACAACGGGACCCCCAGCGCGAGTTCCCACCACCAGCTCGGACTTGGCCCGCGCTACGTTCTCAATTCCGCCAAATTCTCCCAGGTGGGCGCGCGCAACGATTAACACGGCGCATATGTCCGGCGGCGCGATACTCGTCAGGTATTCGATGTTGCCAATGTGATCGGCGCCCATCTCCAGCACCAGAGTGGCCGTAGACTCGTCAGCCTTCAGAGCCGTGAGGGGTAAGCCCAATTCATTGTTAAACGATCCTACGGGAGCAATGATCGGCCCCCGAGAGGCCAGAATCGAGGCCAGCAAATCCTTCGTGGTTGTCTTACCCACTGAACCGGTGATAGCCACAATCTTAAAATCGGGGCGGCCCGTCGCCCGGGTACGCTCAAGGTTAGCGCGCGCAAGATCTCCGATTGCCCGCTGAACGTCTGGTACCACGATAACCTGATCATCCTGCGCACCACTCTGAGCTGCCGTAGCCGGGTCGCTGGTCAGTACCGCCACGGCACCCGCCTGAAGAGCATCACCAGCCAGAGCGGCGCCGTCCACACGCTCCCCCTTGATGGCGGCAAACACTGATCCCGGCTCAATGGTCCGAGTATCAGTGCTCAAGTCAGTCACAAGGGACTCACCGGAACCGGCGAACGTCCCGTGAACATCCTCCACCAACTGTCCAAGAGTTACGGCAATCACGCTGTCTTCTCCTCTGGGTCAACGTCCCGCTCTGCCAGAGCGCGGCGCGCTTCAACCCGATCATCCAGTTCAATCTTCTGGCCAGCAACTTCTTGAATCGTTTCGTGGCCTCTGCCGGCAAGGAGAATTGTATCGTCTGGGTGCGCCCGAAGAATTGCCTCGCGGATGGCGAGACGCCTATCAGCGATTTCCTCGATCTGCGCAGAATGCCCCTTCGCCCCCGAAAGAACTCCGGCGCGGATGACACCCGGATCCTCGTCGTGAGGATCGTCATCTGTAATGATGCCAACATCGGCAAGCCTGCCAACCGTAGCGCCCATGGCCGGGCGCTTACCCTTGTCACGTTCGCCGGCGGACCCCGTTACAACGATGAGCCGTCCCCTAGTTGTTGGCCGTAGGGCAGTGATGGCCTTGGCAAGCGCATCGGTATTATGAGCAAAATCCACGATTACGCGCGGACGGGAGGAAATGGACTCCATTCGCCCAGGCACCTTCGGGTCCACAGCCTCCGGAAGCTCGGCCGCCGAAACCCCGCCCACCACGGCCATCGTGGCCGCCAGCGCGGCATTTGCCACGTTGAACTTCCCGGGTAGGGAGGTGGAAAAACGCAGGTGCTGGCCCGCATGGCTCACTAGGTCGATTGCAGTGGCCTCGGGCCGCTCCTCGATCTCGGCCAGATCCCATCCTTGAGCGCCATCCGGTAACGGCGATGTGAGCGCCAACGCGTACACATTCTCCGGTCTCAGCGTTGTCCTAGAGAGGTGCCAGAGACGTAGGCCCCATTCGTCGTCGGTACAAATAACAGCCTTTTCACACCGCATCGGCGTAAAAAGGGAAGCTTTCGCCTCAAAATAATTCTCTAGAGTGTGGTGGAAATCCAGGTGGTCCTGCGTAAGATTCGTAAAACCGGCGACGGAAAAGCATACCGGATCCGTGCGGCCCTGAGCCAGAGCGTGCGAGGAAGCTTCCATTACGAGGTCTGTGCCGCCACGCGAAACGAGGTCCGCCAGAACCCGCTGCAAGTCCGACGGCATCGGGGTGGTGAGCGCGGCTGGAATCTCGGACCCGGCAAGCCGTACAGCCACCGTCCCAATCAACCCGGTGGTTCGCCCCACCTTATTGAGAATATCGTCCAGCATGAAGGCGGTAGTGGTTTTCCCATTTGTCCCCGTGATGGCAAAGGATGTCAGGGATTGCGCCGGATTTCCATACACTTCGGCGGCGATCTCCCCAAGCCGCGCCGCAATGTCTGGGACCACCAGGAGCGGAGGAACCGTGCTCATCTGTTCGGTGATGATTTGCTCGCCCTCAGCATCCGTGGCGATCGCAACGGCGCCGCTAGCAACCGCGCCTTGTGCGAACGTAGCGCCGTGAACGTGCAGCCCCGGAACCGCGGCGAAGAGGGCGCCGGCCGGCACGGCGCGCGAGTCAGACGTCACCTCGGTGATCGTTGCCCCGCCCACGCTCTTCCCACCGGAAATCTCGGCTAGCCTAGCGAGCTCAGTCATTGTCCACATCCTCTCCCGGATACCACTGTAAACGCACGAGCGGCTCGGTTGAGGGAGGAATGCCCAACTGGCGCACCGCGAACGTTGTCACATCCTTAAATACTGGGGCAGCCACATCACCGCCGTAGCCAGCACCCGATGCGTCATAGACAGCCACGGCAATCGCGATCTGAGGGTCCTCAGCCGGCACAAGGCCAACGAACGTTCCCACGCGCCTCGTCAGGTTACCGTTTTCGTCTGGCACCTGCGCCGTACCAGTTTTTCCGGCGATATTGTAGCCGGGCACCTTGGCTCGCCAGCCCGTGGATTGCGAATCCGTGACAGCCTGCATCATCTCGATCATGGTATCGGCCGATTCGGGGGAAATCACCTGTTCGGATTCCTCGGCAACAGTGGGATGCTCGGTTCCATCGGCGTCTGTGACGGTATCCACGATGTGCACTGGAGCCTTCACGCCGCCATTACCGATCACGGAAACCATCTGCCCCAGCTGCAGCGTAGTGGCCGCCCATGCTTGGCCAAACATCGTGGTGTAGTGAGTGCGGTTATCCCACGTAGACGGATCGTGCAGGATACCCGCCGATTCCGCGGGAAGTTCAATGCCCGTCTTGGAGCCAATCCCGAACTTCTTCATGTAATCGAACCGAGTATCATCCGAGATCGTATCGCCGATCTGGATCAAGCCCGTGTTGTAAGAAAGCGCAAGGATACCCGCCACGGTCATGTCCTCAGTGGCGTGAGTTTCGTTGTCCTTGATAGTTTCACCGTTGGGCATAGTCAGCGTCGAGGAGACCGTGAACGTGGAGAGCGGTTCTACCTTCCCTTGGTCAACCGCGGCCGCGAACGTCATAAGCTTGCCAGTCGAACCCGGCTCAACCGGAGCAGACACCGCCCGCGAGCCCCAGTTCGAGGAATCCGTGTCAGAGAGGTTTGATGGGTCCGGGGTATCAGAGTCCGCAAGGGCCAGAACGCTACCGGTCCCGATTTCTATAACGACGGCGGACGCCCACTTTGCCCCCTGATCCTCCACCGTCTTATCCACGGCCGTCTCGAGGTTATCCTGCAAATCCCTGTTGATCGTCAGCATCACGTCGGAGCCGTCCACGGCCGGAGTCTCGGATCGATCCCCGTTGGGGAGAACCGCCCCTCCAGCTATCTGGACGCTCAGCTCTCCATCTTCACCAGTTAGGACATCGTTGAGCGAGCGCTCGATTCCCGCCTGCCCCTGAGCGGTCTCAACAGTGTCATCATCCGTGGCCTCGCCGGTCAGCCCGGTGTAACCCAGGACGTTGCCCGCGACCTTTCCGTTGGGATATTCGCGCTTCATGAACTGCTCCGGTTCAATGCCGGGGATACGGAGCGCGCGGATCTCGCGCCACAGTTCGGGCGAAATGTCTTTCTTCAAGTACACGAACGTGCGCTTTTCATCCCCGCCAAGAAGCTTGCCACCAAGCTCTGCCTCATCCATGTCCAGAAGCGGCGCTAACTCCTTGGCCGCGGCAGCTGCGCCCGTCCCAACCGGGACAACCTCGCCCGATTCGTTTTCCTCATACTTGATGTATTCGCCAATGAGCTTCTGGTTAACTGCAACATTGTAGCGTTCAACTGACGTTGCCATTACAGCACCCGATGAATCCACGATGCTCCCCCGCTTGGCTTGGAGCGTATAGGAACGGGTACGAAACTCGGCTGCCGATTCAGATAAGTCATCTGCTCGCACACCCTGCAGGTCCACCAGGCGGATACCCAGCACGATGGAGCATACAAGAAAAACCGTCAGCAACATCCGCAGCCGGCGGCTGTGAGTGGAGGGAGCCTTCAACCTAGCTGATAGAGATTGATGATCTGCCATGGATTACGGCTCCGTCTTCACCTCGTGTCCCGCCATTCTTAGTTCCCCGATCCATCCGCTGCATCTGGGAACTGCGCATCGGGATCTGCGGGTAAGACTACGCTACCCGTTGTCAGATCGAGATGACGGATGTCCTCCGCGGGCACGAGACCTAGCTCATTTGCGCGCTTCTGCAGGCCTTCTGGAGTGGAGATCCCCACAACCTGATCCGTCAAAGTAGCCTCCGTGGCGGCCGCTTCGTTGATCTGCTGATTGACGCTCTGAAGCTCGTAGGCGGACGCCACCATCTGGGTATTGAGGAAGAACACTGTGCCAAATGCGCCCAAAAACAGCGAGGCGCACAAGAGAATCGTTCCGTACAGACCGCGTGCTGGGGCCGGAGTTGGGACAAGAGCAAGCTTCGGAAGCCCTCCGATAACCTGGCGTTCACCAGATCGGCGCGGTGCACCCGCTGGAATAGCGCTCATGAACTCGTCCCTCCCTCTCGCAACCGCTCTGCGGCCCTCAGACGAACAGAAGCACTTCGCGAATTCTTCGAAGCCTCCCCTGAATCAGCTTTCATTGCCCCACGTGTGAGCAATCGCAGGTACGGTTCATGGCCCGGCAGCTCAACCGGCAGGCCCGGCGGCGTCGTGGACGTAGCTCCCGCGGCGAATTCACGCTTGACGATCTTGTCCTCGAGCGAATGGTAGGACTCCACTGCGATGCGTCCTCCTACTCTGATCGAAGAAATCGCACGTGGTATCGCACGCTCCAGCACCGCAAGCTCATCGTTTACTGCGATGCGAAGCGCTTGAAACGTACGCTTGGCAGGATTTCCACCGGTTCGGCGTGTGGCCGCCGGAATGGAGGCCTTCACTAAATCAGCCAACTGAGTGGTACGCGTAATGGGGGTTGTCTCACGTTCGTCCACGATCCGGCGGGCGATCCGCGAGGCGAAACGCTCTTCTCCGTAGTGAGACAGGATTCGCGTGATTTCACGGACGTCAGCGGTGGCCAGAATTTCTGCGGCCGTCTGCCCCGATTCCGTATCCATCCGCATATCCAGAGGTGCATCGTGCGAGTAGGAAAACCCGCGCTCCCGCTCATCAAGCTGAAGTGAGGAAACCCCAAGGTCCATGAGTACGGCGTCAACAGTGCCTAGCCCAGCTCCTTGATGCCCAAGCTCCTTCGCCACGGAATCGATTTGATCGTAGGTGGCTTGAACCGCCTGAAACCTTGAACCAAACTTGGCAAGGCGTTCGCTGGCAAGCTCGATGGCTTCGGGATCTCGATCGATCCCAATCACCGTGAGGTGCTCGAACCGTTGGAGGAAAGCTCCACTGTGCCCGCCCATACCGAGGGTGCCGTCAATCATGATCGGATGCTCGGTCTCAAGAGATGGCTCCAGAAGCTCGATACATTCCTCAAGGAGGACGGGAACGTGCAAGGCATCACCAGCTGCACGAGGGTGGGTAGATGGCTCCATCCGTGTCCTTCCTCCTTCCACACCCCCTCATGGCCGTCCTGAAAAGTGGGCCACTCCTGCCCCTCTGAAACTAGGGAATTGCCTCAGATTGGCAGGAGAGACCACCACTCAGGGCTAGAAAAGCCCGGGGATGACTTCATCCTCTCGATCGGCAAATGCCGATTCTTGCTCGGTCAAGTACTGGCTTC
>OMJG01001037.1_pt1 | contig 17716 bp, 16 predicted proteins | sample 1646431 | NCBI WGS metagenome assembly OMJG01 (sample SAMN03771674, study PRJEB25209) | food metagenome | isolation source: Cotija cheese | place: Mexico:Jalisco,Michoacan | collected 2011-12-12
TCACACCCCGCGCCGCGCCCTGCGGCGCACGATGCTCGAGGCCTCCTCCTCCACGAAGTCGTGGATCTCGTCGTCGGTGAGGATGTCCAGCAGCATCGACCCGGTCCTCGCGGACAGCAGGTTCATGAACTTCCGCGCGAATTCCGAGCGTCCACCGGGCTGGTCGGCGCCGTACTTCACGACGACGGCCGCGGCCTCGCGCACCAGGCGGCGGTCGCGCGCCACCGAGGTGCGGTCCTCCATCAGGTGTCCGAACTCGGCCTCGCCCATCAGCGGATCGGCGCTCTCCATGACGTCGCCGAGCACCACCCAGCGGCGCCAGGCGAGCTTGAGGTAGTTGCGGTCGCGGTTGCCGGCCTGGATGCCGATCCAGCGGTCGGCGGGCAGCCGGAGCTCCCCGACGATCGTCTCGCCGGGCCAGCGGGCGTACACCAGATCGGGGAAGACCCGCAGAGACAGGTAGGACCACACGCCGTCGTGGGCGGCGTCGGCTGGGATGGGGTCGATCACCTCGGCCAGGGCCTTGCCCAAGGTCATGCCGTAGCCGTCGCGTCCGGTCTTGGTCGTGAGGTCGAAGCCGGAGACGCGCGCCACCACGGCGTCGCGCCAGGCGTCGATCTGCGCCGCGGAGGCCAGCGGGCCGGCGGACGGGTCAGAGGTCGTGATGTGGGTGGTGTCGACGAGGTACTCGGGGGTCGCGCCCTCGCCGAGCCGCCGGGCGTGGTCGGCCAACAGCTGGATCGCCTCACCGGCCCTCAACCGGGGAATCAGAACGCTGCTCACTTCTTCTCCTTGAGGAAATCGGTTCCTGCCTGCAGCAGCGCGAACACCCGTCCGGGGTCGCTGCGCATCAGGTCGACGGCGCCGCGAAGGGGGACATCGAGGTAGGTCGCGCACAGCTCCTCAAGGGCCGCACCGGTGCTGCCCTCGTCGAACTCGTCGACGGCGTCCTCCCCGGTCTCCAGCGCCACCGACGTCAGCATCTGCAGCAGGATGTCGCGGATCATGATCGGCTGGGCCAGGGTGCTCTCGGCACCCAGCAGCGCCTCGGAGGCGGGGTGGTCGCGGTTGACGAAGAGCCGCACCGATCCGAGGAAGGGTGCGTTGAGGTCCTCGGCCTGGAACTTCACCAGCCAGGCGCTTCCGACGGGGAACTCGCCGCCGCGGAACTTCACCGCCTCCACCGGGAAGAGGGCCGAGTCCCCTTCGAGACGGAACCGGTACAGGTCGTCGCCGACGAACAGCCGGCTTCCCTTGAGGTAGGCGGCACGATTGTCACCGGCCGGGCCGTCCGGTCCGTCGAGAACGAGTTCGTAGCGGACCTCGAGGTCCTTGGCGGTCTGGCCGGCGGGCACCTCGACGGTGACGTCGACGCTCCTCTGCTCCGGGCCGACGGGCTTGGCCCACAGGTACCGGCGTCCGGTCGACGGGCAGTCCACGCGCAGCACGGCGAGCAGCCGGCGCATCCCGTCGTCGGGGCTCAGCCCGCTCTGCTCCATCACCTTCGCCGGATCGATGGTCAGTCGACCGCGGACGGTGGCGTCGGTGATGTAGTTCCAACCGGTGACCTGGTCGCCGGGGCCGAACCGCCTGCCCTCAACTTCAAGAGTCGGTGCGTCGTAGCTCACGGCCGGCTGCAGCACGACCCGGAATGGCAGCAGTCTCATCAGGCATCTTCTCCCAGGAATGTGCAGTCAATGGCGACTCCGTCTGGATAGCAGACGTCGACGGTGAACGTCTCTCCGGAGCGCACGCGGATGCCGTCGCCGTCGTACTTGACGCCCTCCGACGTCGTCCACGATCCGATGTAGACCTCGTCGGGATCGCCCAGGGAATTGCGCCCGTCGATCCCGATGTCGAGCTTCGGGGTGACGCGCACGTAGTCGCCGTCGGAACGGGCGAGCAGGGTGATCCGGGTGACGGCGGTCGACGGGTCGCCGTCCTCGGACGGCGGCACCAGTTCGTAGCCGGTGACCTCGACCTTGGAGGTCCGGGCCTTCACGTCGCGCGACTGGCGGCCTGTCTTGGCCGCGCCGCCGGTGGGTCTCCCGGCGAGGGGCCTGGAGAGCACTCCGAGTGCGGCGGCGAGCTGGCTGGTGCTCTCCTGGGGTTCGTCCTCGACGGCGTCCGCGGGAGCCAGGAAGGTGCGCACCTCCTCGCCGATGCGCCGCAGGCCGGTGTTGACCAGCCTCTTGTGGGCCGATTCCAGGGAGTTGGGATTCCAGGAGTCGTGGGTCGGGGGCTCGGACGCCGAGAAGGCCGAGTCGAGCTCGCGGACCGGTTTGAAGACGCCTACCCACTCTCCGATCATGTTGCGATAGCTCGGGTACTCGCGGTCCTCGACGACGAGCTCGGCCTGGTTACGCATCAGCGTGACGCGGTTCTCATGGCTCTTAAAGGGGTCGCCGGGGGGCACCGCGCACGGCGTCACCGCCAAGTGGCCGACCAGCGTCCTGGGGCTGCGGCACCAGATCTCCTCGACGGTGACCGACGGGTCCACCTCCGCGGAGGCCTCGACGCCGTCCCCCACCGCCTGCGCGTGGCGCACCGCCTGCAGGCAGGCCTCCTTGGCGGCGATGACGCGGGAGTCCTTGGAGTCGGCGATGTGGATCGGCTCCCCGTCGACCGTGAGGCTGATATTCATCCTGCGCGACGACGCCTGGTTGGACAGGCGCTTGGTCCACAGGTTGATCGGGACGGCGGCCCGGGACTCGGCGATGAAGGAGTCGCGCCCGTCCTCGTAGGCCGGGGAGAGCACGAGCAGCGAGGTGCCGGTCTCCCCCGGGGCGAAGGTGCGCTCGAAGATGGCCTCGCCGATGGCTCGGGCCTCGGTGCCGCGGACCGGCTGCACCACTGAGGAGTCGTCGCCCTGGGGGCGCACCCCCCACCACTGCTGGCCGGTGTAGCGGCGGTTGCCGAGCTGGAAGTTGGGGTTGACGGCGGCGGCGATGAGCCGCTCCTCGAACTGTCCCGGGGCGATGAGGATCCGGGTCCAGATGACCAGCGTGCCGCAGGTGGAGGCTCGGAACGCGGCGGCCTTGCCGAAGCCGTAGGTGCCGCCGCCGAGGGTGCGGCTGCGCGGGGCGCCGACGGTGAGCACGAAGTCGCGGTAGTTGGTGGGCTCGCCCTCATCGACCTGGGAGTCGTTGTTGGTGGGCCCGTCCAAACCGGAGGTGCCTCGGTCGTGGATCTCGATGGCCTCGACGCCGGGGCTGCGGAGCACCTCGGCCAGGCCGGAGCTGGGACTGGTGCCGGTGAAGACGTGATCGCGCAGGACGCCGATCACCTCGCCGCCGATGCGGCGGAAGCGCATCTGGTACTCGGGGACCTCGTCGACCAGGCGTGCGTCCCAACTGTTCTGGGCCGTCTCTCTCAGCAGCAGGCTGGGCGTGGCGACGCTGGTCCCCAGCAGCTTCTTGGTGCCGTCACCGGCGATGTCGCCAGGCCCGAACGGCTTGGCGATCCAGTCAAGATCGATCATCTACTTCGTCCCCGTCCAATAGCGAAGCGCATCATGGCTGCCACCGGGGCGACACGGCTCAGGTGCGAAATCCATGCGCCCCAACTTAGCGCCCGCCTCTGACCACATGCCAGAAGGGGTATCCCGGCCCACCCCGCTCCGAGGCATGACACGTGCGAGCCCCGAGGCCCGCGCCCACAAGCGTCAATGAACTGCAGGCTTGGGAAGCGCTAAGTAGCTCAACGGGTCCAGATCACACGTGGCCGAGACAGCGCCGGGCAACTCGTAGAGACCGACCTTCATCGACGCGAACGCGAAGACGCGCGCCAACACGTACTCGTCCGCCCTCCGTTCACTGACACGAATCTCATTTCGACTCACGACCATCGGCCAATGGATCGACCGCCGGGTCGTCTTCACCTCGATCAGCCGGCGTTCACCACTCGCATCGAATGACAGGATGTCGTAGCCGAGCCCGTCACCGTCTTCTTCACTGACATGCCGAACGCGGTCTGCAAGATCATTGCGCCCGGCATCTCGGAGACGACCCCGTTCCAACTCCAGAACGGCCACCTCACCCGCATGGCCCAGCTGCCGATTCTCGGCTTCCCTGGCGACATAGTCGGTGTGGAACCCGTGCTCCGGCACACTGTGAGGCCCGAGCTGGATCTGGGCGTCCAACGGCGGATCCGTGACATTCCAGCTGAAGTCGAGCCGCGTTGCCGCGGGCGCGTCCACCGCCGCATCCATAAATCCGAAGATGTCACGCCGGGACCGGAGCTGCGTGCGCACCTCGTCGGCCAATGCCTGCTGGTAGTTTCCGAGCGGCTTGTATCCGTCGACAAAGATGCAGCGCTCATCACGCAAGACGGCGGAGACGTTCTGGAACTTCCTCTCCACTGCCCCCCGCGTCCGACCGATTCTCTCAACCAGACGTCGATTTATCTCGGACTTGACGAACGGTTGCCCCGTCAGCTCCTGCTCAAGCATGTCCAGATAGGCCGCGACCGTTGCGGCGTTCTCCTCCGATGTCCAGCTCTCCCGCGCCATGACAAGAGACTACTGGCACCGGCTGACAATCTGCACGCGCCTGTGATTACAGTAGCTTCGGTGCCTGGCGTCTGCCCATCGGAGCCGACCTGGGGCTTGGGCTGGCAAGGAGGAACGCTCATGAACGGCATCGCAGTCGTGGGTCCGGGGGCGATCGGGACGACGGTGGCGGCGTCCCTCCACGAGGCCGCTCGCACACCGCTCCTGTGCGGTCGCACCCCGAGAGAGCGGCTGGATCTCGACACCGACGACGGCCGCATCACCGTGCCCGGCCCTGTCCTCACCGATCCGACGCTCATCACCGAGCCCGCCGACGTCGTCCTCCTGGCGGTGAAGGCGACCCAGATCGACGCCTCAGCAGGGTGGTTGGGCGCCCTCTGCGGCCCGGGCACGGTGGTGTGCGTTCTTCAGAACGGCGTCGAGCAGGTCGCCATGGTCGGCCCTCTTGCCCGCGGCGCCCGGGTGATCCCGTCGGTCGTCTGGTTCCCTGCCCAGCGTCAGCCCGACGGGTCCGTGTGGTTGCGCGGCCAGCCGCGACTCACCCTGCCCACCGGCCCGGCAGCAGACGTCGTCGCCGCCCTCCTGGCGGGCTCGCGGTGCGCAGTCGAGCAGGTCGCGGACTTCACCTCGCAGGCCTGGCTCAAACTCATCCAGAACGCAGTGGCCGGCCTGATGGTGCTTGCGGGCCGTAGGGCAGTGATCTTCCGCAGGGACGACGTCTTCGAACTTGCGAGCCGCTACGCCGCCGAATGCCTCGAGGTGGCCAGGGCCGAAGGAGCCGTACTGGACGACCGGGTGCCCGACGACATCGCCCAGAAGTTCCGGGCGATGCCCGCCGATATGGGCACCTCCATCCTTGCCGACCGCGTGGCCGACCGGCCCCTGGAGTGGGATGTGCGCAACGGCGTCATCGCCCGCCTCGGCCGCGCCCACGGCTTACCGACACCGATCAGCGACGTCCTGGTACCCCTTCTCGCGGCCGCGAGCACCCCACGGGCCTGAGCCCGGACACCCCGGCCCGCGGGAGCCCTCCGACCCCGAACGCACCGATGGCCCCGCCGTTTCCGGCGGGGCCATCGGGTTTGAGGTTGCGGGTTGGTCAGAGACTCAGGAGGCTTCGCTCTCCGAGCCGCCGGAGGTCAGCTCCGCCGGCACCTCGTCGGGGAGCTCCCCGCGAGACGTCCCGGTGAAGGTGAAGGGCTGCTCCGAGCCCTCCGGGGCGACGTCCACCAGGACGATCTGTCCCGGCTTCACCTCCCCGAAGAGGATCTTCTCGGCGAGCACGTCCTCGACGTCGCGCTGAATGGTCCGACGCAGCGGCCGGGCACCCATCAGCGGGTCGAAGCCCCGATCGGCCAGCAGCTGCTTGGCAGCCGGGGTCACCTCGATGCTCATGTCCTTGTCTCCCAGACGCTGCTCCAGCTCGCCGACCATCAGGTCGACGATCCGCAGGACGTCCTCGTGGCTGAGCTGGTGGAAGACGATGATCTCGTCAAGACGGTTGAGGAACTCGGGACGGAAGTGCCCCTTCAGCTCCTCGGTCACCTTGGCCTTCATCCGCTCGTAGCTCGACTCCTCGTCGCCCGCCTTCGAGAACCCCAGATTGACGCTCTTGGAGATGTCCCGGGTACCGAGGTTGGTGGTGAGCACGATGACCGTGTTCTTGAAGTCCACCACGCGGCCCTGGGCATCGGTCAGACGCCCCTCGTCGAGGATCTGCAGCAGCGAGTTGAAGATGTCGGGGTGAGCCTTCTCGATCTCGTCGAACAGGATCACCGAGAACGGCTTGCGGCGCACCTTCTCGGTGAGCTGCCCGCCCTCCTCGTATCCGACGAAGCCTGGCGGGGAACCGAACATCCGCGACGCCGTGTGCTTCTCGGAGTACTCCGACATGTCCAGCGTGATGAGGGCGTCCTCGTCGCCGAACAGGAACTCGGTGAGCGCCTTGGTGAGCTCGGTCTTGCCGACGCCCGAAGGCCCGGCGAAGATGAACGAGCCCATCGGGCGCTTCGGATCCTTCAGGCCGGCACGGGTACGGCGGATCGACCGCGAGAGCGCCTTGACGGCGTCCGTCTGGCCGACATACCGCTTGCCGATCTCGTCCTCCATGTGGAGCAGCCTCTCGGACTCCTCCTCGGTGAGCTTGAAGACCGGGATGCCGGTGGAGCTGGAGAGCACCTCGGCGATCTCCTCCTCGCCGACCACCGCCGGCACCGAGGAATCACCTGCCTTCCACGCCTCCTCCTTGGCCTCGCGCTCGGAGATCAGCTTCTTCTCGTCGTCACGCAGCCCGGCAGCCCGCTCGAAGTCCTGGGCGTCTATCGCCGACTCCTTGTCGATGCGCACCTGGGCGATCTTGTCGTCGATCTCGCGCAGGTCCGGCGGAGCCGTCATCCGACGGATCCTCATCCGGGCCCCGGCCTCGTCGATCAGGTCGATCGCCTTGTCCGGAAGGAAGCGGTCCTGCACGTAGCGGGCCGACAGGTTCGCCGCGGCGGAGATCGCCTCATCGGTGATCGTGATCTTGTGGTGAGCCTCGTACTTGTCGCGCAGGCCCTTGAGGATCTCGATGGTCAGCGGCACCGAGGGCTCGGCCACCTGGATCGGCTGGAACCGGCGCTCCAGGGCGGCGTCCTTCTCGATGTGCTTGCGGTACTCGTCGAGAGTCGTGGCGCCCACCGTCTGAAGCTCGCCGCGGGCCAGCATCGGCTTGAGGATGCTGGCGGCGTCGATGGCTCCCTCGGCGGCACCCGCACCCACCAGGGTGTGGATCTCGTCGATGAACAGGACGATGTCGCCGCGGGTCTTGATCTCCTTGAGGACCTTCTTCATCCTCTCCTCGAAATCGCCGCGGTAGCGGGAGCCCGCCACCATCGAACCGAGATCGAGGCTGTAGATCTGCTTGCCGCGCAGCGTCTCGGGGACGTCGCCGCGCACGATCGCCTGGGCGAGGCCCTCGACGCAGGCGGACTTGCCGACGCCGGGCTCGCCGATCAGGACGGGGTTGTTCTTGGTACGGCGGCTCAGAACGGTCATCACCCGCTCGATCTCGGTCTCGCGACCGATCACGGGATCGAGTTCGCCGTCCTTCGCAGCCTGGGTCAGGTTGCGACCGAACTGGTCCAGCACCGTCGCGCTGGACTGGGCGGGCCCGACGTCGGGAGCACCGGCCGTAGCGGCCTCCTTGTCGTTGCCCTGGTATCCCTGGAGCAGCTGCAGCACGGTGTTGCGCACCGTGTTGAGATCGGCACCCAGCCGGATCAGCACCTGGGCGGCCACACCCTCCCCCTCGCGGATCAGCCCGAGCAGGATGTGCTCGGTGCCGATGTACGAGTGGTTCATCTGCAGGGCCTCGCGCAGGCTCAGTTCGAGAACCTTCTTGGCCCGCGGGGTGAACGGGATGTGCCCGGCCGGCGTGTTGTTGCCGTGCCCGATGATCTCCTCCACCTGGGCTCGCACAGCCTCGAGGGAGATGTCGAGGGACTCGAGGGCCTTGGCGGCCACTCCCTCCCCCTCGCTGATGAGTCCCAGCAGGAGGTGCTCCGTACCGATGTAATTGTGGTTCAGGGCCTTGGCCTCGTCCTGGGCCAGGACGACGACCCGACGCGCCCGGTCTGTGAACCGTTCGAACATGAAGTCTCCTCATAACGGGACCGGATCACCCCCGGAGGGGGCGGTCACTGTCCTTGACAGTCTAGAAGCAGATGCCAATCGTTCCCGACCGGATCCGCCTCCGCATACGCACCGGGCAACGCCAGAGGCGGCTCAGCCACTCCCGACGTTCGCCCCCCGCGCAACATGACTTGAGTCTAGGACGCTCAAGCCCCGGACGCGACTCAACCCCGGACAGTGCGCGACGAGCACCCATCAGCACCCCGGAACGCAAGGACGGGATGGACGACCCAGGAAGTCGTCCATCCCGTCCTCGTCGGGAAGTCTCAGCCGAATGAATCAGGCGTGAGCCCGCTCATATGCGGCGCGAATCTCATTGGAGACGCGGCCGCGGGACGAAACCTCGAGCCCCTCGGACTGGGCCCAGGAGCGAATCTCATTGGCGGTCGGGCCACCCACAGGACGACGCCCGCGAGTGCGACGACCACCGGTACGGCGAGCGGCTCCAATCCAGGGGCCGAGCTCATCGCGAAGCTTCTGAGCGTTATCCGCGGACAGATCGATGGAGTAGTTCACCCCGTCGATCGAAAAGACGACCGATTCGTCGGCCGGGGACCCATCAAGATCGTCGACGAGGTCGACGCGAACCCTCTGTGCCATGGTGTTCCTTTCACGCAACGGGCACGATCCGGACCATCACGGTCCGTCTCACTTCTTGAACAATATTATGGAATGGGTTCAAGCGCAATCAAGTCGTCGAACCAAATTCTCAGCGAGTAGCTATTCGCCACGCGATCAGGTGCAACACGGCACCTCCGCCCGACTCCGAGAAAACCGACCCTATACCCGCAAGGATGCGCCCATGGCCACTATGAGGCAGTCTTGACGGGTGCCTGACGACTTCAACCGGCTGCTCACCGTGGGCTCCGTGCCTCCTCCCTCCTCCGCCCTGGAGGCGGTGCACATCGATCTGGGCCCCGACCATCCAACCCGGCCGGGACTCGTCACTATTCCCGTTCTCGTTGAGGAGGGAAGCCTCACGCGCGCCAAAGTCGAGATCGGGTATCTGCACCGCGGCCCCGAGAAACTCTTCGAGGCCCGCGACTACCGGCAACTCATCATGCTGGCCTCCCGCCACGACTGGCAGGCACCATTTGTCGGAGAGCTCGGCGCAGCTCTCGTCGTCGAACGGGCAATGGGGCTTGTCTGCCCGCCCCGAGTCACCTGGATCCGGACACTCCTCCTGGAGTTCTCACGTATCTCCAGCCACCTCGCTTTCCTGTCATGGCTGCCATACGCCGCCCATGACACCGGCACGTCCCACGCTCTTCATGCCTCGCTGGCCTCCTCCCACATATTGTGGGAGAAGCTCACCGGCAATCGGGTGCATCCGATGGTCACCCGCATCGGCGGTATCTCGGTCGACGTCGATTCCGGTTGGTCCGACCTCCTCCTCGAATGGCTCGGCGAAGCCGCCGTCCTCGGCGAATCACTCCAGCAGATCCTCAACAGTCCCGAAATGCGGCGGCGCACCCGCGGCATTGCCGCGCTGGGGCCCGATGACGTCGACGCCTTCGGCCTGTCCGGTCCGGTGGCCCGTGCTGCCGGCGTCCCCCTCGACGAACGCCACCAGCCAGGGCACCTGGCCCACGACGACCTCTCCCCGGCGCCCGTGGACGCCCCCACCGACGGAGACGCCTTCTCGCGGTTCAGCTGGCTCATCGCAGAGATCGCCCAGTCGGCCGACCTGTGCCGGCAGGTACTGGGGATGCTCCCCGGCGTCGAGGGCCCCCTGGACACCCACCTGCCCACCGTCGTGCGCGCCCCGCGAGGCACCACATGGTCCTCCCTGGAGGCTCCGTGGGGGACGGCCGGCTACCTGCTCGTCTCCAACGGGGGCCCCACCCCCGGCCGGCTGGCCCTGCGCACCCCCACCTTCGCCGACGTCGCCGCCCTGGAGCACGCCCTGCCGGGAACCCGCCTCGACGACGTCCCGGCCGCCATTGCCTCCCTCGGATGGACCCTCGGCGATTTGGACAAGTAGAAAAGAGGAGGGGACGACCCCTCCACGTCGCTTCACTCCTGCCACCCCGAGCAGGTCAGGTCCGCGACCGGGCTCTGCACCGCTCCCGGCGGCCCTCCCTCTCCGGGGGGAGGCAGAAACTCCCCGGCCTCGGCCGGGGAGTTCAAGACTGCGTGAGTGAGGTGGAAAGCCTCAGGCGTGCTTCCGCTCGTCCTTGGAGGCCTCCGGGAAGGCGACCCTCGACAGATCCACGATCGTCGAGTCGTTACCGTTCTCCCAGATGTCCTCCGCGCTGGGGACTCCCGCATCGGCCACCGTGTGGCCCGGGAGGTCGACCAGCTGACCCTGCTCGGCGTCTGCCAGCACACCGGCCAGCTCGGTCTCCAGCTCGGCGATGCGAGCCTCCAGGGAATTGACCTTCTTGTTCCCGGCCGCGACCTTGTACTGAAGGGCGGCCTTGTCCCCGCGAAGCGTGGACAGCTCGTTCTCGGCACGATCCAGCTTGGAGCGGGTGTCCGAAAGGGTCTTCGAGAGCATCCCGACACGGTTGGCGAAGGTGTCGATCATGTCCATCGACTCCTTGTGGTGGCGCTGCTCCTGCTCCACCGCCGACTGCCTCATGGCCTTGAGCTCGGCCAGATGGCTGATCCGCAGATTCTCGACCTGACGCCACGCCATCAGCACCGAGACCCACGCCACGACCAGGGCGACGAGCACCCCGGCTCTGGCGGCCCACACCGACGGGATCACGGCGCAGCCGATGGCCAGCACCGTGCAGACGATCAGCATTGCGAGAACGCCACGCCGCTCGTTGGACTTCTTACTGACTCGTTTTCCCTGTGCGCCACTCACGGGCCCATCCTAACAAGACCCCACGAACCGCGGATGCCACCTTCACGGTGTGTCCGATCAGCCGGTGGCCGAAACTTCGGCCCCGCACTCAGCCTTAAAACACCCTGAGAAGACGACCATTCACCACCAGGGTCAACGCGCGTCATCGGGATCATGAGGCACCCGGCATGCCGATTCCAGACGCCACCCGGCCCACCCCATCACGGCGCACACGACGGCGGTGACCCCGCCGCGGATCACCCTCTGCCGCGGGAACGGGATCGACCACTGGCCGACGTACTCCACCGAGTAGAGAATGCACGCTCCCACCAGTGCGGCTCCGGTCAGCAGGACGGCCTTCGACAGGGCCAGACCCACCAGCCCCTCACTCGGGGAGACCTCCCGGTGCGGATCGGTCACCTTCGCCCGCAGAATCCTCGCGTACACCCACGTGGCCACGGCCACCAACAGCAGGATCACCGGAAGGGACCACGGCAGCACCGGGACAGTCGAACCGGTGACGACGAACAGGCTCATCGCGAACCACCCGAGGGCGGCGCCGCACAGGGCCGCGATCACCACCGTCCGAAGATCGGTCGGGGCGAGGCTCCCCCGGGGCGGCTCCTGACCGGGCTCCGGTCTGTCCTCGGAGGGATCATGGGGCGGCAGCGACCGCGTCACGACAGCGTGACCTCCGGACCCACCGACCGCACCCCGGAGGTGTCGAGCCCGGCGATCAACTCGGAGATCGGGCCGTGGCCCTCCAGCACCGCACCGGGCTCGACGTCGTGCCACGGAACCAGCACGAAGGCCCGCTCATGGGCACGCGGATGCGGAATCTTGAGATCCGCCTCGTCGATGCTCAACGGCCCCACCTGGATGAGGTCGACGTCGACGGTGCGAGGACCGTTGACCTCCAGCCTCTCCCGGCCGAAGGCATCCTCTATCGCCAGAGCGCGCTCGAGCAGCGTCCGGGCGGTCAGCGTCGACTCCATCACCAGCACCAGGTTGTGGAAATCCGGCTGGTCCAGCTTGCCGACCGGCTTGGTGAGATACACCGGGGAGACCCCCACCGGAATGGCATTCGGGGTGTCGCACAACTGATCGACAGCACCCTGGAGGGTCTCCAGGGTGTCGCCGAGATTTGCGCCGAGGCTGAACACGACAGTGCGCAGCGGCCTCATCGCACCGAGGGTCTCGACATGGATCCCCGGGGCGACGGTGTCTTTGGGAAGACTCATTGACGACTCCTGGTAAGTGTCACCTCGACGTCGGCCACAGGTACGCCGACGGGAGCTTGGGGTTTATGGACGGTGACCGTCACCGCGAGGATCCGCGGATCGAGAGCCAGACATCTATCGGCGATGCGGCCGGTGAGGGTCTCGATGAGGTCGACCGGATCCCCGGTGATCTCGGCGACAACCCCCTGGGCGAGCTCTGCGTAGTTGACGGTGTCGGACAGCTGATCGGAACTGGTCTCGAGATGAACGAAGGCATCGACGTCGACGATGAAAGGCTGGCCCAGCGCCTTCTCAGACGCGAGGACGCCATGATGCCCGATGGCGGCGATGCCCCTCAGCCGGATGTGCCCCGGATCGTCTCGTGTGCCCACCACCCCAGCCTACCTGTGAAATGAGAAGGGGGGCCGACCCCCCTTCGCTCGCCAGGGCTCGCTGACCCCCCGCGCGGGTCGGGTCTGCGGCCGGGTCCAGCATCCCCCTGCGATTTCCGGGCGAGGTCACTCGGCGGCCAGTCGGCCGAAGACCTCGCAGGTGTCCCGGTTCCCCTGCACCTCGTGGGTGCGCACCGCCCACGCCCCGTGCCCGGCGCACCATGCCGTCAGCGCCTGGGTGGCGGCGTCGCGCCCCATCGGCGGGCGCGGCCCCCTCACCGGGGATCCGGCGGCCAGCAGCGTGCCCAGGAACCCCTTGCGCGAGACCCCCCACAGCACCCGCAGGTCGGCGAACCCTTCCTGGAAGCGATCGATCTCGCGCAGCAGCTGCCAGTTCTGGGGGCCGTTCTTGGAGAACCCGACCCCCGGGTCCACGATGATCCTCTCCCTCGCGATCCCGGCGTCCTGGGCCGCCTGCACCCGGGTCGACACCTCGGCGATCACCTCGGCTGTCACATCGTCGTAGTGGGTGAGCGACGGATCCTGCATGGTCGCCGACTGCGCCCGCCAGTGCATCACGACATAGTCGACGCCGTGCTCGGCGACGACCGGAAGCATCCGCGGATCGGCGAGTCCCCCGGAGACGTCGTTGATGATCTTGGCCCCCGCCTCGATGGCCGCGAGGGCCACCTCGGAGCGCATCGTGTCCACCGAGATGCGCGCCCCCGCACCGGCCAGCGCCTCGACCACCGGCACCACCCTGGCCAGCTCCTCGGCCGACGACGTCCTGGCGGTTCCGGGCCGGGTCGACTCCCCGCCGACGTCGATGAGATCGGCCCCCTCGGCGATGAGCTGGCCGGCATGGGCGATGGCGTCGTCGCGCTCCAGCCACATCCCGCCGTCGGAGAAGGAGTCGGGGGTGACGTTGACCACACCCATCACGAGAGTCCGTGGCGGATGCGGTGCGCAGGCTGCGGGGTCGACGTCAATCACCGGTTCATCATGCCTACCCGCGGGCCGTCGGCGAAACCCGGGGGTCCGGCTGCAGCGCCCGCGGGCGGCTTCCCGACGGTGAACCAGCCGATCGTCGCCAGCCCCCGGGGCGGGACACCACATCGACCTGCACGCCTGCGCCGAGCACGCGACGCAGCATCTCCCCGACGTCAGCGGCGGGTCAGTGATTCAGAATGAGGCTCATCGCCTCCGCGCGGGTGGCCGAGTCGCGGAGAATGCCCCGGACGGCCGACGTCACCGTCCGTGATCCCGGCTTGCGGACCCCTCGCATCGTCATGCACATGTGCTCGCACTCGACGACCACGATCACGCCGCGCGCGCCGATGTGCTCCACCAGGGCGTCGGCGACCTGGGTGGTGAGCCGCTCCTGCACCTGGGGCCGTTTGGCGTAGGCGTCGACCAGCCGCGCCAGCTTGCTCAGCCCCGTCACCCGGCCGTTCGGCGCGGGGATGTAGCCGACGTGCGCCACCCCGGTGAAGGGGAGCAGGTGGTGCTCGCAGAAGGACTGCACCTCGATATCGCGCACCAGGACCATCTCGTCGTGGGACATGTCGAAGGTCTTGGACAGCACCTCGGCGGGATCGGCGCGCATACCGGCGAACAGCTCACCGGCGGCACGCGCGACCCGGGCGGGGGTCTCCTGGAGCCCCTCGCGGTCCGGGTCCTCCCCGATCGCCACGAGGAACTCCCGGACGGCCGCGGCCGCACGGGCCTCGTCTACCGCGGGGTGCTCGACCGCTGGCCCGTCGGCCCGTCGATCGAACTGGTCAGGGATCTGCGAATCTCCGGTGGTCACGCCCCGATCCTAGGCACTCGCCAGGACCATCACTGCCTGGGAGCCCACGGGTTCTGCCCGTCGGACCCGTCGTCGCCGGCGCTCCCGCCGTCAGAACTCCGGCCGTCGGAGCCCGATTCGCCCGGCCCCTGCTGCGCGGAATCCTGCTGACCAGGAGCCTGGCCCGGGTCGGTGCGCGGCCCGGCCTCGTGCTGCTCCGGTCCCTGCGAGGGATTCCAGCTCGGCGGCGCCCAGTCGCTGGGCGCATGCCATGCGGGGGCCGAGCCGTCGGCCTGCTGGTTCCCGGCTGCCGGGTCTGCGGCCGGGGCCGCGGTCGACGTCGCGGTCCCGGTGCTGATGGCACCCTTGGGATCGGCCGCCGACGGCACCGGAGGCGGGGTGATCGGCGGAACCGTCGAGGGAATCCGCTTGTCAGAACCGGTGAAGGAGCCCCGCGAGGGCCACTTCTGCAGGGCCTGGAAGACGTCGGCCACCTCGGCCTTGGAGAGGGTCTCCTTGGCGAAGAGCTGACGCACCAGCTCATCGAGGACGGGCCGGTTGGCCACCAGGCAGTCGAAGGCCTCCTGGTGGGCGTTCTCCAGCAGGACCCGCACCTCGCCGTCGACCACCGACGCGGTCTGCTCCGAGTAGTCGCGATCCTGCCCGGCGGTCATGCCGAGGAAGGGCTCGGAGTCGCCCGATCCCAGCTGCACGGTGCCGATCTTCGCCGACAGCCCGTACTGGGTCACCATCGCCCGGGCCACCTTGGTGGCCTTCTCGATGTCGTTGGAGGCGCCGGTCGACGGGTCGTGGAAGATGAGCTCCTCGGCCGCGCGTCCGCCCATCATGTAGGCCATCTGATCGAGGAGCTCGCCACGGGTCTGGGAGTACTTGTCCGAGTCGGGCATCACCATCGTGTAGCCCAGGGCCCGGCCCCGCGGCAGGATGGTGATCTTCTGCACCGGATCGGTGCCCGGCATCGCCGCGGCCACCAGGGCGTGGCCGCCCTCGTGGTAGGCGGTCACGAGTCTCTCGTGGTCGTCCATGATCCGGGTCTTCTTCTGCGGCCCGGCGATCACCCGGTCGATGGCCTCGTCGAGTTCGCCGTTGCCGATCACCGGAAGGTTGTTGCGGGCGGTGAGCAGGGCCGCCTCGTTGAGCACATTGGCGAGGTCCGCACCGGTCATGCCGGGGGTCCGGCGGGCGATGCTTGCCAGGTCGACGTTGTCGGCCATCGGCTTGCCCTCGGCGTGCACCTGGAGGATCTTCACGCGGCCCTCCATGTCGGGGGCCTCCACCGCGATCTGGCGGTCGAAGCGTCCGGGACGCAGCAGGGCCGGGTCCAGGACGTCGGGCCGGTTGGTGGCGGCGATGAGGATGACGCCGCCGTGGACGTCGAAGCCGTCCATCTCGACCAGAAGCTGGTTCAGCGTCTGCTCGCGCTCGTCGTGGCCACCGCCCATGCCGGCGCCGCGATGACGGCCGACGGCATCGATCTCATCGATGAAGATGATGGCCGGGGCGGCCTCCTTGGCCTGCTCGAACAGATCGCGGACGCGGGAGGCGCCGACGCCGACGAACATCTCGACGAAGTCCGATCCGGAGATCGAGAAGAAGGGGACGCCGGCCTCCCCGGCGACCGCCCTCGCCAGCAGCGTCTTGCCGGTACCGGGAGGCCCGTAGAGCAGGACGCCCTTGGGGATCTTCGCGCCGACCCGCTGGAACTTCGCCGGCTCTGACAGGAACTCGCGGATCTCCTGGAGCTCGTCGATGGCCTCCTGGACGCCGGCGACGTCCTTGAATGTCGTCTTCGGGGTGTCCTTGGTGCCGACATTGGCCTTGGACTTGCCGAAGTTCATGACGCCGCCTCGGCCCCCCATGCCGCCCTGGGCGGCGTTGAAGAACCACAGAAACACCACGATCATGATGACGAAGGGCAGCATGTTGACCAGCAGCGACTTCCACACGCTGGGCCCGGGGTTCTCGCCCCGCCAGGTGGTGATCGTCTTGTTCTCGACCCGCTGGTTCAGCCGGTCGATGATCTTGTCGCTCTGATCCCCCACCCAGTGGGAGCGGAACTGCTCGCCCTTGGCGTTGGTGATCTGGATGGTCTGGTCACCATCGGTCAGGACAACCTCTTTGAGCTTGTCATTCCCGTTGATCATGGAGACGGCCTGCGATGTGGGAATATCCTTGGCGCCAGCCATGGAACTCGTGAGATTGAGTACCGTGATGATGGCGATGATCGCAAGCAGGATCCACAACAGCGGACCGCGGAAGATTCGCGACGCGTTTTTCATGTACTGCCTAGAGCCGGACGGAGAGGGTCAGCCACTGACACTACCAGCGGCCCCCCAGTGGGCCCGCACCGCGTGGGCCCCGATTCGCGACCGGCTTGACCCGGCCCCTCCGCGTTCCGTCTCCACTGCCGATCTCCGCCGCCCTCCCGGCGTCCCCTGTCAGCTCTCGGCGTCCCCTTGCCCGGTACCGGTCAGGATCCGGCCCGGGCGGCGGGTGCGGGGCCGGCGTCAGTCCTGGTAGACCTCGGGCTTGAGGGTGGCGACGTCGGTGAGGTTGCGGTAGCGACCGGCGTAGTCGAGACCGAATCCGACGACGAACTCGTCGGGGATGTCGTAGCCGACGTACTTGACGTCGACGGCGGAGCCGGCGGCCTCCGGCTTGCGGAACATCGCCATGATCTCCAGGCTCGCGGGGTTGCGGGTGCGCAGGTTCTGCACCAGGTAGGACAGCGTCAGGCCGGTGTCGATGATGTCCTCGACGATGAGGACGTCGCGGCCCTCGATGTCTGTGGTGAGGTCCTTGAGGATCCGCACCACGCCGCTCGACTTCGTGCCGGCCCCGTAGGAGGAGACCGCCATCCAGTCCATCTGGCAGTGGCTGGTCATGGCCCGGCACAGATCGGCCATCGTCATCACGGCGCCGTTGAGCACGCCGACCAGCAGCGGGTCGCGGCCCTTGTAGTCCCGGTCGATGGCGCCGGCCAGCTCTGCGATCCGGTCGGCCACCTCCTCCTGGGTGTAGAGAACTCGTTCCAGGTCGTCTGACAGATCAGCAGCTCGCACGGCGGCAGCCTACCCGTCCCGGACCGCCTTCGGCCGGAGGCCGGCATCACTCCCACTCAGAGGCCGGAGGCCGATGCCCTTCCAACTCAGAGGCCGGGGGCCGACGTCAGGATCAGCTCGTGGCCGCGCCGCGTCACCCGGACCCCCGGGAGGTCGACGCCGCTGCCGCCCTGGGAGCGGCACAGCCCGCGGACCGCCTCCACATGGGCGAAGGTCGCGCGGACCCCGGCGGCGTCGAGCCAGGCCTTGACTACGC
>OMJG01001038.1_pt1 | contig 17689 bp, 18 predicted proteins | sample 1646431 | NCBI WGS metagenome assembly OMJG01 (sample SAMN03771674, study PRJEB25209) | food metagenome | isolation source: Cotija cheese | place: Mexico:Jalisco,Michoacan | collected 2011-12-12
GTTAATTTTGCTTCTGCATAAAAATCAGAGACGGTAATTTTATTGCCTTTCATTGTAGCAATCGTTTCATCGCTTGAGCTAGAGCAAGCAGCTAAGGTCATGACACTGAAAAGCCCCAAAGTTGCCAAAATTAGTTTTTTCTTCATATTCTTAAGCACTCCCATTTTCTAAAGTAAAAATATCACAACAACTACTATAACATATTTTTATTAGAATAAAAGAAATCGGTAAATCTTTCGAATAAAATTCATAGAATTGTCATGTTTTCTTTAGCAAGCTATTTCGTATTAGCTAATTTTTGTTTGGCTTCTTTTAGGTGTTGCGATAAGAGTGCCTTTTGGTCATTGATTCGTTTGATACGTGGTTGTGCTTGAAATTGAAAAGCATCGATATCTTTTTTGATTGCTCGTGAAACTACGGGGACCGTCTGAGCGACAAGGTCAGATGTTTCTTTGACCGTGCTTTGAAGATGTGCGACGTGCTCTTTAAATTCTTTGGTAGAGTCAGTGACATCAACGACATAGGTATCAATTTGTTGTTGCAAGTCTTTGCCTTTTTTAGGCGCAAAAAGAAGACCTAAACTGCCCCCAACACCAGCGCCAAACACGAGACCTTTTAGAAATGATGTCATTCGCTTTTCACCTGCGCTTTGATTTTTTCGGCCAAGGCTGCTAGGTCATCTGCTGTGTAATTTTCCATATGGTTGCCAAAATGTAATGCAAAGTCATCTTCTTTTCCATAGCGAGGAATCAAGTGGATATGAGAATGGAAGACGGATTGATAGGCAATCTCTTTGTTGTTGTTAATGATATTTAAGCCTTCCATATCAGGGAAGCTTGCTTCAAGTGCGCGTGCAATTTTTGGAATTCGCGAAAAGACATCAGTGGCAAGTGCTTCGTCGTATTCAAAGATATCAGATACATGAACTTTCGGAATCACTAGCGTATGGCCTGGGGTAACTTGAGTGATATCTAAAAATGCGTACACTTTGTCGTCCTCATATACTTTGTGACTAGGGATGTCATGGGCTAAAATACTACAAAAAATACAATTTTCCATCAAAAAAAGCCTCCTTAAAAGCCGTTGTTTATTTATGAGTAGTGTACCATATTCTCAAAAAACGTGCAGATAATGAAAAGTGCTTCATTTCTTAGCTTTTTTCGGGTATTGCTTGCTTGAATGACAGATTATCAGTAAAATGAAGCGAGAAACCTTGAGAGGAGATACAAAGGAATGGGGCAATTTCAGCTTGGACCAAGTACAAAACTCGTTTCATTGGCGATACGAGTAAAAGACCGCGATAAAATGATTGCGTTTTATCGGGATATTATCGGTTTTTCATTGAAGAGTGAAGAGAATGCATTGGCAATTATGGGGACGGACAATCACCCAGAAGAACGGTTGTTATTAGAGGAAAGTCCACGTGCCGATGATCATTTTAGGAAAACCAAAAAATTGCAGCACATTATCTTGCAAGTCCCATCACTACCCGAACTTGCAGCGATTGCTGCACGATTAGCTACCCAAGAGAGCGAATACCAAGTCCACGTGACTGAAGCGACAGTTACTGTGAATCTAAAAGACCCAGAGGAAAATCAATGGGTAATTTCTTATCAAAAAGAGGCAGCGGATCAGCTTGTCGATGCTGCTGATTTGGTTTGCGATCAAACAGATACCTCTATCCGTCTAACCAAAGCGATTCAATTTGTCGGTGTGGCGTTAAACGTCCTTGATCAAAACGTACAGCAAACCTTTTTAGCTGACCAATTAGGTTTTGAGTTGAATCAGCAAGCAGAATTACATAGTCCAACACTGTCATTTGTAGTCACAGCTAATCAAGTATCCGATCCAACTGTGGCATTAACTAGCGATGAAGTGATTGGTTTGGAGTTTATCAAGTTTGTCTTAGATCAAAATGATTTATTGGCACTGGAGAAAAATCTACTAGACTCTGATTACGACTTTTTCATCGATAAGAAAAAATCAGTATTGACTGTCTACGATTCAGTTGGCGTGGAATGGTGGTTTGAGCGTACCAACTAACCATAGATAGAAGAGGTGAACGACTTGTTTGAAAAAACACTGGCACTCATGGAGCAACAACGGCTTGCGGGTGTCTATACTGGATATATCGGCAGTTTTTTAGAGCACGGTCACTTTCAGCGCAAGGTGAGTGGCTGGGCGGCGACAGTCCCGAATAAGGAAAAGCTGACGGCAGACTATTTATTTGATGTGGCTTCATTAACCAAAGTAATCGGCACGACCTCGGTCATTTTGCGATTACTTGATCGTCATGAGTTGCAGCTAGATGATCCAGTCATTCGTTTTTTGCCGCAGTATGCAGACAAACGTGTGACCATCAGACACTTATTGACACACACATCAGACATTCAGACATGGATTGAACACCGTGATCAACTAGCCGCAGATGAGCTAAAAAAAGCCTATCTTCAGCAACAAGCATCTTCAAAAATAGGCCAGCGAGTGAGCTACACGGATACGGGTTTTATTTTATTGGGCTTGTTATTGGAGGCAATCTATCAGGCACCGCTAGCAGACATATTTCAAAAAGAAGTATTTGAACCACTAGGGATGATTCATACTTCGCTCGGATCACCCAAGGGTTCGTTAGTCGTGCCAACCGAGCAAATAAATGGTCAGGTGCTAAGGGGAACGGTTCATGATCCCAAAGCACGGATTCTTGGCGAGCACGCAGGCAATGCGGGTCTTTTTTCGAATGTAGCTGACTTAGAAGCGTTTGTTTGGATGTATGCGCATGGTGGTGAGGGCTATATCTCAAGAGAAGTGCTACAAGCAACGCAGCAAGATCAAACACCAAATCGTAAAGGAAAGCGCGGGATTGGGTGGCAATTAGTGGGTCCAACACATACAATGTTGTTTCATACCGGCTATACAGGGACATTTTTATTGATTGATTGCGACCAGCAGTCAGGGCTGATTTTTTTGTCTAATCGGGTGCACCCAATAGATGAACGGCAAGCATACATCACCCACCGTGATCAGTTGGTCGCTTGCTACTTAAGTGAAAAAGAGGAAAGCGAGGAGTAACGATGGAACCATTGTTTTTACAACCAGTATTTCAAGAAAAAATATGGGGTGGCACCCGTTTGCATGATGTGTTTGGCTTTGAATTACCTAACGATAAAATAGGGGAAGACTGGGCGATTAGTGCACATCCGCATGGTGTTAGTACGGTCATAAATGGCCCATTCAAAGGTGAAAATTTGGCCGACCTTTGGCAAAATAAAAAAGAATTATTTGGCAATCCTACAGAACCAGTCTTTCCTTTATTGGTTAAAATATTGGATGCAGAAGAGGAATTGTCTGTGCAGGTCCATCCAGATGATGCGTATGCCAAAGAACATGAGGGTGAATTAGGAAAGACAGAATGCTGGTATGTGATTGATGCCCAGCCAGGTGCAGAAATCATCTATGGCCATCATGCCAAAAGCAAGGCTGAATTTGCGGAAATGGTGGAAAAAACAGCGTGGGATGAGCTATTTCGTAGAGTCCCCGTGCGTAAGGGTGATTTCTTTTACGTTCCTAGTGGCACGATTCATGCCATTGGGAAAGGCATTTTAATTTTAGAAACACAGCAAAGTTCGGATACGACTTATCGGGTCTATGATTATGATCGTGTGGACCAAGCGGGGAATAAGCGAGAACTCCACATTCAACAATCGATTGATGTATCGACTATTCCTGCTGTCTATCCGACACCGTCTATTCAAGAAGCAAGAAAAGATAACTCAACAATCACCACGTATGTAAAAACAGACTTTTTCAACGTCTATGAGTGGTCTGTTAAAGGATCACTCGCGTTTAAAAAACAGGCACCCTACACCTTAGTGACAGCTATTTCAGGCTATGGCAAGCTTTTAGTTGGTGATACTAGCTACGAGTTAACGCCTGGAACAAGTTTTATTTTACCGAATCAAATCAATGACTGGTTGATTGAAGGCGACGTGCAGTTGATTGCATCAGAGCCTGGTCGAAAAGAATAAGGAATAATTTTTGAAAGAAAAAATACATTTATGGTTGGTTTAAGGAGGACGTCTTATACTTCATTCATACCCAAACAAACCAAACTTTTTTTCATTTCTTTCTCCCTAACTCACTAGCCCCCAACTAGTGAGTTTTTTTATGTAAAAAATAGATTGTGACAGAATTAGCTACGAAAAAAAACCAGAAGTTTGAGAAATAACTTCTGGTTTTTATGGTCTCTTTATCTTTTTAAATTTGAGCAAGTGGTAGCTCGGGTAAATCTGCTAAGGCTGCCTCGCCGTATTTTTGCACAAGCGCAGTCTTCAGTAGCCGTTGTGCTAAAATTGGATTTCTGGCTAATAACGGTCCGTGGAAGTATGAGCCAAAGACATTACGATAGATGACGCCTTCGGATTGGTCTTCGCCATTGTTGCCGTTACCTTGAACGACTGTCCCCAGAGGTCGTTCACCTTCACCAAGAAAAGTGCGGCCATTGTGATTTTCAAAGCCATAATATGTTTCATTAAATGCGTCATTATGGATGACAATATCGCCGATAAAGCGATGGTTGTCTTGGCTAAGCGTATAGTGGTCTAGCGCACCGATACCGGCAATCTTTTCACCGTCAGCGCCAATATAGTAATGACCAAGTAATTGATACCCCCCACAAATTGCTAAGAGGACACCATCGTTTTCGATATAGTCTGTCAAAGGTTCTTTTTTGTCTTGAATATCTTTTGAGACAATCATTTGCTCGTAATCTTGGCCACCGCCGAAAAAGACAAGCTGATAGCGCTCAGGGTCAAAGGATTCATGAATGCTGACGACTTCCATCTCTAATGTAATGCCGAGTTGTTTTGCGACATAGTTTAGCATTAAGATGTTGCCGTTATCGCCATACGTATTTAGTAAATTCCCGTATAAATGTGCGAGTCGTAAAGTGTACTTAGTCATTGCTCATGCCTCCTTTGATGAAGCCTTTTTCAGCCAAGCGTTTGCGTAATTGCAAGACGGCAGTGTAGGTCGCAAGAATATAGACGTGTTTGGTTGGTAGTTGCTGGATTTTTTGAATCGTGTCGTCGATACTTGCGACTTCCGTAATTTTTTCTGCTGGAATCCCGGCGACTGTCAGGCGTAGGGCTATATCTTTGTGGCGATCACCACCAGCTATGACTGCGGGAATCTCCATATCGGCAAAGGCTTCATGATTGCCATCCCAAATCCAGCTTACATCGATACCATCTGCATAGTTGGCGTTTAGTAAGCAGACTAGTGAGAATGAGTCAGGTGTAAGGCCAATCATGTCGATTACTTGGTTTAAGCCTACTGGATTTTTTACGAGAACCAAGGTGCATTCTTTTTCGCCTATGTGAATGACTTCTTGGCGGCCAAATACTTTTTCATCATACGCTAAGCCTGCGCGAATTTTTTCAGGAGCAACGTGATAGTGCTCGGCTACAGCGGTGGCAGCTAGAGCATTGTAAATATTGTATAGTCCACCGACTTCAATCTGATACGGTTCTCCATCAATGACAAAAGAAGCTTGTTTATTCGTCATGGCTGTTAATTCCGTCAAGCGATAGTCTAAGGTTGGCCGTTTGAAGGAACAGTTGGGACAATAATACTTGCCAAGATTGGCATATGTAAGCATCTTGTAATGAAGGATATGCTGGCAATTTGGGCAAAGTACATTATCTGTATTGTAATGAGCCAGCTGCTCCTTATCAGGCAAGTGGTCAAAACCATAAAATTTTTGTGGGTTGATCGTTTTAACAGAATGGAAGATAGGCGCATCACCATTGGCTAAAATCAAAGCGTCAGGTGATTGCGAGGCACCTTCAACAATTAGTTTATACGTCGTGTAGATTTCACCATATCGGTCCATTTGATCACGGAAGATATTGGTAAAAACGAAAAGTTCTGGCTTAATGTACTTAGTTACTTCACGTAAGCTTGCTTCATCTATTTCTAAGACGGCAAATTTTGTGTCGCCTTTTTTGGCTTTAGCAGACAAGAAGGTCGAGACAATTCCTTGGACCATGTTGGCACCTGTGGGATTGGTTAAGACGCTATCAAATTCTTGACGCAAGATATTTACAGTCAGCGCAGTCGTTAATGTTTTGCCGTTCGTACCGGTAATGACGACCACTTGGTAATCTTTTGCTAGTTGATCTAATACTTTGGGATCGATTCGTAAAGCTAGCTTACCAGGTAAGCTCGATCCTCCTTTGAAAAATGTTTTTAAAAGCCACTGTGAGCTTTTGCCTACTAGAATAGCGGCCGTACTTCTTATTCCCATAATATCCTCCATCAAGACCGATTTCCTTTTTAACGTGTTATATCTTATCATAAATTTTGAGACAGTGCGCTGGTAACAGGTGAAAATCAAATGAATCCTAAGAAACTTAACCGATAATAATCTTTTCTGTTGGGTAGGCATAGCCTAAATCGCGTGTTTCTTTAGGGACGAATAAAAGCAAAGTATACAACATGCCAATCCGGCCGATAAACATCAAGAGTGCAATCACGATCTTACCGACTGTCGACAGCTCTGGTGTGATGCCAAGAGAGAGACCGGTTGTTCCAAAGGCAGAGGTGACTTCAACGATAATCGAAATCAGTGGCAAATCTTCTGTTGAACTCAGAAACAAGACGCAGAAAAAGCACATCATTAGGGACAACATAAAGACCGCGATGGATTTTTGGACATCATCATCGGCTATTTTCCGTCCGAAGACGTTGACGTGTTTTTCGCCTTTTAAAAAAGAAAACAAATACAAGCCGATAATCGCCATAGTAGTCGTCCGTACACCACCACCGACTGAGCTTGGACTACAGCCAATAAACATCAACAGCGAAAATAACATCAACGTCGTGATTTGAAATTGATTAAGGTCGTGAATTTGCAGACCGGCATTCCGAGTCGTGATTGAATAAAAGGAACTATTCAAGAGTTGCTCACCAAAGGACATACTGACAAATAAGTGGTCCTTTTCTAAAAAATAAATTGCAGCCGCACCGACCACAAAAAGCACGACAAAGGCCAATGAAGCAATCTTAGTGAAAAGCGAGAAACGAAACGGTAGTCGCCTGCGCTTTTTATGTAAGACATGCAAGCTATATTCATGAAGGTCCATCAAGACTGGAAAACCAATCCCACCAATCACGATTAAAAACATAATTCCAATCAAAAAGAAGCCATCTTTGGCAAAGGGTAAGATGGAGTCTCCTGTGACATCAAAGCCTGAATTGGTTACCGACGATATGGCTTGATAGAAGCCATAAAAAAAGGCAGAGGACCACTGCTTGTAATACCCACCGAGTTTAAAATAAATCGCAAATAGACTACCGGCGATTGCTTGGACAATTAAAAGAATGGTAAATGTCGTTCGAATCATTTTGACAATTCCGCTTAGTCTAGGCTGGTTCATATCAGTCATAATTAGTTGGCGTTGCTTTAAGGAAATTTTGCGACGAGAGACAATGGCAAAAAATGTCGAAAACATCATAATACCTAAGCCACCTATTTGAAAAAGTATTTCTAGTAAGATAATGCCATTGTGATTAAAGACATCCGTCAATGAGATAGTTGTCAAGCCGGTCACACTCACTGTGCTAATTGCTAAAAAGAATAGGTCAATAAATGAAACGTCTTGATTTGGGACCCGAAAGAATGGCAAATAAAATAGCAGTAAAGCGATTGCTGCCATGGCAAGGTAATAAAAGACAATAATTTGAATAGAAGACACATTTTTTGTCAAAAAATGCTGTCCTTTACGGTGTGTCAACTGAGAAAACCGTTTAAAGTTCATCAGGTAAGCTCCTTTATCGTTCAGTATAGCTAGTATAGCAAACTTTCAGTAGCCAATGATAAGATTTCTATCCAAAGATTGCGAAATTCTTAATTACAAATGGTTGGTGATTCTTCCGGTTTAGGATATGCTATACTGAAGCATAAAAAAGAATAGGAGTCAGTCCAGTGAAAAAATTTTTGAGTGATTGGGGTCTTTTTATCGTTATCATCCTTGCATTTTTAGTGGTTCGTATCTTTGTATTCACTCCAGTACAAGTGAGTGGGCATTCAATGGATCCGACTTTGGCAGATGGTCAACGCCTGATTGTCAATAAACTAGCAAAAATCGAGCGTTTTGATATTATTACCACAAAAGAGCCGGACGATGAATCGACGACGGCGGTCAAGCGTGTGATTGGTTTGCCAGGCGATACGGTAAAGATGAGTGGAGATGTCTTAACAATCAACGGGAAGACCTATAAAGAAGCCTATCTAAACGAATTTAAAAAAGCCTTTGCGGATGATAAATTACAATCAGAGTATAGCTATAGCACATTATTCCAAGAACGTGCAGAAGCCGCGACGAGCTTTACCTCCGACTTTGAAGTGACGGTGCCAGCGGGAAGTTATTTTGTCTTAGGGGACAATCGCTTGGTGTCTAAAGATAGTCGTATCTTTGGCTTTGTGACCAAAGACGATATTCAAGGTGAAGTACTGTTACGCTATTGGCCATTGAAACAACTAAGTGTATTTTAAAAATGCGAGACAACAGCAGCAAATAAAAGACCAGTAAATATGAAAGTTAGTGCTCAAACTTTCATATTTACTGCTTTTTTTTATGGGAGATTCTGTCGTACTGTTTGACTCTGATTTAGCAGCACAAAGCGAGCTAAGTCCTGTTCGGCGATAGAAAAAAAGAATCAGGCGAGCTCGGACATGTCTAGATAGCTAGTGTAATAGCGGTCTATGACAAGAAGTAGCGATAGATATATACTATCGCAGAAAAATGAGTCTCTTTTAAAAAGTTCTGTTATTTGACAAAGTGACGTTAGGTTGATTACAGTACATATACAGTATATATTGTACAAATGAAAGAAAATTTTGTTGTGAAGAGGAGAATGTATATATGGGGAAAAAGAAATGGTTGAGCGTGGGGCTCGTAGCTTTGGGACTTTTTTTAGCTGCTTGTGGCTCAGGGTCATCAACGACAACGTCTTCTACAACAACGGCAGATTCATCGACGTTCACGTATGCGATTAGTGGTGATCCTAGTTCTATGAATCCTATCAATACTAGTGATCGATGGGGGCTCACTGTAGCGAATATGATTTTCTCACCATTAGTAGCGATTGATGGCGACGGCAACTCAGAAAATGTCTTAGCAGAATCAGTTGAACCAGCAGCGGATGGGAAATCAGTGACCGTGAAACTAAAACAAGGGATCAAATGGTCTGATGGGGAAGCATTCACGGCTGATGATGTCGTGTTTACGTATACAAAAAAAGCTGACAAAGCTAATGGCAACGCCGACAGTTTATGGATTGGTGATCAAGCAATCAAAGCAGTAAAAGTTGATGACTATACGGTGCGTTTTGATTTTCCTACCGTTAGTGCAGCAGCTGTGAATAATATTGTGACTGAAACCTTTATCATTCCAGAACATATCTACAAAGATGTTACTGATTTTTCAGTGAGTGAATTGTCTGAAACACCAGTCGGAACTGGCCCATACAAATTAAAAGAATACAAACGTGGACAATACTTACAATTTGAAGCCAACGAAAACTATTTTGGCACCAAGCCAAGTATTAAAAACGTGACGTTACAAATTATTGAAAGTACCAATACTGCTAAAGTTGCTTTACAAAAGGGTGAGGTCGATGCGACAGTGGTCTTACCATCAGATATTAAAGACCTAGACACAGATTCGATTAGCACATATGCATACAGCGAAAACCGGATTGGCTATTTAGGATTAAACAGTCAGACAGAGCAATTAAAAGATGTGAAAGTTCGTCAAGCAATCTTCTATGCACTAAACAAAGATGAAATGAACAAAGCGGCGTACTTAGATGAAAAATATTATGCGACACCGTATTCATTCTTGCCACCGGCGAATAAATTTGTTAGTGATGATGTAGAAAAATACAGTACAGATGATGCCAAAGCGAAAAAATTATTGGCTGAAGCCGGCGTGTCTGATCTAAAAATTAATCTAGCCTTTACGGCATCAGATCCAGCGCAAAGTCTACAAGCGACATTGATTCAACAACAATTAGCGAAAGTGGGTATTACCGTCGAGTTGCAAGGTGGCGATGGCACAGCCATTTACACAGAATTGCGCAAAGCGGATTCGACTAAATACAATATGTTCTTAGGTGGCTACATCATGGGAAATGATCCTGATCAATACGCACGTTTATTTAAAACGGGTGGTGGCTCAAACTACTTTAAGCTAGCCAATGATACCGTCGATCAACTCTTCAATGATGGCGCGGTTGAATTAGATACCACTAAGCGCGAAGCTATTTATGATGATCTACAAAAAGAAATTGCCGACCAAGCTGTGATCTACCCAATTGTAGATAACAAAAAGATTTTAGCGGCAAACAAACGTATTCAAGGCATTGATGATGCCAAACTTGTCCCAATTTATACGTTTGAAGATATGGCGAAATTAACCATTAAGTAAATGCCAGGCTGTGCGGAGAAGAGCGATTTCTCGCACAGCCTGTTTTGTCTGATTGACCTTGATAGAAAGCGATGTGAAAGCATGTTACGTTATATTCTCAAACGAATACTACAAGCAATCCCTTTGTTGCTAGTGATTTCGTTTATTGTTTTTTCTTTGATTCAACTTGCACCTTATGATGTGATTGACTCATTGACGACACCCAATATGTCACCAGGTCAAGTGGAAGTGTTACGTCAACGTTATGGTCTGGATAAACCGTTTCTCGTGCAATATTATTTATGGATTAAGCAAATTTTTCACGGGGACTTTGGCTACTCATTGGCATCGCAACACAGTATTGCTAATGATTTAGCTACCAAAATACCAAATACCATTCGACTAGTGTTGCCGGCATATGTGACGGCGTTGATTTTAGCGGTCTCTTTAGGATTAGTAGCTGCGGCCAATAAAGGCAAATGGCTGGACCGCGTGATTGATGGGATTGCCTCAATTGGTATTGCAGTCCCTTCTTTTTGGTTGGCGATGTTGCTCATTTATTATTTTGGCTACAAGTTGAATTTATTCCCAATTATCGGGATGCAAACGGTCGGACAAGCTTGGAGTTTATCAGACTACTTGGCACATTTCATCTTACCATATACAACCTTAACGATTGTCTTCTTCCCAGAGCTGTTGCGTTACATTCGAGCATCAGCGATGAAGGAAGTCTCAGAAGATTACGTTATGGTGCAAAAGGCGTTTCACGCGACCAAGTGGGAAATATTTAGCCGGCACATTAGTCGCAATGTCTTGATTCCGATTGTGACGCAAATTGGGATGGCTTTACCGATGTTAGTGACAGGGGCAATTATCACGGAAACCATCTTTGGCTGGCCAGGAGTCGGTCCTTACTTGATGAGCGCGACGAAAAGCTTGGATTATCCTGTGATTATGGCAGTTATGTTGTTTTCAGCATCGTTGGTTATTTTAGGGAACTTGCTTGCCGATGTCTTGTACTCGATAGTAGATCCTCGTATCCGTAAAGGAGGGAGCGCGAAATGAATACAAGTCACTCTAGTTTCAAAAGTATTTTGCGTCATCCAATCTATTTGCTGTCCGCCCTCTTTTTACTTGTCCTTATTTGTCTCTCGCTAGGGGCGCCACTATTGCCACTTGATCCGACTGCAACAAACGTCAGTCAAATGTCGCAGCCACCGAGCTGGCAGCATTTATTTGGGACCGATGAAGTCGGTCGAGATTACTTTATCCGGGTGGTATACGGTGGGCGCGTGTCGCTATTAGTCGGAATATTGGCGATGTTAACAGCGACCTTTATCGGTACAGTGATTGGCTTAGTTGCCGGTTATTTCGGTGGCTGGTTGGACAATGTGTTGATGCGGGCGGTCGATGTGCTCTCTGCAATTCCATGGTTAGTCTTAGTGATTGTCTTAAGTGTCTTCTTAAAACCAGGCTTAACGACCATCGTCATCGTGATTGGTGGATTTTCATGGATGAGCATTGCTCGCTTGATTCGAGCGGAGACCTTAGCGGCTAAAGAGCGCGACTATGTAGCCTATGGGCGATTTATCGGACAAAAGTCCCTCACAATCATTGCCAAGCACGTCTTTCCATCGGTCTTGCCAACATTGATTGTCGCTGCGACCAATAGTATTTCCAGTGCCATCATGACAGAATCAGCGTTAAGCTTTTTAGGTATGGGTATCCAGCAACCGATGTCTTCATGGGGCAGCTTATTGCAAAATGCGCAGGCAACGCTACAAAGCGCGCCTTATATGGCAATCTTACCGGGGCTATTTGTCGTATTAACGGTCTATTCATTTAATAATCTGGGCGACTTTGTCAAGAGTCGTCTACAAGGAGGCCAAGCAGCGTGAGTTTACTTACGATCGAAGAGTTAACCGTAAAATTAAACACAGCAAAAAACGAAGAAAAAGTCTTGGTCCATCCGCTATCACTATCTGTCAATAAAGGGGAAGTGGTCGGGATTGTGGGTGAGTCAGGCAGTGGCAAGAGCATCACGATGAAAAGCTTGTTAAATCTATTACCTGATGGCGCCCAAGCGAGTTATGATACCTTTCTTTTTCAAGGACAATCCGTCACGCCCAAAGATAAGCTGCCGATTTCGATGATTTTTCAAGATCCGATGACATCGCTCAATCCGGTCCGCACGATTGGGTATCATTTGATTGAAGTGATTCGCCGTCAACAACGAATCCCTAAGCGCCAAGCAAAAGAGTTAGCAATCCAAGAATTGACGAAAGTCGGTATCCCGCTGCCTGAGCGAAGAATGAAGCAATATCCGCATGAACTATCTGGGGGCATGCGCCAGCGGGTGATGATTGCCATGGCACTCTTAGCAAAACCCAAACTGTTGATTGCCGATGAGCCGACGACTGCACTAGACGTTACGATTCAAGCACAGATTTTGACACTCATTCAGCAACTACAAAAAGAAGAACAGTTGGCGGTCTTGTTAGTCACTCATGATTTTGGTGTCGTAGCAGGTATGTGTGATGCAATCAAAGTTATGTACCAAGGTCAGCTAGTTGAAGAAGGCACGACAGAAGAAATCTTTTATCATGCCGCACACCCGTACACGCAACAGCTGTTAGCAGCGGCTCATTTAGGGGACAAAGAGCTAGTTGAAGAGCCCAAAAAACACCAAATACAAAGCGAGGGCGAGTGGACTGTATTGTCACCAACGCATCGTGTCTGGCTAGGAGGAAGCACGCATGAATAAAGAACCACTCGTACAAGTCACCCACGCCGACAAAGTCTTTCAGTCGAGAAACTGGCGGGGGCAAACAACGCAAGTGCATGCGGTCAACGACATTAGTCTAACCATCTACAAAGGGGAGACGCTAGGGCTAGTGGGCGAATCTGGTAGCGGAAAAACAACGCTAGGCAGAGGGATTCTTCAGCTAGAGCCATTCACATCTGGTCAAGTGTTGTTTAATGGTATTGACTTGCAGCATGCGACAGCTAGCCAAAAGCATACTCTCTCGCAAGAAATGCAAATTATTTTTCAAGATCCCTATTCTGCTTTGAATCCACAAATGACGGCCTTGGAACTAGTCATGGAGCCACTATTTCGTGAATCAAAGGCGAGCGCCAAAGAAAAAGCCTTGGCACTATTGACCACGGTGGGAATTAGCGGAGCCGATGTTCACAAATATCCAAAAGCTTTTAGCGGTGGTCAGCGGCAGCGCATTGGTATCGCGCGGGCGGTCGTCGGCCAGCCTAAATTCATTTTGTGCGATGAGCCGACTTCCGCCTTGGATGTCTCGATTCAAGCGCAAATCATGGCGTTATTGGTACGCTTGCAAAAGGAATATGCACTTTCGTATTTGTTTATTTCACATGATTTGTCGGTCATTCGCCATATTTCTGACCGCATCGCAGTGATGTATCAAGGGCAATTAGTCGAATTAGCCCCAACGAATGATTTATTCGAACATCCGCAGCATGCCTATACGAAAAAACTATTGGCGGCGGCTCCGATTGCCGACCCAAAGTTAGCTAGACAGCAATTGCAACAGCCAATGCATCAAGAACCAATCCAATTAACGACGGACTTTCAGTGGCAAGAAGTCCGACCCAATCATTTTGTAAGGAGTGATCATCATGTCAGTTGAAACATTAACCATTCAAAAAGGAAAAGAAAAATTTGAGCTACCCATTGAGCCGACGAATTGGATCTTGGCTAGAGAGGTAGGCTATTCCCCAGTCCAAATGCTCGTGACAGCCACGGCGACGTGTGGTGGGTATGTCTATAGCTCAGTACTGGAAAATTCACACATCCCCTACACGTTTGATAAAATAGAAGTATCCTATGATCGAGACCAATCAAAGCAAGCTGAACCATTATCAGCGATTGACATTACATTTTTTGTACACATCGAGGAAGAGTACCAAGAAAAAGCCTTGCGTTGTGTCAAATTGGTTTCAAAAAATTGCCCCGTGATTCAGTCACTGGACAAAGGAATTCAAGTAACGGAGACGGTCGTTTTTAACTAAGTAGGAGGGAGCAAGATGAAGCTACTGAAGACATGGCACATTGCAGCGACGACCTTTCCCATGTGGACGAGTGCAAGCGCCAGTACCTACCATTACGTATGAGGTTTTACAAGAAGCACCTCTAAAACTGATCGATACGGTTCGTTACACTAGAAAAGCCAAACGAAAGCAGATTTGTGGCATTGATAGGCGGACTGAGAGCGGCTTTACTTGGCAAGGCAGGGGGGGACTCGCTTTTCTAAAAAGCAAGTGGTCAATTGTGTATCTTGATGATCGTTGCTTAGTGATTCGCTTTAAGCGCTCACTCGTTACTCCGGCTGGAATTGATGTTTTAGTCGCTCAGCCTCAGATGAAGCCAAGCTCGCTTGATTTGACTAAGGGTGGCTTGACGGTAAAAGAAGTAGCACAGCTGACATTTCTACCTACTGAAAAAGTAAATAGGAACGCTTGAAGAGGGTATCTCTTCAAGCGTTCTTTTTTATGAAGCTAGGAATTGATGACAGAATTCGCTATAATCGAAAGGAATGGAGAGGTGCAACAAAGCGATGAATGAATTAAAACAAAGACTAAAACAAACATTTGGCTACGATCAATTTCGCCCAGGACAAGAGGCGATCATTGAACGCGTCCTTAATGGTGAGAATGTCCTAGGTATCATGCCAACAGGTGGTGGAAAATCAGTTTGCTATCAATTACCGGCAATGATGATGGAGGGCTTGACGCTAGTCATTTCACCCCTGATTTCATTAATGAAAGACCAAGTCGATAGTCTAAACGAGATGGGCATCTCAGCCACCTATGTGAATAGCAGCCTCTCTTTTGCCGAAAGTCAGCAACGGTTAGAGATGGCGGCAAGAGGTGAGATCTCGTTGCTTTATGTTGCACCAGAACGCTTAGCAACCAAAGAGTTCACGGAATTATTGCGACACGTCACCTTATCCCTAGTGGCAATCGATGAAGCACATTGTATCTCACATTGGGGTCATGACTTTCGCCCAAGCTATTTGTATCTCGCACAGTGGCTACAGCAATTTGCCACAACGCCGACGATTATCGCACTGACTGCGACCGCAACACCAGAAGTCGCGCAAGATATTTGCCAATTACTCATGATTGCACCAGAGCAAGTGATACAAACAGGATTTGCACGTGAAAATTTAGCCTTCCAAGTCGTCAAAGACCAAAAAGATGTGTATTTGCTTGAGTATTTAAAGGTGAATCATAAGCAATCGGGCATTGTCTATGCCAGTACGCGCAAAGAAGTGGAGCGCTTGTATCATTTATTGCAGCACCAAAAAATTGCAGTCGGCATGTACCATGGTGGGATGAGCGAAGAAGCACGCTCACGTAATCAGGATGCTTTTTTGTACGACCAGATTCAAGTCATGGTCGCCACCAATGCATTCGGTATGGGGATTAATAAAAGCAATGTGCGCTTTGTCATTCATGCACAAATTCCTGGTAACATCGAATCATATTACCAAGAAGCAGGCCGAGCAGGTCGTGATGGCTTACCAAGTGAAGCTATTTTGCTCTACGGTGCCCAAGATTTGCAAATTCAGCAGTTTTTTATTGAGCAGTCAGAAGCGACGATTGACTATAAGCAAAACGAATACTTGAAATTGCGGGAGATGAATCAATACGCACATACGCAAATGTGTCTGCAATGCTTTATCTTGCGCTATTTTGGTGAGAGTGGCACTGCTTGTGGCCGGTGCAGTAATTGCTTAGATGAGCGTGAAGCTGTTGACGTGACACAAGATGCACAAAAAGTATTGTCTTGTGTCAAACGGATGGGGGAACGCTTTGGGAAAGGGTTGGTTAGCAAAGTCTTGACAGGCTCTAAAGATCAAAAAATTAGTCAATGGAAATTTGACCAGCTAACGACATATGGGTTATTGGCTACTTGGTCACAAAAAGAAGTCACAGATTTGATTGATTATCTGACGGCGGAACAATATCTCATGTTATCTGAAGGCCAGTACCCGTTACTAAGTGTTTCTGCAAGTGGTGTGGATGTTCTACGAGGAAAACAACGGGTTTATCGCAAACAAACAGTCGTTAAACAGCTAATTATAGATGATGAACTATTCGAGCGTTTGCGTCAGCTACGCTTAACGTTGGCTCAAGAACAGGGGTTGCCACCCTATGTCATTTTTTCTGATAAGACTTTGCAAGAAATGGCACAGAAACAACCAACCACTACACTAGAACTTCTCCAAATAAAAGGCGTGGGCCAAAATAAGCTGGATAAATATGGCGCCGCTTTTTTAGCAATCCTTCAAGAGAATAAATAATTTTTAGCACTCAATATAATAGAGTGCTAAATTTTTGCATTTTTTTAGAGGGTGAGTACAATAATAAGTGTAAGGAAGTGAGAAGCTTCCAGACTTACAGGTGTTGCCGCTTGTAAGAGAAAACCAATTTTGAAAGGGGAAAGTGAAAATGGCAAATGCAGTATCAAGATATGATGGTGGGTTAGCAAGAATGGATGATTTATTCGACAGTTTCTTCCCTAGATTTTTTGGTAATGACACATTTCAAGTAGACATTAAAGAAAATGATGCCGAATATGAATTAACAGCCGATTTACCAGGATTTAAAAAAGAAGAATTAAATGTGACTTATGATCATGATGTTTTAACAATTGCAGCGGAACGCAACAATGTTGTGGAAGACAAAGACGAAGAAGGACATTTCGTTCGGCGCGAACGTAGTAGTCAATCGTATCATCGTCAATTTATGTTAAAGGGAATTGATGAAAGTGCCATTGCGGCAGAATTCAAGGATGGTGTGTTAACCATGCAATTACCAAAACGAGCAGATGCGAAAGAACCATTAAAGAAGATTGAGATTAAGTAACCTTTTAATGAAGAATTCATCTAAAGGATGCGGACTCCCAAAAATTAGGCCGACAAGTCAATTTTTGGGAGTCTTTTTTTATCAGTGATTGTTTCTACTATTCGCTGACAAAGGACAAATATTTGAGGGAAAAAAGAAAGAACAAAGCGGAGCAAGTCGACGAAAAAATGGGCACGGTAAAGTGGTTGTTCAAGACAAAGACCAATGTTTCCACTGTAAAAAATCTGCTATTTCAAGTATAATACCAAAGAAGCTAAAAAAGGAGTCGCAGAAATGGCACAGTTATTTTTTAAGTACGGCGCAATGAACAGTGGCAA
>OMJG01001039.1_pt1 | contig 17682 bp, 18 predicted proteins | sample 1646431 | NCBI WGS metagenome assembly OMJG01 (sample SAMN03771674, study PRJEB25209) | food metagenome | isolation source: Cotija cheese | place: Mexico:Jalisco,Michoacan | collected 2011-12-12
GAATCGAAGACCCCTGCACATTTGGTTGTTTTACTTTGTTCAGTTTTCAAAGATCTACTGTATTCATGGTGTTTCAATGTTTGTTACCTCGTTATCAGTAACTTTCACATCATACCATTTAGTCAATTTGATGTCAACAACTTTTTCAATAAGTTTTTTTGATCAATCATTGTCGGCTTCTGGTTGGAAGCGTTCCCTTACTCGACTTTTAGTAGTATATCATCTTGCAAGAGTTAGTGTCAAGAAAAAGTTTTATCAATTTTTGACGTTCGTTTGTCTCTCACAAGCGACAAGATATACTTTATCATGATATCGAATACTGGTCAATAGAAAAAAGCTAAAAAGTAGAAGTTTTTATTCAATCTCTGCTGTCAGTAATTCCGCCGCTTTAATTTAGAGCTGTATTTCATAAAGGTTATAAGCATTATCGTTAACTTCAGGAACTTTTTTATTGACTTCAAGCAATTTAAACCCACTTTTTTTATAGAAAGTGTCCAAGTACAGATTATCTGCCATACAGTCTAAACGCACTTTCTCTTTTTGATCTATCCGGGAGATTTCCAGCGCTGCCTCCATTAAACTTTTTCCTAAATTCTTGCCATGAGCATTTTTGGTTAAGGTGATTCTGTGTAGATAATAAGTATGATGCGATTCATCTATTCCCCAAAGTGTTTTATCCCATGCGCTCTGTTCGTCCCATAAAACGAACATTCCCATTACTTGTTGATCTTGTTTCACTAGATAGACTTCATTTCTTTCTATGGCTCTTTGGGTATTGTGAACATCTTTTCCTGACAGCAAATCACTCCATTGAGAATATCCCTTAGCCGCAAGCCATTCAGCTGTTCCTGTCAGAATCGACAATACTAATTCATAATCTTTTTGCTGTGCTGTTTCTATTTTTAACATGCTCATTTATATCCCCCATTTATAACTAAAGAGAAAACCTCCGCAAGAAGTTACCTTCTTGCAAGAGGTTTTTAGATGCTTTAATCATCTAATACGAATTATAGTCGTTCGTTAAGTTCTTTTGCCAATTCTTCAAATCCAGGTTTACCTAATAGAGCGAACATATTTTTCTTGTATGCTTCTACTCCTGGCTGATCGAACGGATTGACACTGTTCAGATATCCTGAGATCGCAACAGCTATTTCAAAGAAGTAGAATAGGTATCCTAATGTATATGCACTTGTATCAGGAATATTCAGCACAAAGTTTGGAACATCTCCGTCTGTATGCGCCAATAAAGTTCCTTGGAATGCTTTTGTGTTGACAAAGTCGATTTCTTTCCCTTCTAAATAGCCTAATCCATCAAGATCTTCAGATTCTGAGGGTATCTTCACTGATTTAGCAGGATTGTCGATTTTGATCACAGTCTCGAATAAGTTGCGTCTTCCTTCTTGGATATATTGGCCTAAAGAATGAAGATCTGTTGAGAAGTTTGCACTTGAAGGATAGATTCCGCGCTGGTCTTTCCCTTCTGACTCACCGAATAACTGTTTCCACCATTCAGAGAAGTATTGCAAATTTGGTTCATAGTTGATCAGCAGTTCTGTAGAATATCCTTTGCGATATAATACATTTCTTAATGCTGCATATTGATAAGCTTCATTATTTGATAGATCAGAATCAGTATATAGGCTGGCAGCATCCGCTGTACCTTTCATTAGATCATCTAGGTTCCCGCCGCTGACTGCGATCGGTAATAGTCCAACTGCTGTTAAAACAGAGAAACGTCCACCGACATCATCGGGAATGACAAAGGTTTCATAACCTTCTGCATCTGCTAATGATTTCAAAGCACCTTTTTCTTTATCTGTAGTAGCAAAAATACGGGACTTGGCTTCTTCTTCTCCATATTTTTCAATCAGAAGATTTTTAAATACTCTGAAAGCAATTGCTGGTTCAGTTGTAGTCCCCGATTTAGAAATAACATTAACTGAGAAGTCTTTGTCGCCGATAACTTCAATTAAGTCTGCTAAATAAGTCGAACTGATACTGTTTCCTGCAAAGAAGATTTGAGGTGTTTTTCTTTGTTCTCCACTTAGTTCATTATAGAAAGAGTGATTTAGAAAATCGATCGCCGCTTTTGCACCAAGATAAGATCCGCCAATTCCGATAACCACTAAGATTTCTGAGTTAGATTGGATTTTCTCTGCAGCTGCTTTGATGCGTGCAAACTCTTCTTTATTATAATCTGTAGGAAGCTTGACCCATCCTAAGAAATCACTGCCTGCTCCAGTGCCGTTTCTCAGTGTATCATCAGCTGTTGATACTTGAGCTTGCATGTTTCCTAATTCTTCTTTACCGATAAAGCGATTTAGTACGTTTGAGTAATCAAATGAAATATGACCCATTCGAATTCTAACCTCCATATTTTTGATATCGTTCTCTTTATATTTTATATGATTTAGGCAAGAAAAAAAAGAGAAAGCTTGAAGTTCCTCTTTTTTTCAAAGGTATTAAATTAAAAGAAATTGCGGGACACCAGATATCTCCCACTCTTTAAGCGTCTTTGTGATCTTTTCAGAATGTTCCCAAGACAGTTCACTATTATCGGGCAATAAATCCAGAGGTGTTCTTAATTGTTCATCTTCATAGGTGAATACAAACAGAGGGACACGATGATTTTCTACCACTGTATTAGTCAGTTCATTCAACTCAAGTTTTTCAACGTCCAGCAGTAAAACTTCTTTCATTCTATCAATAATACAAGCTAAACCTGTTTTTTTCGGCAGAACCTCAGTCGCTGGAAAAGAAAAACCTTCTTCTTCTTTCTTGACTAAGAAGACGTATCTGTCTTCTTCGTCTTTCACTAAAACGGTACATGCTACATAATGATTTTTTGCTATCACAATTTACACCTCTCGTAGTCTTGCCAAACATCCATGCAATTAACCCAGATAACTAAATAGGTCATTTTTAGTCAACCAGGCTATTATATATTATACTTTTCATTAAGTATAGAGGCAGATGCTTTCTTTTAATTAGAAAAGTTTTTTTCTTCTATTTCAGTCAATGCTTCATCTATCCAGTTGGGCATTTGCTTTCGAATCGATTCGAATTCTGTCCCTGTCCTGCGGCCATATCTCGGATTTTTCTTTTTATTTGAAAAAGGATGATAGTTAGGTTTATGCAGACTTCTCATAGAAAGACTGATTTTTTTACTATATTCATCGATATCCATCACAATGACTTCTACTTCGTCATCTACCTTGACGATGTCCTCGATCTCTTTTATAAACCCATGTTTTAACTCAGAAATATGCACGAGCCCTTGTGTTTCGTCATCTAGCGAAACAAATACTCCATAGGGTTGTATACCAGTGACTTTGCCCCGCACACGGTTGCCGATTTTGTATTCCATGAACTCACCTCGCTGTCTGTCATGGAGTATTATTTTCATATCCTTTTTAGTATAGCATGAATAACAGGCATAGGGAAATTGTGATTCAAGTTGAACCTTATGAAGAAATAAAGAATGAATTGAATAATGGATCCTCTGGTAGAAATTTACTTTTGACAACGATATAATGTAAGAAAAGGATAAAGGAAGTGGCGTATGGAAAGAATATTTGATGAAATCATTGATCGTTCCGGTACCAACAGCGTTAAATGGGATGGCAGAAAACTGTTCTTTGATTCTGAAACTGCATTGCCGATGTGGGTAGCCGACATGGACTTTGATAATGCCCCGGCAATTAAAACTGCATTGCATAACTTAATCAATCAACAGGTTTTAGGATATGCACTGCCTTCAGACACTTTATATGAGTCCATTATTAATTGGCAAAATGAGCGACATCAAATGAACATCGCTAAAGATCAAATATTATTTGCTCCAGGGGTCGTTGGCGCATTAGCTGTCTGTATCCAAGCTTTTTCCGAACCTGGTGAAGGTGTGATGATCAATGATCCTGTTTATACTCCTTTTGCTTCCGTTACAGAATCTAACGGTCGGAAACTTTATCGATCTCCTCTATCTATTTCAAATAACCAATACATTATGGATTTAAAAGATATTGAAGATCAGTTCAGTCGTTATTCGATTAAAGTATTCCTATTATGTAATCCGCATAATCCAGGTGGACGAGTCTGGTCCAAGGAAGAACTTATTCAGCTTACGGACCTCTGTATACAATATGGTGTGATTCTGATCAGCGATGAGATCCACAGTGATCTGGTCTATTCTGAATCAACACATTACTCTCCCGTTGCATTAAACGATACGTACAGGGATACTGTTGTTACACTGCATTCAGCAAGTAAAACCTTCAATATCGCTGGTGTCAAACTCGCTTATTTTATTGTCTGCAATGATGAACTCAAAGAAAAAATCAGTTTTGTGCAGTCACAGACCGAGCAAAGCGGTATTTCCACATTTGGGATGGTTGCTACAGAAGCTGCTTTTTCAGAAAGCCGTGACTGGCATAACGCATTGCTTGAATATCTTGAGGATAACCGTCAGTATGTCACAGATTTTTTTGACCACGAGCTTCCTGAAGTCCGGTATATGAAGCCTGAGGCAACCTATTTATTCTGGTTTGATGCTTCGACTTTGAAAACACCTGGTGAAGCATTGAAGCAGCTTTTCGTAGACATAGGGGATGTTGCATTAAATGACGGTACTGCATACGGAGAATCCAGCGGACAGTATATGAGATTAAACTTTGCTTGCCCTAGAACGATGCTGGAAGAAGGGCTCAAGAGAGTCAAAAAAGTTTTTGATGAAAAAACAGCTGAATAGTTCCGCTATAAGAAAGAACCGTTTCCTCAAGAGGAAACGGTTCTTTCTTATGATAATTCATTCAAAGCTAAGATCAAGCTGCCTGTAATGCCTGCATCGTCATTCAGTCCTGGAGACATAATATATTCTTCCAGAGCCGGGGTTGCAACATATCCATTTAACAGCTTTTGAAATTGTTCTCTAACCAAAGGAAACAGCTGCTTCTGTTTCATGACACCGCCGCCGAGAATGATTTTTTCCGGGCTGATAATCAGTGTATAATTTATTAATGCCTGTGCTAAATAATACGCCTGAATTTCCCAAACTTTTTGATCATCTGACAAGTCCTGCGCTTTCTTTCCATATCTTTTTTCAATCGCCGGTCCTGATGCTAATCCTTCTAAACAATCTTTATGGAAAGGACAGATTCCTTCAAAGGTATCTTCAGGATGTCGTTTGACTAGCAAGTGCCCCATTTCGGGATGACCAAACCCTTCTAATGGTTCCCCGTTTACTACTGCTCCACCACCGATACCTGTTCCAATTGTAAGGTAGACACAGGATGATTTCCCTTTTGCAGCGCCTCTTTCCAGCTCACCTAATGCTGCAGCATTGACATCTGTCGTCCATCCGATTGGTATTGAATAGCGGTTTTTCATTTGCCCTAGAAAGTCTGTCTGCTGCCAAGCTGTTTTAGGGGTTGTGGTTATATAGCCATATGTTTCAGACTGCTGATTGACGTCAATGGGGCCAAAAGATCCAATTCCTATTGATTCTAATTCAAATTGATCAAAAAACTCGAAAACTTTTCCAAGTGTTTCTTCTGGTGTAGTGGTAGGTATAGTTACTCGATCTTGAATAGCAAGTTCGTTATCGCTGACAGCGCATACAAACTTTGTTCCTCCTGCCTCTATTGCTCCTAACATATTTCCACTCCTTTAATGAGTATGTATCAAAAAGCAGCGTACCTGCGCACCCTGCTGATTGATCAAACTATAATAATCCTTATCTGTTGATGGTGATCGTTTCGATAACGATATCTTCGTTAGGCTTATCCATCATATTTCTTTCTACGTTTTGGATTGCTTCAGCTACATCCAGTCCGGATACTACGTGCCCGAAAACAGTATGTTTCTGATCCAACCATGGCGTTCCGCCCTGTTCTTTATAAGCTGTAATGATTTCATCTGGGAAGCCTGCTTGTTCTAATTGACCGACCATTTGCTCTGGCAGATCAGACATTGTTACAATAAAAAACTGGCTTGAATTAGTATTAGGTCCAGCATTTGCCATAGACAGAGCACCTTTCAAGTTAAACAGTTCTGTAGAAAACTCATCTTCAAAGTTTCCGCCCCAAAGACTTTCTCCGCCCATACCGCTTCCAGTAGGATCTCCACCTTGAATCATGAAGTTTGGAATAACACGGTGGAAAACAACACCGTCATAGTAACCTTTTTCAGCTAAACCAGTAAAGTTTTCTACTGTTTTGGGTGCATGTTCCGGGAATAATTGAACAGTAATATCCCCTTTGTTTGTTTTGATTGTTGCAGTTAATGCTTCGGCATTTTGTCCTGCTAATTGTGGAAATTGACTCATCGTTTAAATTCCTCCTTTGGTATCATTAACAGTTTACCTTAGATTCCTCAGATTTCCAACCTCTTTATTCGAGCCGTTGATTAAGCTGTGTTAATGAGCATAAACCAGCTGATTATTCAAAACTTCATGCATTAAAAATTTATCTTCAGAGGTTCAATCTTTTCTATTAATAACTGTTTTATTCATGTTATCATTAACATTGGATCTGCATTTTAAATAAAGGAAGATTACTCATGGCATTTTTAAGCAACTACCCGCTGATTTCAGCATTGTCCGCAATTGTTCTGACGCAAATTGTTAAAATTCCGATCGCTTTTTTATTAGGTCGCCCGACTTCTTTAGCGTTGGCAACTTCTACTGGAGGAATGCCTAGTTCCCATTCAGCAGGCGTAACAGCACTCATTACTAGCTTGGTCATTCAATATGGATTTGCCTCTCCTTTAGTCGCGATCGCTGTAACCTTTGGTGTCATAGTCATATTTGATTCTATGGGGGTCAGAAGACAGAGCGGTGAACATGGTATATTAATTAACGAGCTGATTGCAGACTTAGAAAATCTCAGAAAAACAATTATTACAATTGGACAAGAAGGACCGAAAAGTGTCAAAAACATGATTGACGAAGAACGCTATTCAAAAGAATTTCTTGGCCATAAGCCTATAGAAGTATTCTTTGGAATATTATCTGGAATTCTGATTGCTTTCTTAGTACGGTTAGCTTACTAGTTTTGATTTGTAATTGGATTTAGTAAAATGGAGGAAATATAGTGGCAAGTGAAAAAGAACTTTTTGATATAACCATCATCGGCGGCGGGCCGATCGGCATGTTTGCTGCTTTCTACGCAGGAATGAGAAACGTGAAGACCAAACTGATTGAGACACTGCCTGTTTTAGGCGGACAGGTCGCTTTGTTATATCCTGACAAAACGATTTACGATATCGGCGGATATGCAGCAGTAACCGGGAAAGAACTGATCAAACAGCTGCAGGCACAAATGTCTTTATTTGATCAAGAAATTTGTCTTGAAGAACAAGTACAAGACGTGATCAAGAATGAAGAAGGTATTTTTGAATTAACGACTGCGAAAGGTAAACATTACTCTCGCACAGTCATTATCACCACAGGTCAAGGTGCTTTTAAGCCTAGAAAATTATCACTAGAACATGCAGAAGATTTTGAAGATCAGTCGCTGCATTATATTGTCAGTAATATAGAACAATATCGTGATAAGACAGTAGCTATCTGCGGCGGCGGTGATTCAGCAGTGGACTGGGCACTGACATTGGAGCCTGTTGCTAAAAAGGTTTATCTAGTACATCGCAGAAATAAATTCCGAGCTCATGAAGCGTCCGTGGAGCAAGTCAAGACCTCATCAATTGAGTTGCTTACTCCATATATTCCGCATGAGCTGCACGGTTATGATGGTCAGCTAACTGCTGTGACCTTCAAACAAGCAAAAGGCGAAGAAACCAAGACTATTGACTTAGACTTTTTTGTCGTCAACTACGGATTCAGTTCATCGATTGGCCCACTAAAAAATTGGAACATCGAATTAGAAAAAAACGACATTATCGTAAGTCCGAAAATGGAAACTTCCATTGAGGGAATCTATGCTGCTGGAGATACCAGCACATATGATGGTAAAATAAAACTGATCGCAACTGGATTCGGTGAAGCACCGACTGCAGTCAATCATGCGGTACATTATTTGCGTCCAGAAGAACATGCTCAACCCTATCAAAGTACTAAACTATCATTTGACGACTAACAAAACGCAACATACATTTTAAAGGAGGAACCTTAAATGGTCCAGCCAAGTAAAGCATTGCATAAAGTAGCGCTAGAGCGGTTAAAAGAACGCGGTGTCAGTTTAGAAGAAATTGCAGAATTGGTTTATGATCTTCAGCAGCCTTACATTGCTGATGTTACTCACGAGATTTGTCTGGAAAATGTTCGTTCTGTTATTAAAAAAAGAGAAGTTCAGAATGCTATCTTGACCGGTATTGAGCTGGATGTTTTGTGTGAACAAGGCAAACTGAGCAGCCCGCTGCAAGAAATTATTGAAGAGGATGAAGGGTTATATGGTATTGACGAGATTCTGGCTTTATCAATCGTCAATGTCTATGGATCAATCGGTTTTACAAACTATGGTTATCTAGATAAAACAAAGCCAAAATTAATATCAAAATTAGATAATCATGAAGACAAAGAACATACCCATACTTTTCTGGATGATATTGTTGGAGCCATCGCAGCAGCGGCTGCCAGCAGACTAGCTCATGACAATCCTGGAATCTCAGACATCATGCAATAAACAAAAAAATAAGTAAAAACACCAGACTATCTGAGGTCTGGTGTTTTTACTTACCGTAGGGGAAGTATGGTCATATACTTGAAATCATTCTTCTTTCAAGTATATTCAATCTTGACGTACACATGAGTTTTAGAATCATAGTCTACTTGCTTTTTATTATCGCAGCATCTTTAAAATAAGAAACTTTTTTTGTATTTCAGATAGTGGGTTGCCGCTTAGGACAAAGGTTAGTTGTTGAGAGAATCATACAAGTTGAGGGGCTCGTATGTCTTCATAGCTAATTTTAATAGATGGTTCCTACTTAATATTTCTGTGTGTCAAAAAGTAGTCAGTCATTTTTCTTTAATTCCTCAAAATATATTTTATGTGCTTTTGCTTCATTTTCTAGTTCGAACAGTTCCATATTCCGGACTGCTGCTTCAGCAAGTTTTTCACCTTTGTCCTTATCTCCCGTCAAGTAATAGCAGCATCCATTTAGAAAAGAACATTTGATTCTTTCATAGATGTATCTTGATCCACTCAGATAGTCTTCAATTTTAAAAATATATATTCTAACTAGATCAAGCTGCCGTTTTTCCAACATCACCACTACAACGTTCATCAGCATCAAGACCATCTCATCTGAATATCGGCTGATTTGATTATAGTTATTTAAAACTTTTACGGCTTTTTTAGCCAGCAATCCAATAACTTCCCCATCAAAGATAAATATTATATTGGTAAATAAGGCTACTTCATAATATTGCCAATTATCAATACTGAACAGATAATGTTGAATTACTTCTATTTTTGCCGTTTCAACAGGCTCTTTAGTCAGCCGTTTTTTTAAGGCATGACACAAGACACTCATATGTTCATTCCGAATCAGTTCCTCTTTAGATGCTAAGTAACGATCTTCCAGAAACTGCAGGCGACTGATGTCATTTTTCCTAAATGCCTCATTAATACCATTAAAGTCATCCATGACACTATCCTGAAGCTCTTCAACTTTTAAAATGTATTCATTAATTGGAATGTTTAAGACATTGAGTAAGTTAACGATCTTGGGAAATCCTATATTTGTTTCTTCTCGCTCAAATTTCGAAATATTAGAAGCACTGATTTTTCTTGATGAATTTGATTTCTCAGACAACTCACTTAGAAATCTGGTAGAAACATTTTTACTTTCACGAAGTTTTTTAAAAGCCTGTCCATATTTTTCAATCACGGTTGGTTCTCTCCTTATAGATGCGGTCCTCTTTCTCGCTGACTACTATATGACCCAAATTTCTACTCTGCCTTTTACTATGTGAGTAACTCATAGTAAAAGGAGTGTTGAAAATGATCTTATTACAACTTGCTGGCTTAATGTTGACTAAAGGTTTAATCTCTACTCAAGATATTATAGAATTAATTGGAACTGGAAGATAATCTACATAACTTATGAACTTAAATAAGCAAAAGGCTACTTAAATGATAGCCTTTTGCTTATTTGATATCCAATGATAAATGAACTTTCTATCAGTATAAAAAAGAAAATAAAACAATACATAAAAAAGTCTTGCGGCAATGCATTAATGATTGGATCAGTTGCCGGGTCAAACAGCCATGCATCATTATTGAAAAACAGCTGATGGAATAGGACAAACATCTGATCAAAACTGACAGCCAGCAGCATTAGTAGAATCGGTGGTATCAAACAGACTATAAAAAATGGCTTGATCAGTATCCAGATTCTTTTTGTCTGTTTCAAAAACTTCAAATAAAAGAAGGAACCGACCAGTGTAATGAACAAAACCGCATAATTAAGATAAAATAATCTTTTTACTTCATAAAAGTGAAATAGCCCGCTCTCAGAACTTGAGAAATCTGGAAAGTTCAACTCTTGTATCCACGGAAAGTGCAGGTAGCGTAACAGCACATAGTAATTATCCATAAGATGATCATAAGAAAGACCCAATCTTTCTGGCAAATTCTGCTGTTCAACGGTTATTTGATATAAAGGAATACACCAGATTGTCAAGGCAATAGCCGCCGAGACAATGAGTAAAATCAAACTAATGATCCCAAAAAAATCTTTAAATTTAGCTGTCATTAGATTGTCCATTCGTCTAATTTCTGAATTGTATAGGTCGGCTGATCAATGATAGTCTCCATATCCTCTTCTGTTGTGAACCCTGTAAAGACTAATAAAGTGTCGATTTCGTTGTTGATTCCTGCTAGAATATCCGTTTCGTAGTTGTCTCCAACCATCAGCACTTCATTCTTATCTAATCCGATTTTTTTGATTGCTTCATCCATTATAATCGTTTCTGGTTTACCTACAAAGGTCGGCTCAATACGAGTAGCTTTTTCAATCAGAGCAACGACTGATCCGGCGCCTGGCACCATTCCTCTTTCAGTCGGCAAATTAGTATCTTTATTGGTTGCAATAAAACTAGCCCCTTTTTGGATCGCCAAGGTTGCAATTTCACACTTTTCGTAGGTTAATGCTCTATCCAAACCGACAACTACATGATCCGGCGCTTCTTCATCAATTGTAAATCCAGCTTCAGTAACGGCTTCATGAAGTCCTTTTTCGCCGACCACATATACCGTTGAGCCGCCGAGTGTTTTCAAGTAATCAGCTGTAGCTAATGAACTTGTATAAATTTCTTCTTCATAAGCTTCAACTTGAAATTGTTCTGTCAGTTTTTTAGCCACTTCTTTTGGGCTGCTTGTAGAGTTGTTGGTCACAAACAAGAATGGCTTGTTTGCTTTTCTTAATCGATTTATAAAGTCCGGCGCCTCAGAGATTGGTTCTTTTCCTTTATACATCGTTCCATCCAAGTCGATCAGATACCCTTTATAGTCCTTTATCGTCTCTTCCATATACGTCTACCTCTCTCATGCTCGTTCTATTGTATTTCCCTATGCAACTTCCTGCTGTTTATCAAGATTCAGGATCATTTTTTTGACGAATTTTAAATTTTGTTTTGCCTTTTTGATTTTTCACTGTTTTCACTTTGTTTTCTTGTCTTGCTGAGTTTGGTTTCTGGTTTTGTACAGGCTCTTTTTGCCGATCTTTTTTAGTAAAAGATTTTTTTGTCTGCCCTTGTTTTCGATCTGTTTTTTTCTCATTTTGTTTCTGCTTTTTCACTTGATTAAATTTTTTCAGATTCTGCTGTTTCTTGGTTTGCTGATTTTTTTGTTTTTGATTCGATTTAGGCTTCCGTTTGGATTGCCGCTGTTTTCTTTTTGGTTCGATTCTTTCCAAAACAAAATATGCACAGCCGAAGCTGCAATACTCAGTTAAATAGTCATTCAAGCTAGTAATTCTCATATCAATCGGAACTTTTTTATTTTTAGAATAATAAAATCCTCTTAGGCGCAGTTTCTCGTAGGCAATGTCTCCGACGATATAATCATATTTCTCCAAGAAATCACTATATCGCTGTTCAAGCATTTCCAGATCCAATGCATCTCTGTAATTTTCAATAATTTTATAAGCATCGCCGTTTAGTGACAAAGTCTCATGATCAATTTTTTTGACGAGCTTGTCTTCGTCGCCCAAGTTGATATTTAAAATCGCTTCTTGATTCGACAGCTGCGTAGTCTCCTCTTTTTTTTCTTCTTTGTTTGTTGTGTCGTTCATATGATCCCTTCTTCTTTTCTCTAAATTAATGGGTAATGTTGTTTAAGATATTCTCCGACAACTCTTCTTAAAAAGTACGGAAATAAAACTTTGTAGTTTGATTGCTGTGAAATTTCCGGGAAGAAAGGCAAGAATAGATAATGATCAACGGATGCGAGTACATAGTCTTTTTCAGATTCGATTGGTTCTCCCTTGATTAAAATCTCTTTTCCATCAAGTACTTGAATGTTTTTATAACATAATTGTCCAAAAACTTTCCCTCTGAATCCCAGTCCTTTAATCGTTAGATCTTGTAATTTTTCTCTTTGTTCTTCCATTGAGAGGATCATGGTTTCTAGTTCATTTCCCCTCATTGTATATTTTAACACGCGCATAGGATGAGGCAAGGCTCTATGCAAGTCATCATTCGTAACAATGCCTTCTATCAGCGGCTGAAGAAATAATCCTGAATTTAAAATAGCCAATTCCGTCTCAGCTTGCTCACTGATTGCGTCAAGTCCTACTTTCACAAAATTTGTACACTGTTTCCAGTTTGCTTCTAATAAATCAGGGATCGTAGATATCTGCTGTTTTTGAAGCAATTCATGCCCCAATTGAAGATACTGATAAACGAGTGTTCTTTCATGAGCAGCCGGTTCAACCTCTTGATCGATACGGACAACTCTAGCTGCGGTTTTTTTTATTGTGTGGTCTGTTATCTCCAGTTCAATGCGACCTATATACTCACCGTATCTTCCGGCTCCAGTCAATAATGTATCGTTGACTTGTTCTCCTTCTGGAAGCAGATGATGCGTGTGTGCTCCCAGAATCAAATCAATATCAGGGAAACGTTCAGCAATTTCTCGATCAAAATCGATCCCTAAATGGCTCATTAGAATCCACTGGTCCACAAATGGCTCATATTGTTCAAGCATGCGTTCTATCGTTATAAACGGATCTTCAACGTTCCATCCTAAAGGATCATAGCTCAAAGTCAATGGTATTGTGCAGGCTATTACACCTAAGCGTGTACCTTCTTTTGTTTTATAAATTTTAATAGGGACAGCCCAATCGGGAACTCTGTTGGTCTCCTGATCCACCAAATTAGATAAAATGACTTTAAAATCCGCATCGTCATAAAGATGATCCAATTCTTTTTTTGTACTGCCGATCCCTTCGTTGTTTCCAATCGTAACGGCATCGTAATGTGCGTTGTTGAGTAATCGTGTAATGGCCTGTCCATTTGTAGCTTCTGTCAGTGGATGAACACGATCGCACGCATCCCCAATATCAAACATCAGCACTGTTTCATTAGCTGACTCATGTGCTGCACGCTGACTTCTTAAATATTTTGCCGTTCTAGGCCAGTTTCCCAAATGAGAATGCATGTCATTTGTATGATAAATGAATACTTTTTCCAATCTAGTCCCTCCGCCTATTGATGAACACTGTTAATAATACATCTTTTATTTTACGTTAAAAATCGTTTTCTATCGTTAACTTTACCATAATTTACTGGACTTTTCTTGTTAATCTAAATGGTTTTAAGCGAATAAACTAAACAATCGTTATACTATTGAACCAATAAGCTGGGATGGTTGTTCGATCTTTACATCAGCGGCGCAAACAATCTCAAAACTCTTTTTGCAAATAAAACGATAACAGATTGAGGTAAATCTTCTATTTTAATTTTTTCGCTCTGCTTCAATGTTTCCTTGTAATCCTGGATCATATCTTTGATCTCAGGCACACCATACAAAGCCACTGCATTTTCAAAATGCAGATATAAGCTTCTATAATCAAAGTTAATGGTTCCAATAACCGCCGCTTCGTCATCTACAATCAGCGACTTAGCATGCATAAAACCGCGTGTATACTCATAGACATCAACACCAGCTTTTATCAAATCTTTATAATAGGAACGGCTCGTCATATGTACCAAATATTTATCCCAAATTTTAGGCAGAATAATTTTAACATCTACACCACTTTGAGCGGCCAGCACTAAAGCGGTCTCCAGATTTTCATCCAAAATCAAGTAAGGAGTACATATCAAAACAGACTTTTTCGCTTGATGAATCATTTTAACAAACACTTGCTCTCCGACATTCTGTGTATCTGTCGGACTGTCTGCGAAGGGCTGGACATATCCTCTGCTGGATGATGCAGACGTTTGGTTAAATTCAGGAAGAAAGCTAGTCATTTTTTCAGAAGACAGCGTTTCGTCCATTGTCTGCCATAATTCTAAAAAGATCAGTGTCTGTCCCCAGGCACCTGGACCATCAAGGCGTATGCCTGTATCCTTCCAATGCCCGAATCGCTCAATTTCATTGATATACTCGTCTGCAATATTGATTCCACCCGTAAAGGCTACCTTTCCGTCAATGGAAAGCACTTTTCGGTGGTCGCGATTGTTTTGAGAAGAAGTGAGAATTGGGTGAAAAGGATTATAGACCCTGCATTCAATTCCTTTTGCTTCTAATTGTTCTTTTGTATCCTTTGGCAGGGTAACAAAACTTCCGATATCATCGAACATGACATTTACTTTCACTCCTGCTGCTGCTTTTTCAATTAGTATTTCTTGAATTTCTGACCACATTTTCCCTTCTGCCACAATAAAAAACTCAAAGAAAATATACTTCTCTGCTTTTACTAGATCTGCGAGCATCGCTTGGTAATAAGCTTCTCCGATTGGATAATAGGTTATCTTCGTTTGATCATACACAGGAAACCCCATCGTCTCCTGAAGATAATACATTTGTGTCGAATATTCATCGTACTCTTGAGATGCTGCTTCAAAAACTGAGCGATCTTCTAATAAATAGGAACGGTGAAATTTATAGATTTGTTCTAACTTTTTCTGCAGTTTTCTAGTCTTGGTCTGTCGGTTGAAAATCAAATAGAACAACGCGCCATACACGGGAAAAATCAGTACTTGCAGAATCCAAGTGATCTTGTAAGCTTCTTTTCCTTTTTTCCAGACAACATGCAGCGCGATAGCAACGGATAAAAAGGTGAACAAAGTTTCAAGAACAATAGAGTAAGCAACCGACTGATTAATAATGACAGCAAATATAGCAAACTGTATCACGATCAGAATAGCAATCAATACTCTTCTTCTAAAGATCTGCAGCATCCATTTATGTAACATTCTACTCATTCCTTTTAACTATATTCACTTATCAGTATGCCTGTTTTCATCGGTATTGTCACTGATGTTTTCAATAATCAATCATTATTTCTAAAAATCTTTTCTATAAAATGAAAAACAGCCTTTCCTAACGGAAAAGCTGTCTTAAATAGGAATGCTAAATGAAAATTAACTGTTTAACGCAACGATTTTTGTACCGTGAAACTGATTGGTTTGGAGCTTTTCTGCAAGAAACGGCAGGTTCTGATAGTTGATTCCGCCTCCTGCCAGAATTTCGATCCGACCGGCTGCATACTGGATCAGGTCATTCAATCGATGGATATGATCCGTAATGTCTCCTCCTAATCTGCCATGGGTTAAGATTCTAGAAACGTTTTGTTCAATCAGCCAATCCATTTCTTCAAACTGAGCTTCTGCAGGAATCTGATCAAAAGCCATGTGAAACGTAACTTCTATGTTTCCTGCTAAAGCAAGCAAATCTCTCATCTGCGACCGATCAATTCGACCCTCAGCGGTCAGGCAGCCGAAGACAAGTCCATCTGTCCGCAAGCGCACAGCGTTTTTGATATCTTCTTCCATAATATGGAGTTCTTGTTTAGAGTAGATAAAGTCTCCTCCGCGCGGTCGGACCATAGTAACCACTGGAATACTGAGATTTTTACAATAGTTTAAAACTTGAATGATCACACCATTCGAAGGAGTCGTACCTCCTACTGCTAAATTGTCGCATAACTCAATTCTTCCGGCACCTCGCTCAATCGCAGTAGGAATCAGCGTATAATTCTCAGCACAAAATTCTTTTAACATAGTCAGTCAGCAGCTCCTTAATAATGGATGAGACGTTTTGAAGTTAATTTTACACGTTCAATATGCTTCTAATCAATCTGCAAATAGTTCTTTTTCATGCTGAATTAAATGGCTGAGCTTAGCCCACTGCTCATCTTCAGTCATAATATTACCTTCTTCTGTAGAAGCGAACCCGCATTGCGGACTGATACAAAGCTGATTTTTAGGAACATACTGAGCCGCTTCTTGAATTCGGCTTTTTAATACTTTGATATCTTCTATTTTAGGAAATTTAGACGTCATCAACCCAAGCACCACTTTTCCATTACCAGAAAAATGTTCAAGGGGTCCAAAGTCTCCTGAGCGATCATCATCATACTCAAGGAAATACCCGTCATAGGATATATCGTCAAACAACTCTTTTGCTACTGGATAATAAGGTCCTGCTGCTGCATAAGATGAACGATAATTTCCGCGGCAAACATGTGTTGTCAAAACTAGATCATCAGGTTTATTGGCTAAAATGGTTTCTATATTTTCTTTGGCAGTCTGCTTCAGTTCAGTCCATTCTTCTTCCGAAAGCAACCCGCCTCTGATTCCGTCCGCTGCTAAAAATCCCCAGAATACATCATCCAGCTGCAAGTAGCGACAGCCTAAATCATAAAAATCTTGAATAGCATCAATGTAGACTTTCCTGAGATCCTGTGCAAATACTTCTAACGTTTCGTAGTGTTCTTCTCTTCGGATGCCCTCATGCAGAAATTGGTTAGGGCTTGGAATAGAAAGCTTAGCCACTGCATCGTCACCAACGAATTCTTTCAAAGCTTTAAAGTGCTCCAGAAAATCATGCGTTTTATTCCAGCTGATTTCACCTGTTGTCCGAACATCCAGCGGTTCACTTTCAATCCCTTCCGCAAATTTATACCCGTGATCTTTACGGTACTGCTCAATTCCGTTGATTCCCCACATAAAATCCAGATGCCACCATCCACGTCGAAATTCTCCATCCGTTATCGCCTGCAGCCCGATTTCTTTTTGCTTTTCTACAATTCTGCTGATCTCCTGATCTTCTACTGCCGTCAGCTCTTCTCGAGACAACTCTCCATTTTCGAATGCAGATCTGGCTTTTTTTAAATGATCAGGACGAAGCAGACTGCCAACATGGTCTACTCTAAATGGTCCTTTTACTGCTGTTTGATTTGTCATATGTAACTTCCTTTCTGTATTTCAATTTGGAAAAGCTTACTCCGCATACCTACTATAGTCACCAATATTTTATTAATTAGTTTACTTATTATTAACTAGTTCTCTTTGCAAGAACATACTGTTTAAAAATGGTAAGAACGGCACTGTTCAATTTTTAAAATTCTTCATTTAAACTCAACAAGCATTTTAATCCTTTTAAAATAGTTGATTTTAATGTACTGAACCGGAGAACTTTTGTCAACTTCAATCAGCAGCTGGTATGCGTCAAGTTTTTCTCGGTAACCTTTAACTAGTAGAATTAACAGAAATTA
>OMJG01001041.1_pt1 | contig 17666 bp, 17 predicted proteins | sample 1646431 | NCBI WGS metagenome assembly OMJG01 (sample SAMN03771674, study PRJEB25209) | food metagenome | isolation source: Cotija cheese | place: Mexico:Jalisco,Michoacan | collected 2011-12-12
CGAACTCGTCGCTCTGGGCCCTCAGACACTCTCCACGCGCCGAGGTCCAGCGTCAGGAAGCCCGGCAGGCCGCCCGGCTGCGCGCCAGACGCGGCGTGCGGGAGATGATCGCGCGGGTCGCCGAGCGCATCGAGGCGTCTCTGGCCGAGGCCTCCCGGATCCGAGAGCAGACCCAGACCCGCCGGGCCGCCGTCGAGACCCGCCTGCACGAGGCCCGCTCCGCCGAACGCGAGCACCGCGACCAGCTGGACGAGCTGCGGCGCACCACCCACTCCGGGGAGCTGGAGCGGGCCACCCGCGAGGCCCGCCTGGAATCCCTGCGCGAGGCCGTGCACGAGGAGCTGTCCCTGACCGTTGAGACCCTCGTGGCGGACTACGGGCCGCACCTGCCCATCCCCGTGCTGGATGAGGACGGGGAAGCCGCGGGGCAGGAGCCCTTCGAGCGCGCGGCCCAGGAGAAGCGCCTGGAGCGGGCCCGCCGGGAGCTGAGGGCCCTGGGCAAGGTCAACCCGCTGGCTCTGGAGGAGTTCGCCGCCCTGGAGGAGCGACACACGTACCTGGCCCAGCAGCTGGAGGACCTCAAGAGGTCCCGGGCGGACCTGGAGGAGATCATCCGGGATGTGGACGAGCACGTGCGCACCGTGTTCGCCCAGGCCTTCGCGGACACCCAGGAGCAGTTCGTGCGCGTGTTCGGGACCCTGTTCCCCGGCGGGGAGGGGAAGCTGGTGCTCACCGACCCGCAGGACCTGCTCACCACGGGGATCGAGGTGCACGCCAAGCCCGCGGGCAAGAAGGTCAAGCGGCTGTCCCTGCTCTCCGGCGGGGAGCGCTCGCTGACCGCGATCGCGATGCTCGTGGCGATCTTCAAGGCCCGGCCCTCCCCGTTCTACGTGATGGACGAGGTGGAAGCCGCCCTGGATGACCGCAACCTGGGGCGCCTGCTGACCATCCTGAAGGAGCTGCAGGAGTCCTCGCAGCTGATCATCATCACCCACCAGAAGCGCACCATGGAGATCGCCGACGCCCTCTACGGGGTGTCGATGCGCGGGGACGGCATCACCCAGGTCATCTCCCAGCGCCTGGCCGATCTCCGCTGAGGAGACCTGCGGACTGGGCTACTATGGCATGGATCATAGGCTGAGGAGTCCTCGGGGGTGGCCGTGGAGTTGTGTGAATCCGGAATGGATCTGGAGGCATATGGGAGGGGCCTGCTGCGGGGGCGGCTGACCCGGCTGCGTCCGCTGGAGGAGGATGACCTCGCCGCGCTGGCCGCGTGGTGGGATGCCCCGACGTGGATGGCCCACCAGACCCTGCACGTGCTGCCGCGCCCGCGGGCCAAGACCGAGGAGATGTTCCGCTCCTGGTCCGCCAACGGCTCCGCCACATCCGTGGGCTTCAGCATCGAGACGATCTCCCCGACCGAGCTGGTGGGGCACGTGACCCTGTACGGCATCGACCCGGTGGTGCGCTGCGGGACGCTGGCCGTGATCATCGGTTCTCCGCACACGGATCGCGGGCTGGGCACGGATGCGCTGCGGGTGATGACGCGATACGCCTTCGAGGAGCTCGGGCTGAACAAGGTGGAGCTGCGCGTGTGGGCGGACAATCCCCGGGCGGTGCACGTGTATCGGCGGCTGGGCTTCGCCCTGGAGGGCACCCGCCGCGCGGTCGGATTCCACGGGGGCTCCTTCCGGGACGAGCACCTCATGGGGCTGCTGGCCGCGGAGTACCGAGGGGCGGAGTACCGGGGTGCGGAGCGCGGCGGCGTCGAGCGTGGAGGCGGAGAATGCCGCGCCGGAGAGGAGCGGGCGTGAGCCGACGGCGGGTGACGGTCCTGCTCTTCGAGGACTTCGAGGCCCTCGACGTCTTCGGTCCGGTGGAGCTGTTCTCCCACGTGCCCGGGTGGACGGTGGAGTACGCGGGACCGGACGCCGAGCCCGTGGCCACCTCCCAGGGGACCGCGGTGCTGACCACCCGTCGGTGGCAGGAGCTGACGGCGGGCACGGACATCCTGCTGGTCCCCGGGGGCAGGGGGACCCGAGTGCTGGCCGAGGACGCCGACTTCCTGCGGATGCTGCGCGGCGTCGCGGAGGAAGCCCACCTGCTGGCCTCCGTGTGCACCGGGTCCGCCCTGCTGGCCGCGGCTGGCCTGCTGGAAGGACGGGAGGCCACCAGCAATAAGCGGGCCTTCGCCTGGGCCAGCGCCTTCGGCGATCGGGTGCGGTGGCGGCGTCGTGCCCGCTGGACCCGGGATGGCCGCATCTGGACGTCGTCGGGCGTGGCGGCCGGCATGGACATGGCCGCGGCCCTCATCCGCGCCGAGGAGGGAGACGAGACCGCGCGCGAGCTCCTCCGGGCCGTGGAGCTGGAGGTCCAGAACGACCCGACCCGTGACCCCTTCGCCGGCTGACCCTTCCCACCCGCACCGACCTGTTGGGGAGGGGTTTCGACGTTCGGGAGCCACGAGGACGCTCCCAGACACCGAAACCCCTCCCAAACAGCCGGACGGGGGCCGCGGGTCGGGGGCCCGGTTAGGGGCGGGCGGGCTCCGCGGTGCGCGGCAGCCACGCCAGCAGGGCGAGCACCAGCAGGGCCGCGCTGATCAGGAAGGCCGGGCCGAAGCCGGCGGCGTCGACCACCGCGCCCAGCAGCACCGGGGCGAGGATCTGCCCGACGTCGCTGGAGGCCTGGAACAGCGCCATCACGGCACCGCCGGAGCGCCGGGTCCCCACGACGTCGGCCAGGGCCGCCTGCTGGGCCGGGGCGTAGAAGCCCGTGCAGATCCCGGTCAGCAGGCACACGCCCCACAGCGCCCAGGGCCCGGGCACGACGCCGGTCAGCGCCGTCAGCCCGGCCGCGGCCAGCAGTCCGGTGAGCATCACCGGGCGCCGGCCGATCCGATCCGAGGTGCCGGCCAGGAAGATCTGGGAGATCGCAGCGCCGGCGGCCAGCACCGCCAGGGCGATCCCGGCCACCGACGCCCCGTAGGCCCCGGCCACCGCCGCGCCCAGCAGCGGGATGATCGCCACGCGCGCGCCGAGGTTGGTCCAGCCGTTGGCGAAGGAGGAGACCAGCAGGGCCCGGTAGGTCGGGCGCGCCCAGGCCTCCCGGATGCGCATCGGCAGGGGGATCGAGCCGGTGTCCGTGGTCGGGGCCGTGGGCCGCAGCTTCCAGGCGGCCACCGCAATCGCCACGGCCAGGGCCGCGGCGTAGATCGCGAACGGGGCCCGCAGGCCGAGGGTGGCCGCGGCCGCCCCGATCACCGGCCCCATGATGTTGCCGGTCAGGAAGGCCGTCGCGTAGTACCCGGAGACCCGCCCGCGGATGCCCGGCGGGGACAGCCGGGCGATCAGCCCCATCGCGGACACGGTGAACATCACCGAGCCCACCCCGCCGATCCCGCGCAGCACCAGCAGCAGCGGGTAGCTCGGGGCGAAGGCCGTGGCCAGGGAGGAGCCGGCCACGATCCCCAGGCCCCACAGGTACACGGCGCGCTCGCCGAAGCGGCTCACCAGGGGCCCGGCTGCCGGGGCGCCGGCCACCCGCATGAGGGCGAAGGCGCTGATCACGGCACCCGAGGCGGCCGCCCCCACGCCGAAGGAGGCCGCGAACTGCGGCAGCACGGGCGCGACGAGCCCGTAGCCGACGGCGATCACGAACGCCGCGATGATCATGACCTTCAGGTCCTGGGGCACCGGGATGCGGTCGGTCTGCGGGTCCTCGGCGGGAGGTCGACGTCGGAAGGGGAGGGAGCGGGGCACAGCCGCCCACTGTACCCGCGCCGGTCGGGGTGCCCTGTGGCAAGCTGGGGGACGTGAATGATTCCCTGATCCTCATCCTGTTCATCGCCCTCGGCGTGATCGTCCTGGGGGGCCTGGCCTTCGTGCTGCTCAAGGGTCCCAAGGCCCCGAAGGGCGGCTACCCGGAGACCCGGGAGCCGGACGACATCGCCGCCGAGGAGCAGGCACCGGCCGGACCTCGCTACGAGACGCCGGCACCGGTGGCCGGGCGCCTGGTCCGGCTGCGCGAGCGCCTGGCCCGCTCCAACTCGATGCTGGGCAAGGGGCTGCTGGCCCTGCTGTCCCGGGAGAGGATCGACCAGGACGTCTGGGACGAGATCGAGGAGACGCTGCTGCTGGCGGACCTCGGCTCGGAGCCCTCCCAGCGGCTGGTCGAGGCCCTGCAGACCCGGGTCCGGGTCGAGGGCACGGAGGATCCGACGCACGTGAAGGCGATGCTGCGCGAGGAGCTGCTGAAGCTGGTGGATCCCACCATGGACCGCAGCCTCGCCCTGGACGGGTCGGGGGAGGACCCCGGCGTCGTGCTGGTGGTGGGGGTCAACGGCGTCGGGAAGACGACGACGGTCGGCAAGCTCGCCCGGGTCATGGTCGCCGAGGAGAAGTCCCTGGTGCTGGGGGCCGCGGACACCTTCCGCGCCGCGGCCGCGGACCAGCTGCAGACCTGGGGCAACCGGGTCGGGCTGGACACGGTGCGCTCGGAGAAGGAGGGCGCGGATCCGGCCTCGGTGGCCTTCGAGGCCGTCACCGAGGCCAAGCGGCGCGGGGCGGATACCGTCATGATCGACACCGCGGGGCGGCTGCAGAACAAGGCCGGGCTGATGGATCAGCTGGGCAAGGTCAAGCGGGTCACGGAGAAGGTGGCCCCGGTGACCGAGGTGCTGCTGGTGATCGACGCGACCACCGGGCAGAACGGCATGGTCCAGGCGAAGGTGTTCTCCGAGGTCGTGGACATCACCGGGATCGTGCTGACCAAGCTGGACGGGACGGCCAAGGGCGGCATCGTGGTGGCCATCCAGAACGAGCTCGGCGTGCCGGTCAAGCTGGTGGGCCTGGGCGAGGGCCCGGATGACCTGGCGCCCTTCGACCCCGAGGGCTTCGTGGACGCGCTGCTGGACTGACCCGGCGGTTTTACCTCCCCGGAACATCGGGGTGGTCTGCGAAACACGGCCGTTACCGGCACGGTCGGGAGAGCGAAACACGATGACGGCATCGTGGGGGCACCTGCCCCGCATCCGTCACTCGTAAGGACCCCCGGCTATGCAAGAACTGACTGCCCAGGATGTCTGGACGATCGTCGCCGCCGCTCTCGTGCTGCTGATGACCCCCGGACTCGCCTTCTTCTACGGCGGCATGACCCGCGTCAAGGCCGCCTTGAACATGATGATGATGAGCTTCGTGTCCGTCGGCATCATCGGCGTCGTGTGGGTGCTGTGGGGCTCGTCGGTGGCCAGCGGGGACGCGCTGATCCCCGGGATCCTCGGCAACCCCTTCACGGACTTCGGCTCCGAGCAGGCCACCCACGACGGCTCCCTGCTGGGCATCGCCTTCTCCTCGACCTTCGCGATCATCGCCGTGGCCCTGATCTCCGGGGCCATCGCGGACCGCGCCAAGTTCGGCGCCTGGTGCATCTTCGTGCCACTGTGGGTCACCCTGGTCTACGCCCCCGTGGCGTACATGGTGTGGGCCGACGGCGGCCTGCTCAAGGACGGCGCGATCGGCTCGGCCCTGGGTGAGGCCATCGACTTCGCCGGCGGCACCGTGGTGCACATCAACGCCGGTATGGCCGGTCTGGTGCTGTGCCTGATCATCGGCGCCCGCCGCGGCTTCGGCCGGGACGCCAACCAGCGTCCGCACAACCTGCCCTTCGTGATGCTGGGTGCCGCGCTGCTGTGGTTCGGCTGGTTCGGCTTCAACGTCGGCGCCGCCGCGACTCCCGCTCAGGCGGGGCTGACCTGGATCAACACCCTGGTGTGCCCGGCGGCGGCGATGCTCGGCTGGATCGCGGTGGAGCGCATCCGGGACAAGCACGCCACGAGCCTCGGCGCGGCCTCCGGCGTCGTCGCCGGCCTGGTGGCCATCACCCCGGCCTGTGCGAACGTGGATCCCGGCTGGGCCGTGGTGCTCGGCGTGGTCTCCGGCGTCGGCTCCGCCTTCGCGGTGGGCCTGAAGTACCGGCTGGGCTATGACGACTCCCTGGATGTGGTGGGGGTGCACCTGGTCTCCGGGATCATCGGCACCGTGGCCCTGGGGTTCATCGCCACCCCGGAGACCGGCACCGCAGGGCTGTTCTACGGCGGCGGCTTCGAGCTGCTGCTGACCCAGGTGGTCGCGGCCCTGGTGACCATCGTGTACTGCGGGATCGTCACCGCCGTGATCGGCCTGGCCATCCACAAGACCATCGGGTTCCGGGTCCCCGAGCGCTCGGAGATCCAGGGCATCGACCTGGCCGCCCACGCGGAGACCGCTTACTCCTTCGCCTCCGGCACCTCCGGTCAGTTCTCGGTGCGGGGCTGAGCCCGCCCATCCCCAGACCCTTCCGATCCTCAGGAGAGAACAGATGAAGCTCATCACCGCAGTGGTCCGACCGGAGATGTTCACGGACGTCAAGGAGGCCTTGGAGGAGTACGGCATCCACGGGATGACCATCTCCGATGCCGCCGGTTACGGCATCCAGCACGGGCACCGGGAGGTGTACCGCGGCGCCAAGTACACCGTGGATCTGCTGCAGAAGATCCGCGTGGAGATCCTCACCACCGACGAGCGGGCCCGCGAGATCGTGGACGTCATCGTCAAGGCCGCCCACACCGGCAGCCAGGGCGACGGCAAAGTCTGGGTGCAGCCGGTGGACGAGGTCAAGCGCGTGCGCACCGGCGAGGCCGACGAGAAGGCCCTGTACGACTCGAAGTAGCGGGACCCACACACGATCGCACTCCCATCGGATCCCCCGGGCTGCCCGGGGGATCCGGTGCTATTCTGGGAAGCTGACTGCCACGACGTCGCCGGCGGCTGCGGTAGATTCCGCCGCCCCGATCCCGGCGGCGTCCGCCCGGACCCGACGAAAGCAGACCACGCCTCGTGTTCAACTCCCTGTCCGACCGTCTTGCGGCCACCTTCAAGAACCTGCGCGGCAAGGGCCGCCTGAGCGAAGCCGACGTCGACGCCACCGTGCGCGAGATCCGCCGCGCCCTGCTCGACGCCGACGTCGCGGTGCCCGTGGTCCGCGAGTTCACCGGCGCCGTCAAGCAGCGCGCCCTGGGTGCTGAGGTCTCCGAGGCCCTGAACCCCGGCCAGCAGGTCGTGAAGATCGTCAACGACGAGCTCAAGCAGATCCTCGGCGGGCAGACCCGGCGCATCCGCATGGCCAAGACCGGGCCGACCATCATCATGCTCGCCGGCCTGCAGGGTGTCGGCAAGACCACCCTGGCCGGGAAGCTCGCGCATTGGCTGTCCACTCAGGGGCACAAGCCCATCCTGGTCGCCTCGGACCTGCAGCGGCCCAACGCCGTCACCCAGCTGCAGGTGGTCGGCCAGCGCGCCGGCGTCCCCGTCTTCGCCCCGCACCCGGGCACCACCAGCGAATTCGACGACCCCACCGGGGACCCGGTGCAGGTGGCCCGGGAGGGCGTGGCCGAGGCCCGCGCCAAGCTGCACGACGTCGTCATCGTGGACACCGCCGGACGCCTGGGCGTGGACCAGGAGCTGATGAAGCAGGCCCGGGACATCCGCGACGCGATCGTGCCCAACGAGGTCCTGTTCGTCATCGACGCGATGATCGGCCAGGACGCGGTGAACACCGCCCTGGCCTTCGACGAGGGCGTGGACTTCACCGGTGTGGTGCTGTCCAAGCTCGACGGCGACGCCCGCGGCGGTGCGGCCCTGTCCGTGGCCAGCGTGACCGGCAAGCCCATCATGTTCGCCTCCACCGGCGAGGGCGTGAAGGACTTCGAGCAGTTCCACCCGGACCGGATGGCCGACCGCATCCTGGACATGGGCGACGTTCTGACCCTGATCGAGCAGGCCGAGGCCTCCTGGGACAAGGCCGAAGCCGACCGGATGGCCAAGAAGTTCCAGGACCGCGAGGACTTCACCTTCGAGGACTTCCTGGCCCAGATGCAGCAGATCCGCAAGATGGGATCGATGAAGAAGCTGCTGATGATGATGCCGGGTGCGGCCCAGATGCGTCAGCAGCTGGAGAACTTCGACGAGAAGGAGATCGACCGCGTCGAAGCCATCGTCCGATCCATGACCCCGCACGAGCGGGTGGCCCCGAAGATCATCAACGGCTCCCGTCGCGCGCGCATCGCCCGCGGTTCCGGGGTGACCGTCTCCGAGGTCAACCAGCTCATGGAGCGCTTCGGCCAGGCGCAGAAGCTGATGAAGCGCATGGCCGGCGGCAAGGGCATGCCCGGGATGCCGGGTATGCAGGGGATGCCGGGCATGCCCGGGATGGGCGGTCCCGGCGGCGGGTCCAAGAAGAAGGCCAAGGGCAAGAACGCCAAGCGCAAGGGCTCCGGCAACCCGGCCAAGCGCGAGGCCCAGCGCAAGGGCCTGCAGCAGCCGGCCGCGGCCCGCGGGTCCTCCTTCGGCCAGCAGCAGAAGCAGGACCTGGACCTGTCCAACCTGCCCAAGGGGTTTGAGAAGTTCCTCGGGGACCAGTAGACCGGAAGCATGGCTGATACCTACCTCTCCCCGGAGGACTTCCGGGCCTTCGTCGCCTCCCTGCCGCGCCGTCGCCTGGCCGCCGGCGCCCTCATCACCGATCCGAACGGGTCGGTGCTGGTGGCCAAGCCCAACTACAAGGACGGCTGGACCCTGCCCGGTGGGACGGTGGAGGCCGGCGAGGCCCCGCAGGAGGGCTGCTTCCGGGAGGTCGTGGAGGAGACCGGGCTGCACCTGGAGCCCGGTCGGCTGCTGCTGATCTTCCACGGCCTGGCGATGGGCGAGTGGGGGGATTCGGCCTACTTCCTCTACGACGGCGGCACCATCCCTGCCGACGCGCCGATCCGGCTGCAGGCCGAGGAGCTGCTGGAATACCGCTTCGTCCCCGCGGCTGAGCTGGACGCGTACGTGGGTCCGGGATTCGCCGGGCGCCTGCGTCGTGCCCTGGAAGCCCGGAAGACCGGTGAGGTCGTAGAATTGAGCTCCACCAGCTGGGGCTGAGCCCGCCGGAGGATCCGATCGAGGATCCGAACGCCGCCGAGGCGCTCGAGGAAGCGGAGCCGATGCTCTCCGGCTGCCCGCCCACCGCTGAGAAGGAGGAGGTCGTCGTGGACCCGCAGGATCCCGCATCCGCCCGGCCGCCGCACCGGCCCCAGGACCAGACCCCGCACACCGCGGCGGCGGGCTGGCAGTGGGTGCCTGTGCGCCTGGACCTGCACCGGCGCCTCACCGAGCAGGCCGACGGCGCCGTGTCCGTGGACCCCAGCGGTGGTCCCGCCGAGCAGGAGAGCATCCTGCGGGTGCTGCGTGAGCAGTCCGTGCCGGCCGTGTACAGCGCCGCCGAGCGCACGATCGACCTGATGCTGCCGGTCACCGGCCCCGGTGCTGATCCGCGCGTGGCCCGGGCCGACGCGGAAGGGCGGCTCACCCTGGGTGCGGGCCTGGAGGACTTCATGGAGGAGCTGCTGGCCTTCCCCGGGCTGGAATACGCCTCCTGGCAGACCGGCCCGTCCCCGCAGGCCGCCCCCACCGCCGTCGCCGAGGTCCGCCTCCCGGTGCCCGCCCTGCGCCGACGCCTGCTGCGCACCCGACGCCGCGGACCCGTCCAGCTCGCCGCCCCCGCCGCGGGCTGGTCCCTGGCCGCCGGCACCGACTACGAGGACCTCGTGGAGCTGCTGGACGCGGTCGACGCCCCGGCGGTTCTGCTGGACACGGACGGGGAGCACCGGGCCCTGACCGTGCTCGGTCAGGACGCGGACCCGGTGACCCTGGAATGGGGCCCGGTGCGCACCTCCGTGGCGACCTACCCCGAGGATTCCCCCGCGGGGCGGCTGCAGGCCCAGGTCTCCGGGCTGGCCTCCCAGCCCCGTCGCGACGCCGCCCGCCGCGGCGCCGTCGCCGCCCTGGCCGAGCGCTTCCGCCTGGACGCTCCCTCCGCCCGGCGCCTGGCCGGATACGCCGAGGACGCCACCGGGCGCTACGCCCCCGAATCCGTGCTCCAGCTGCTGGGCCTGCCGGAGGACGCAGCGAAGATCCTGGACGGGCGGCGCACCCCGGCGGACCTGCCCGAGCACGAGGTGATCGCCCCCGAGCAGGGCCCGATCGGCGCGACGGCCCGGCGCGTGCGCGACGGTGCAGGGACGCTGCTGGACGGGGTGCGCGCCGCGCGGGCCCGGCAGGACCCGGCGGACCGGATGAGCCCGGGTGCCGAGGCCGGAACCCGGACCGGGAGCGTCGGCCCGCACGGTCCCAACCTGCCCGAGCACCACCTGCCCGCCCGCCTGGTGCGCGGGGCCGCGGTCAGCGCCGCCGCGGCCCTCGGCTGGGGCGTGGGCACCTGGCTGGGGCGTCGGAACCGGTGAGCCCGGCGGCGTCGCCCTGGACCGAGCGGATCCGCGCCCGACTGGATGACCCCCAGCACCCCGACTGGGTGAGACCGGCCCCCACCGCCCGGCAGCGGCGCGCGGATGCGCTGATCGCCGCCGTGATGGCCGCGCTGAGCGCCCTGAACATCGCCGCCTCGCAGTCCCTCGGTCAGTTCGGCGATCACACCGTGCGCCCGCGGGACTACGCCGTCGTGCTCCTCATGGCGGCACTCTTGGCGCTGCGTCGCTCCCACCCGGTGGCCACGATGCTGGCGGCCACGGCCCTGTTCATCGGCGGGGCGTACCTGGGCCCGGCCGGCAGCATGACCGTCACCTTCCAGATCGCCTACTTCACGACCATCTACTCCGCGGTGGCCTGGGCCCGGCACCGGGCCGCGGTGTGGACGGCGATGCTCGCGGTCATCCTCGTGATGACCCTGTGGGTCCTGCTGGACCTGTCCATGCAGCAGTCCGTGGCCATCCTCATGGACCGCGTGCCCCATGACGACTCCGGGCCCTTCGATCCGGTGGTCTCCTACGTCGTGGCCTTCGCCGCGATGAACCTGGCCTACTTCGGCGGCGCCGCCGCCTTCGGGCGGGCCTCCTGGCGCGCCGCCCTGCGCACCACCTTGCTGGCCGAGCAGGCCGAGACCATCCGGGCGCAGTCCCAGCGGCTGAGCGAGCAGGCGGTCCTGCAGGAGCGGATGCGCCTGGCCCGGGAGCTGCACGACGCGATCGGCCACCACTTCACCGGGGTCGGGATGCTCGCCGGCGGTGCCCGCCGGCGGCTGGAGAAGGCCGGTGCCCCCGGGGAGGCTCACCTGACGGGATCGTCCGCCTCCGCCCTGCGCGAGGCCCTCCTGTGCGTGGAGGGCTCCACCCGGGAGGGCGTCGCGGAGCTGCGCACGATCCTCGCCGTCCTGCGCGACCCCCACGAGGGCCCGGAGTCCGCGGAGGAGGAACCGGGACTCGCCCGGACCCTGCGCCTGCCCCGGGAGATGGAGCGGGCCGGGCTCACGGTGCGCTGGGAGCTGGCCGTGCCCGAGGCGACGTGGCAGATGCTTCTGCGCACGATGGGCCTGACCACCCAGCTGGCCTTCCTGAGGATGGCCCAGGAGTCCCTGACCAATGCCGCCAAGCACGCCGGATCCGGGACCGCGGCCTTCGTCGTGCGCCTGCGCGCCGAGGCGGGGCTGCTGGAGGGTGAGGTCACCGACGACGGCGGCGGGCCCGCGCCCGTCGACGGTGTGATCGGCGGGACCGGCGGCCGGGGGCTGCGCGGTCTGCGGGAGCGGGCCGAGGCCCACGGCGGTCACGCCTGCTGGGGCCCGCGCGTCGGCGGCGGGTGGTTCGTGCGCTTCGCCCTGCCCTTGCCGCCCGAGATGGCGCACGGGCAGGTCGAAGCGGCGCAGGGAGTCTCCCGTGGCTGAGGCGCAGACCCTGCGGGTGCTCCTGGTGGACGATCAGGCGCTGGTCCGGGCCGGGTTCCGCCTGGTCCTGGAGCTGGAGGATGACATCGAGGTCATCGGGGAGGCTGCCGACGGCGGTCAGGCCCTGCGGCTGCTGGCCGAGCGGCCCGTCGACGTCGTGCTGATGGACATCCAGATGCCCGGGATCAACGGCATCGAGGCGACCCGGGAGGTCACCCGACGCCAGCTCGGCCGGGTGCTGATGCTGACCACCTTCGGCGAGGAGCAGCACCTGCTGGCCGCCCTGCGGGCCGGGGCCAGCGGCTTCCTGCTGAAGACGGCCACCCCGGAGGAGCTCGTCGCGGCCGTGCGCGCCGTGGGATCCGGGCAGGCCCTGCTCAGCCCCGAGGTCACCCTCCCGCTGATCCGGCGGGTGGCCGGGATGCCCGAGGAATCCGGTGACGGCGCGCCCGGGAACGGCGCGCCCGAACAGGGCCCAGCGGGGGAGGGCCGCACCGGGGAGGCTTCCGGTGGGCGCGCTTCCTCGCCCGACGCCGTCGAACCGGGGGCCGCGCCGGGACCGGATCCCGCGCGCGAGGCCGAACGGGAGGAGGCCCGCCGTCGCCTGGCCGCGCTGAGCCCGCGCGAGACGCAGATCCTGGGGCTGATGGCCCAGGGCCTGTCCAACGGCGAGATCGCCGAGCAGCTGTGGCTCGGGCAGGCCACCGTGAAGACCCACGTCTCCGCCGTCTTCGCCAAGACGGGTTCCCGGGACCGGGTGCAGGCGGTCGTGCTCGCGCACCGGGCCGGGCTCCGCACCCGGGACTGATCCGCGCGGATCCCCCCGCCGGGGGAGGGGCGCTGGAGGCGGATTCATCCTCCGGGCGGAGGCGAGGCCGGAATCGCTCGGCCTAGCGTGGATGACGCGGCCCGCACCGCCGTGCGCGTCCGCATCCGCCGCATCCGCCGCATCCGAAGCCCTGAGGAGACCCCCCATGCCCCCGATGCCCGATGACCCTGTGCTGCGCGTGCACGGCCTGACCCGCCGCTTCGGCGATCGGACCGTGGTGGACGGGCTGGACTTCGCCCTGCGCCCCGGCACGATGACCGGGTTCCTCGGCGCCAACGGCGCCGGGAAGACCACCACCCTGCGCATGATCATGGGGATCCTCGAACCCACCGCGGGGGAGGTCCTGTGGCGCGGCGACCCCCTGGGCGCGGAGCAGATCGCCCGCTTCGGATACATGCCGGAGGAGCGCGGACTGTGGCCCAAGCAGCGGATCCTCGACCAGCTGGTCTACCTCGCCCAGCTGCACGGCGTGGCCCGGGCCGAGGCCCGCGAGCGGGCCGGGCGGCTGCTGGAGGAGTTCGGCCTCGCGGATCGCGGCCGTGACCTGCTGGAATCCCTTTCCCTGGGCAACCAGCAGCGCGTGCAGATCGTGGTGGCCCTGATCCACGAGCCGGAGGCCCTAATCCTGGACGAGCCGTTCTCCGGGCTGGACCCCGCGGCCGTGGACTCCATGGTCGAGAGTCTGCGTCGCCTGCTGCACCGCGGGGTGCCCGTGCTGTTCTCCAGCCACCAGCTGGACCTGGTGGAGCGGCTGTGCGAGGACGTCGTCATCCTCCACGAGGGGACGGTGGCCGTCACCGGGAGCGCCGAGACCCTGCGCAGCGCCGGCCCGGCCCGCTACCGGATCACCGCCGAGGCGGACCTGGGCTGGCTGCGGGACGTCCCCGAGCTGGAGGTGCTCGACGTCGCCGGGCGCGAGGCGCTCGTGGAGCTGCCCGAGGACCCGGGGGAGAGCGAGCGGACGCGTTCGCGCCTGCTGGCCGACCTCGTGCCCCGCGGGCTCACCGGCTTCACCCGCATCTACCCGACCCTCAGCGAGATCTACCGGAAGGCCACCCGATGACCACCGCCTGGCAGACCGTGGCGCTGCGCGAGATCGCCGTGCGCGCCACCGCGAAATCGTTCCTGACCAGCCTCGCCGTCACGCTGGTCCTCATCATCGGCGGCATCGCCGCCTACTCCTGGTTCTCCGACCGCGGCACCGAGAACACCGTGGCGGTCTCCTCCTCCCAGGCCCAGCGGTACGTGGAGCAGGCCGAGACGACGCTGCACGAGAGCTCGGCGCAGGACTCCCTGACCCCCGAGCGGGTCGGGAGCGATCAGGAGGCCATCGACCGCGTCGAACGGGACGAGGCGGACCTGGCCCTCATCCAGCGTGGGGGTCACTGGAGCATCGTCACCCCGGACGGGGCCGCCACCCAGCACTCCCGCATCCTGACCGAGGTCATCACCGAGGATCTGGAGGCCCGGGCGGCCGCAGAACAGGGAGTGGACCTGACGGCCCTGCGTGCCGAGGCCCGGGTGTCCCTGGAGGGCACGGACTCCTCCCAGCAGGTGGCCGCCGGGCGGGTGCTCAGCTTCGTCTTCGCGATCCTGTTCTACCTGGCCGCGGTCGTCTTCGGCATGGGCATCGCGCAGTCCATCCTGGAGGAGAAGTCCCACCGGGTCGTGGAGATCATCGCGGCCGCCGTGCCCGTGCGCCAGGTGCTCATCGGCAAGCTCGCGGCCAACATCGGGCTGGCCCTGGGTCAGCTGGTCCTCTACCTGGCCGCCGGACTGCTGGCGATGAACCTCTTCGACGTCGGCCTGGAGATGGGCTGGGTGCTGCGCGGCTCGGGATGGTTCCTGGCCTTCTTCCTCGTGGGCTTCTCGATCCTCGCGGCGCTGTGGGCGGTGGCCGGGGCGATGGCGGATCGGCCCGAGGACCTCTCCGCGACCTCCACCCCGCTGACCACGATCCTCATGGTCCTGTACTTCGCCGGGCTGCTGGCCTCCGGCACCGTGCAGACCGTGCTGTCCTGGGTGCCGCTGGCCTCCTCGGTGGTGATGCCGCTGCGCCTGGTGCAGGGCACCGCCGGGCCCGTGGAGGGCGCGGCTTCGCTGGGCCTGGGCCTGCTGGCCCTGGTGCTGATCACCGCGTGGGCCGGGCGCGTGTACCGGCGGGCGGTGCTGCGCACCGGGACCCGGCTGCGCTGGGGACAGGTGCTCACCGGCCGGTCCTGACACCGGGGCGGGGAGAGGGCGGCTGCGCGCGGTGCTGGTCAGGGCTTGACCCATCTGGCATACTTGACGGGTACTCGATGCGCGCGGCCCCTCTCACCGCGTCGTCATTGTGTCCGCATCGAGCCGCCAGGCACCACCGCCCACCCCACGGCGCGTACCGCCTGCGACCGGCTCACCATGTACAGAAACAGGAGAGTCCACAACAGTGGCTACGAAGATCCGTCTGAAGCGTATGGGCAAGATCCGCGACCCCCGCTACCGCGTGGTGGTCATGGATTCCCGCACCAAGCGCGATGGCCGCGCGATCGAGGAGATCGGCATCTACCAGCCGACCGAGAACCCCTCGCTCGTGCGCATCGACTCGGAGCGCGCCCAGCACTGGCTGTCCGTCGGCGCCCAGCCGACCGAGCAGGTGCTGAAGCTTCTCAAGCTGACCGGCGACTGGGCCAAGTTCACCGGCGAGGGCTCCACCGAGTCCTCCGTCAAGCCGGTCGAGCCCAAGCCCGAGTTCACCGTCCCGGAGAAGAGCTCCGTGATCATCACCGAGGCCGTCACCCCCAAGGGTGAGCAGAAGGCCGAGGAGTCCGAGGCCCCGGCCGACGAGTCCGCCGAGTAATCATGCTCGCCGACGCGCTGGAACACCTCATCAAGGGCATCGTGGATGATCCCGAGGAGGTCGAGGTCCGCTCCCACAGCGGCCGCCGCGGCCACACCCTCGAGGTCCGCGTGGATCCCGAGGACCTCGGGCGCGTCATCGGACGTAGCGGGCGCACCGCGAAGTCCATCCGCACCGTGATCGGCGCGCTGGCGGAGGATGAGCAGGTCAAGGTCGACATCGTCGACACCGATCGCCGCTGATCCCCGCCGCCGTCGGACCGCACCCGCGCGTCATCGACCGCCGCGGGGATCAGCGGCGATCGGTGTCGACGATGTCGACCTTGACCCGGGCCTTCTGCCGTCCCCACCCACCCATCCCGATCCCCAGGAGGACCAGTGCGCGTCCAGGCCGCCCGCATCGGCAAGCCCCACGGCATCCGCGGGGAGGTGACCGTCCAGTTGCTCACCGACGACCCCGAGACCCGCTTCGCCCGGGGGGAGGTTCTGATTCTGGACCCGGCCAGCCCGCTGGCCCCCGAAGGCACCCTCACGGTGGCCGGCGCCCGGTGGAACAAGTCCATCCTGGTGCTGCGCTTCGAGGAGGTCTCCGACCGCAACGGGGCCGAGGCCCTGCGCAACCACCACCTGCTCATCGACACCGAGGAGGCGGAGGAGACCGAGGGGTACTACGAGCACGAGCTCACGGGCCTGGCCGTGTACGCCGTGGACCCCGAGGAGTGGGACCGCGCCGGTGAGGATGCAGCGCGTGCTCGGCTGGGGGAGCCGGTCGGGACCGTCTCCGGGCTGCAGACCCTGCCGACCCAGGACCTGCTGGCCGTGACCCTCGCGGACGGCTCCGAGTCCCTGGTGCCCTTCGTGGCTGAGATCGTCCCGGAGGTGGACCTGGAGGCCGGGCGGATCATCATCACGCCCCCGCCGGGCCTGCTGGACCTGAACCGGGACGACGCCGACGCGCCGGACCGGGGCGACGACGACGCGCAGGACGGGGAGCCGCGGCCGTGAGGCACCGCTACGACGTCGTCTCCATCTTCACGGAGTACCTGGCGCCCCTGGAGCTGTCCCTGATCGGCAAGGCCCGCCGCGCCGGTCTGCTGGATCTGCGCGTGCACGACCTGCGCGAGCACACCCACGACCGACACCGCACCGTGGACGACACCCCCTACGGCGGCGGGGCCGGGATGGTCATGAAGCCCGAGCCGTGGGCCGAAGCCCTGGAGGCCATCCTCGATGAACCCGCCGATACCGCCGAACCCGCCGAGCCTGCTCAACCCGCCGAGCCTGCGCAGCCGGATCCTCGGCCGCTGCTGATCGTGCCCTCCCCGGCCGGGGAGGTCTTCACCCAGCGCACCGCCGAGGCCTGGGCGCAGGAGGAGCACCTGGTCTTCGCCTGCGGGCGCTACGAGGGCATCGACGAGCGCGTGCTGGAGTGGGCCGCCGAGCGCTTCCGCGTGCGCCCCGTGAGCATCGGGGACTACGTGCTCAACGGGGGAGAGGTCGCCGTGATGGCGATGATCGAGGCCGTGGCCCGGCTGCTGCCCGGGGTCATCGGCAACCCCGCCTCGCTGGTCGAGGAATCCCACGCGGAGGGACTGCTGGAGTACCCCGTGTACACCAAGCCGGCCGACTGGCGCGGCCGGGAGGTGCCGCAGGTGCTGCTCTCTGGCAACCACGCGCTGATCGCCCGGACCCGCCGGGACTGGCAGCTGCGCCGCACGCTGGAGCGCCGCCCCGACCTGATCGAGGCGCTGCCCCCGCAGCGCCTGGACGCGCGCGACCGGGCGGTGCTCGAGGAGGCCGCCCGCGACACTGGCGGCGAGGGCGCCGACCCGCTAGGATAGGCGATTGCGCCGTGTTCGGGCACGCCCCTGCCGCAGGGGGAAGAGCGACCTGACGGACACGGCACCGAGGCACCGATCCTGCTTCGGATACCCAGCAGCACCGCCCACCCCCGGATCCCCGGGGCGCACGGGCGGCGTGAGCATCGGTCGGCGACCTGCGGCGGCGGCCGAGGAGAAGCGAACAGTCATGCAGACTCTCGATTTCATCGACAGCAAGTCCCTGCGCCAGGACATCCCGGACTTCGGTCCCGGCGACACCCTGGACGTGCACGTCAACATCGTGGAGGGCAACCGCTCCCGCGTCCAGGTGTTCCGCGGCTACGTCGTCGGGCGCCAGGGTGCCGGGGTGCGCGAGACCTTCACCGTCCGCAAGGTCTCCTTCGGCGTCGGCGTGGAGCGCACCT
>OMJG01001042.1_pt1 | contig 17654 bp, 15 predicted proteins | sample 1646431 | NCBI WGS metagenome assembly OMJG01 (sample SAMN03771674, study PRJEB25209) | food metagenome | isolation source: Cotija cheese | place: Mexico:Jalisco,Michoacan | collected 2011-12-12
AGAGGGAATCAAAAGAGGGAACCTATGGAAGACTAATACAGAAGTAGAGGAGAAATAAAAATGCAGTATGATTTTGAAACACCTATCAATCGTTCGAAAATGGCTTCGGCTAAATGGGAAAAGATGAAGGAATGCAATCCTTCGGTCTCAGAAGATATTTTTCCGTTCTCAGTTGCTGATGCGGATCTTCCCTTGGCGCCTGAAATCAAAGAAGGTTTAAAAGACTATATTGATCAAACTATTTTGGGCTATACAATTGTCTCGCCAGACTATTTAAGAGCAGTCAAAGAATGGAATAAAACGAAACATCACTTCGAGTTAGATACTGACTGGATTTTGACGACACCAGGGGTGGTGCCTGCATTACATTTAGCTGTAAGAGCCTATACTGAGCCTGGTGATAGTGTCGTGATTATGACACCAATCTATCCACCTTTTTATAATGCTGTCACAAGCCAAGACCGTCATCTTTCGGAAGTTCCACTTTTAAAAGAAGGAACACATTATAGTATTGATTTTGAACAACTCGAAAAGACAGTATCTGATCCTAAAGTGACCTTGTTATTATTCTGTTCGCCACATAATCCAGTTGGACGTGTGTGGACCAAAGAGGAATTAACGCGTGTAGCTGAAATCTGTATCGCTAATGGTGTTAAGATCGTCTCGGATGAGATTCATTATGATCTTGTGATGCCAGGACATGAGCATACGGTCTTTGCAGCAATAAATGATACTGTGGCTGAACATGTTGTTGTGTGCACCTCTGCTAGTAAAACATTTAATATTGCGGGTCTACAGACAGCAGCTGTGATTATTCCAAATGAGTATATGAGAGAGCGTTTCTTTACTGAAATGGACCGTATTGGCTACCATGGTGCCAACATGATTGGTTTGAAAGCAACAGAGTTGGCCTATACCAAAGGGAGTGACTGGTTAGATGGGTTCAAAGATCTCATCGTTCATAATGCTGAGGTTTTGCAACAGTTTGTGACGAAGAATCTGCCAAAAGCTACTGCATTTCCATTAGAAGGGACATACCTTCAATGGATAGATTTAAGGCCATATACAGATCCAGAGGCGCTAGAAGATACGTTGACACACAAGGGAAACTTATTCTTTAACGAAGGCTATCATTTTGGGGAGTCTGGAAAAGGATATGAACGTATTAATCTAGCCTGTCCCACAGCTCTCTTAGTAAAAGCGCTTGATCGTCTTGCAGAAGTATTCAATCGTTAGAGTTGGAATATGAGTTGAAAACAGAACAGGGTAAAAAGAGAGTTTGTTAAGTACAATCTCCTACTAAAGTTTGATTTTTGGTTCTAAATGGCGCATTTAATAGGTTAGAGACCATTCCTCAGGTATAATGACTATAAAGAATAGTAACAGTATAGTAGCAGAATAAGAGCACCGTACTAGTAAAATAAAAGGAGTCGTCTAGCTAAGCGTCTATTTGGGGGTCTATAGTAGGACCTGTGTCAGGACTGAAGCAAAGGGGGAAACATCTTGGTAGGGAAAGGGATTAAAGTGGATTTGATCAGTGAGTTACTGGACCAATCGCAAGAAGAGGTCAAGAAAATGAAGCCAATCAATATTATGGTTGCCGGAAAAACTGGCGTTGGTAAAAGTACACTGATCAATAGTTTGTTTAGGGAAAACTTAGCCACTACCGGAATCGGAGAGCCAATTACGAAACACTTACAGCGGATCGCGAAGAAGGATATCCCCTTGGTACTCTATGACACAAGAGGATTAGAACTAGATCAAGAAGTACAGGAATCCGTTAAAAATGAGATTGAAGAAACACTGACAACTAACAAAAAGTTTGACGGAGAAAGAATTCATCTTATCTACTATTGTATTAATGCAAATACCTCAAGAATCGAACCAGCTGAGATAGAGTTGATTCAGTTGATGGCCAAAAAAGTACCCGTTCTGATCGTGCTCACACAATCGATTGGGTCAAAAGCAATCGAATTTAAGGAATATCTTGAGGACAAGAAGCTGCCTGTCATTGGCATCTTTAATGTCATGGCGCAGCCTTATCCCATCTATGAAACAGTCACAATTCCAAAATCTGGGTTGACTCACCTAATCCAAGAGACTTTTGTGTTGATTCCTGAGGAGAACCGCAATGCCTTTACGAATATGCAACAAGTTGACATTGCTCAGAAAATGAAAAGGGCGCGTAAATGGGTAAAAAAGTACGTCATCTCCACCTTTAGCGTGGGGTTTATTCCGATTCCATTCTCTGATGCAACATTACTTGTCCCCATGCAAATTACGATGATGGCTCATATTACAGCTGTTTTTGGTGTTAGCATGGACAAAGCGACAGTCACCGCTTTGATTGGAGCTGTAGGTGGAACAACTAGCGCTACCTTTTTAGGAAGGTATTTAACAGCAAACGTATTGAAGCTTGTTCCGGGTGCTGGTAGTGTCGTGGGTGGCTCTGTCAGTGGCGTTACAGCTGCATTAGTGACCACCGCATTAGGAATGAGCTATATTGAGATTTTAGCGGTGATGGCCCGCAGTGAACAAAAGGGTATAACAGTGTCTAAGGAAGATTTAGCTCGTTTATTTAAGCAAAAATTAGGGTCGCGTTTAAAACAAGGGACTTCAAATGAGGATTTTAAAGCACTACTTCCTCAATTCAAGACAACAGGTGGATCAGAAAATGACAACACAGAAGTTAGTGCTAGTGGAGCTAATGCTAATGAGGTTACTGTAGATACAATCCCAAAACACCCAAAGAGATCAATACGAATTGTTTTACCGACACCGCTTCTCAAAGGTTGGGATAAAGGGTTAGCCAATGCTGTGCGACTAGCTAAAGGGTTAAGGAGAAAGAAAGAAAAATGAAGACGTTAGTAATCGTAGCACATCCAGAGTTTAGTAACTCCTCCACACAACATTTCTTAAAAGAAGCTGTTGACCCATATGATGATGTCACCTTTCATGTCTTAAAGCCCCCCCTTAATGTGGCTCATGAAAAGGAGTTAGTCCAATCGCATGATCGGTTGATTTTTCAATTCCCTTTTTACTGGTATAGTGCTCCCGCTATTTTAAAGGCATGGATTGATGACGTTTTGACCGACCAGTCGCCAAACAAAGAGTTAGGACTTGTTGTCACCATCGCAGTCAGAGAAGCTGCTTATCAAGCTGGTGGCGAGATAGGATTCACGGTATCAGAATTACTTCGGCCATACGAGGCACTAGCAAAGGCTAAAAAATGGCATTTCTTACCTAGCCTACCTATTTTTAAATTTGCTTATATGAGTGATAATGAACAATTACGGCTGGCCATTCGCTATCAACGGTATTGCCTACAATCAGCGGACCGACGATTACTGGACCGAGAAAATTGGGCAATCCAAGAATTGGGCCGTTTAGTAACTGAGACCACTGACAATCATAATAGGCGACGAAAAGCATTGTTAGAGAGCTTGTTATTAGAGTTAGAAGATAAAAAGGATGAACGTCTAGAGTTGGAAGCTCTGTTACAACCATTTCGAGAGGAAGATCTGTATGGTGGATGACTGGGTAGAAAGAGCGTTGGATGAGTTATCAGAAACAAGCCACACTTACCTTGAACGGGCACTGTTTGCAGAAATCAAAGAGATTATGGCTGAACAAACTAAACGCTTGACTCAAGCTCAAGGTGAGCTTGATGGCAGGTTATGGCGAAAGTAACTTTTTGGGAGCAAGTAGAGCTTTCAAGTAGCGTTTTCAAGTAAATTTTTCAAGTAAAGCCTTCAAATAGTGTTTTTAAAGGTGAAAATAGAGGGCAATAACGATGATCATCGTTATTGCCCTCTATTTTAGTCAAAGCTTTATTAAGGTCTATTAATCTGAACAGTTTATCAATCTGAAAAGTCTATCAATCTAAGGTAATAATAACTGACTGAATTAATTGACGAGATGATAGATTAGTCACTAAATTCAACTAAGAAGTATTTTTTCTTACCTCTTCGAATGATGATGTATGTGTTGTCGATTGCTTGTTCTGGTGATAGTTCTCCAGCCACATCAGTAAACTTTTCACCATTGATTGAAAGTGCCCCGTTAGTTATATCTTCTCTTGCTTGTCGCCTAGATGATTCAATTCCTAAGTCAACTAACCATGGTACTATTTCATGAGAAGTTCGATCACTTGTAAAGTGCGGCATGTTTTTGAAACCTTGTCTGATTTCTTCCCCAGACAGTGCTGCTACGTCACCACTAAACAAGGCTTTGGTAATATTTTGAGCTTGTTCTAATGCTTTTTTGCCATGTACAAATTGAGTCACTTCTGCCGCTAGTCGTTTTTGAGCAGCTCTTTCGTGTGGTTTTGTTTCCACTAATGTTGCGTATTCTTCAATCTCCTCATGACTTAAAAAAGTGAAATATTTTAGGTATTTGATGACATCGCGGTCATCTTGGTTGATCCAGAATTGGTAAAATTCATACGGTGTTGTTTTCTTAGCATCTAACCAGACAGCATTTCCAGCCGATTTACCAAATTTTGTCCCGTCAGATTTTAACATGAGAGGAATAGTGAGACCGAAAGCTTTAGCTTCATGTCCTTCAATTTTTCGAATGAAATCAACACCAGCTGTAATATTACCCCATTGATCTGAACCACCGATTTGAAGTTGTACATCTTCATTTTGGAAGAGGTGTAAGAAATCGAGTGCTTGTAGAATTTGGTAGGTAAATTCAGTGTAAGAGATACCCGTTTCTAAACGGCTAGCAATAACTTCTTTGTTCAACATTTGATTGACATTGAAATGTTTACCATAGTCTCTTAGAAAATCTAGCAAACTTATTCCAGAAGTCCAACTGTAGTTATTCACTAGTTTAACACTTGCTTTATCATGGTCACTAACTAAAAAGAGTTGACGCATTTGTTGCGTTAATGATTCTGCATTATGTTGGATAGTTTCAGCTGTTTGCAATTGACGTTCACTTTTACGACCGCTTGGATCTCCAATCGAACCAGTTGCCCCTCCAATAATGATGAAAGGTTTGTGCCCAGCAAGTTGAAACCGTCTTAAAATCATAAAGGGAATCAAATGACCGATGTGCATGCTATCACCAGTTGGATCAACTCCGCAGTAGACGCCAACGGATTTTTCTTCTAGTAATTTTTTTAAACCCTCTTCGTCAGTTTGTTGATTGATTGCGCCACGCCATTTCAAATCTTCAATAATTGATGTCATAATTATCCTCCTAAAACGTTTATTATCGTTTATTATATTTTGGGTGTTTAGTTATATAAGTTTCCTGAGTAAGTAGTTAATTACACAGGTTAAGTACAAAGGTTAAGTACAAAGGTTAAGTACAAAGACAAAAAAACGTCTCTAGCAGAATTCTACTAGGGACGCAGTTAACGTGGTACCACCCAAATTTGTACTTTACGCATGACCGTGCGCACGTTCGCTATTTTAGGTTCAGCTTTGTGTGTAATTCAGTGGGACACATGATTGAGTTTCACCAACCCTCAACTCTCTAAAAGCAATGTGCAACACCTACTAGTCACAAATAAAAGCGAAATATTATATGGGGATAGTATAGCTTAATAAGCCAAAACTAGCAACCGCAAAATTGAGAGAGTATATGCAGGGAAGTATTGTTACAGTATTGTTACAGTTCAATCACGTTTCTAATAAACAGATTATAAAGGCAATGGTCTGTGATATGATTCTATTTGTCGAGAGATATAAAGAATCTCTAAACTTACTTTAGGAACTCTTAAAGAAGTACAAGTAGCCTTAACTTTCTAACTAAGAACGCTAAATACACGTTAGAGACTATCGCAGATAGGGTTGAGATAGATCTCAATGGAAAGCTATAGTAACGGAATATATGCATTTAACTCGAATCGTAGGAGGACACTTCAGTGGTCAAAAAATCATTAACAGTTTTATTAACGACTTCAATCATCACTTTAAGCGCATTGGCACCTGCCACTACTGCTTTAGCAGTTGATGACAAAGATATCGAAAACCAAAGTACTTATATAGACCAATTAAAGAATCAAAAGGCTTTAACTGAACAAGAAATTTCGGCGGTTCAAGGTAAGATTGATCAAGCCATCGCTAAAGCACAAGAAATTGTTGAAGCACAACAAGAGCTTCAAGGAAACATCGATGACTTGAAAGTGAAAATCACCGATAAAGAAGCAGAAATTGAAAAGCGTGAAGACAAGCTAGCAGAACAAGCAAGAGCTGTTCAAGTTAGTTCATCAAATAGCACTTATTTAGAATTCATTCTTGGCGCTGAAGATTTTTCTGATGTTGTTAGCCGCATTTCAACTGTCGTCAATGTTGTAAAAGCTAATAATGACTTAATTAGTGAACAAAAAGACGCTAAAGTTGAATTAGATTCACAAAAAACAGACTTAGATAATAAATATGCGCAACAAGAAAAGAACGCATATGAATTAGAAGTTCTTAAAGATCAATTAGATCAACAACAAACAACTCTTGTTGCTAATGCAGACTCATTGGAACAACAAACAAATGATGCTACAAGCAAGTTGAATGATTTAGTTGCACAAAAAGAAACTGAAGAACGGTTGGCTGCAGAAAAGGCAGCAGCTGAACAAGCTGCTAAAGAAGCTGCAGAACAAGCGGCAGCTGAGCAAGCAGCGGCAGAACAAGCAGCGGCAGAACAAGCAGCAGCAGAACAAGCAGCAGCTGAACAAGAAGAAAATATAACACCAATTGTTGCAGCTAGTGCACCTGTTCAAAGCAATACGCCAGCTCAACCAGCTTCTAATCCAAGTTCTAATGGTTCAAACAATTCAAGTAACAATAACAACTCAAACAATAATGCAAATAATAATTCAAACGATGGTGGCTCTTCTAATTCAGGTAGTAGCAATAATCAAGCATCTACACCTGCTCCAGCTCCTACACCAGCTCCAAGTGCACCATCTGTCAATTCAGGTAGCGTACTTGAAATTGCACAACAATTTATCGGTGTTCCTTATGTTTGGGGTGGTACTTCACCATCAGGATTTGACTGCTCAGGTCTAGTACAATATGTTTATGCTAAAGTTGGTAGAAGTTTACCACGTGTAACATATGCTCAAGAAACAGCTGGCTCTTACATCTCTGTTTCGCAAGCACAACCAGGAGACTTATTGTTCTGGGGTCCAAAAGGAAGCTCTCACCACGTTGCAATCTACATGGGTGGCGGACAGTATATCCACGCACCTCAACCTGGACAATCTGTAACGATTCAATCAATTTCTTACTACGCACCAGATTTTGCAGTTCGTCTGTAAAAATAGGATTATTTAACACCTAACCTCTTCATTTGAAGAGGTTTTTTTAATGCCATAGGATATGCTATAATATAGCAGACTATTCATTTTTAGACTGCGAGCCGCACTTGTTTTTCTTGTTGTTGAATGAGATTAGACAAGTGATGAGCGGCAAAAGGAGGCGTTCGTGTGAGCGAACAAAAAACGTTTTATATCACAACACCTATTTACTACCCTAGTGGCAAATTACATATCGGTAATGCCTATTCGACGATTGCTTGTGATGTGATCGCAAGATATAAAAGATTGATGGGTTATGATGTTTTTTACCTAACTGGGACCGATGAACATGGCCAAAAGATCGAAAAGAAAGCTGAAAGTCTAGGAATTACTCCTAAAGAATATGTTGATAAGCAAGCTGAAGATATCAAAGATTTGTGGCGGTTACTAAAAATCAGTAATAATAAATTTATTCGGACGACAGATCCTGAACATGTCACAGCAGTTCAAAACATATTTGAACAGTTATTAGAACAAGGTGATATCTATCTTGGCGCTTATGAAGGTTGGTACTCTGTTTCAGATGAGGAATTCTTCACTGAAACTCAGCTTAAAGAAGTTTTTCGCGATGACTCAGGTAAAGTAATCGGAGGAGTTGCTCCTAGTGATCATGAAGTAGAATGGGTCTCTGAAGAAGCTTATTTCTTTAAAATGAGCAAATATGCAGATCGCTTGTTGAAGTACTATGAAGGGCATCCAAAATTTATTCAACCAGAATCACGTAAAAATGAAATGATCAATAACTTTATCAAGCCTGGATTGGAAGACCTTTGCATCTCTAGAACATCATTTAGTTGGGGAATCCCAGTTAAAAGTAACCCGAAACATGTTGTTTATGTGTGGTTAGATGCCTTGACCAACTATATTACGGCTCTTGGTTATGGCAGTGATGATGAGTCACTCTATCAAAAATACTGGCCAGCTGACATACAAATGGTTGGTAAGGAGATTGTGAGATTCCATACCATCTATTGGCCAATTATGCTGATGGCTTTGAATTTACCCATACCAAAACAAGTATTTGGACATGGTTGGTTATTGATGAAGGACGGTAAAATGTCCAAGTCAAAAGGAAATGTCATTTATCCAGATCATTTGGTAAACCAATATGGACTTGATCCATTGCGTTATTATCTGATGAGAGAAGTTCCGTTCGGAAATGATGGTGTTTTTACGCCTGAAGATTACATCCAAAGGTTGAATGTTGATTTAGCTAATGACCTAGGAAACTTACTGAATCGTACAGTTGCTATGATCAATAAATATTTCGATGGGAAAGTTCCGACTGACCTAGTAACAGGAACACCTTATGACGACGAGTTAGTAGCTACAGCTAATGAAGCAATCAAATCGTATCATGACAATATGGCTCAAATGCACTTTAGCCAAGCGTTAACAAATGTTTGGGATATCGTATCTAGATCAAATAAATATATAGATGAAACAGAACCTTGGGTACTGGCTAAAGACAGTAGTAAGCAAGGTGAACTAGCAGCTGTCATGACAAATCTTGCTGAGAGTCTCCGTTTAGTAGCTGAACTCATCAGACCGTTCATGGTTGAGGCGCCAAATGAGATCTTCAAACAATTAGGCTTGCCAAGCCTTGAAGAAGACACACCTTGGAAAGACTTACACTTTGGTAAATTCCCTGATGAAATCACGGTTATCAAGAAGGGGCAACCTATTTTCCCTCGTCTGGACTTTGATAAGGAAGTAGAAGCATTGAAGAAAGAAATGAAGGGTGACGCACCTACCAAGCCTGACTCCTCAAATGACGGGTCAGATGAAGGGGCTGAAAGTGACTGGGACCCAGAGACTGTTGAGTTGGTTTCGACCAAAGATAGCCAAATTAAATATGATGTATTCGATCGTGTTGAACTAAAAGTTGCAGAAGTGTTGGATTGTCAAAAGGTCAAAGGAGCAGATAAGCTATTGCAATTTAAGCTTGATGCTGGGGATAAAGGGTATCGTCAAATACTATCTGGAATTGCTGAATTTTATCCCGATCCAGATAAGTTAATTGGCAAGAAAGTCTGCATCGTAGCAAACTTGAAACCACGCAAAATGCGGGGGCAGATTAGTCAAGGTATGATCTTATCAGCTGAAAAAGATGGCAAATTACAAATTATTTTTGCACCGAATGATGCTGAAAATGGTTCAGAGATAGCTTAATTAAAAGTGTCGAGTCCTGACTACTAGAACTAAGTCGTTTAGGCTCATACATAGAAGAGGGTTGGGACAAGTGTTCCGACCCTCTCGGTATAGAAACGATAAATGAAGCAAAACGAGCAACTATCAGAAAACTAGCAAGAAAAGTAGCAAGAGCCTTAGCAATAAAGTTGCGAGAAGGCAGAAGTGAATGGTATATGACAGTTAAAGAGTGAAGGGATGACAGGGGTTTATGACGGAATTGTTCGATACGCATACACATATCAATACAGAGGCTTTCTTTGGTAAAGAAGACGAGACAATTGAAAGAGCACGAGAACTTGATGTCACGCGACTCACGGTAGTGGGATTTGATCTTCCAACAATCAAACGGGCTATTGAATTGGCTGATCACTATGATAATGTTTGGGCAATCGTTGGCTGGCATCCCACTGAAAGCTATGCTTATAATCAAACTATCGAGGCCTTTTTAATCGAGCAACTACAACACCCTAAAGTAGTTGCGATGGGGGAAATGGGCCTTGATTATCATTGGAAGGACTCTACTCGGGAAGAACAAGACCGTGTCTTTAGGAGACAACTGGCAATTGCACGTGAAATGAATCTCCCAGTGACGATTCACAACCGTGACGCAACTGCCGACTGTTATAAAGTATTAAAGGAAGAGCGAGTCTTTGAAACTGGCGGCATTATGCATAGTTTCAATGGAGATCCTGAATTTGCAGATAGATTCATCGATCTGGATATGTACTTATCCTTTAGTGGCGTTGTGACATTTAAGAATGCCCCAGAAGTTCGATCATCAGCCAAAATCGTTCCGAGCAATCGCTATTTAGTAGAGACAGATTGTCCCTACCTGGCACCTGTCCCTTATAGAGGTAAACAAAATGAACCAGCCTATACCCATTATGTTGCAAAACAACTAGCTGAGACCCGTGACATCAGCTACGATCAGGTAGGAAAAGAAACTACCGCGAACGCAATGAGACTATTTAGAATTTAACCTCAGAGTAGTGTAACTCTATAAACATATAACAAAAAAAGAGAACTCTGTAGCGCCATAAGACATATCAGACACATCAGACAAAATTAGACACTTAAAAGATCATAATAAGACAGAAATTTAGAGGATAAACTGTGGATAAAGAAAGACTCAAACAGATAATAGAACAAGTAGTGATTATCGTCGAGGGACGTGATGATACGAGACGTTTAAAGGATGTTTTTGGTAGATCTATCAATACCATCGAGACAGGTGGGTCGGCAATCCCTGAGTCGAGTCTCTCAATTATACGAGAGGTTAGTCTAAACTCTCCCATCCTGATTTTTACAGATCCGGATGTTCAAGGTGAGAGAATCCGACGAATCGTATCAGACTTTTTGACTCATCAAACTGGCGAGAAAGACATTGTCGTTTATCATGCCTTCTTAAGACGTCAAGAGGCTGTTGGCAAAAAATCTCATCAAAGCCTTGGCGTCGAACATGCTAGTGATATAGCTATTTGTCAGGCGCTGACGCAAGCGTTAGAAGGTTATGTGCAAGAACCAATAAGTAAAGACAAGCCAGAAGGCGGCCAATTTGCGACCGCTAAAGACATTCGTGAGTTAGGGTTAGTCGGTGCAGCTGATTCTAAAGTCAAAAGACAACTGCTTGGTGAAAAATTACGTATTGGATACGTGAATGGAAAGCACTTTGCAGATCGGTTAGCCTTGGCTGGTATTACACGAAAAATATTATATGATGCTTTGTTATCTTTAGAAACGACAGTAGAGACAACTAATAACAGTGAAAACTTATCGGATGTCGACAAACAAACCACTGCTAGTTCATTGCTAAAGGAGGAAACTCATGAGGGATAAACCGATTGCTACACCTTCACGGACAAGAGAGATATTGAGAAAGTATGGGCTGGACGCTAAGAAAAGTCTTGGGCAAAATTTCTTGATGGATGTTTCTGTATTAAATCAAATGCTTGATGCAGGTGGAATAGACGATCAAACCGTTGTGATCGAAATCGGTCCCGGAATAGGCGCTTTGACGGAGCAACTTGTTGAAGTTGCGAAAAAGGTATACGCATTTGAGATCGACCAACGCTTCATTCCAGTATTGGAGGAAGAACTGTCCGACTATTCAAACTTGGAAGTCATTCATCAGGACATCCTGACTGTCGAGTTGCAAGAAGTGATTCCTGAGATAAAGCATCATTCTGGAGAAAGGATCGTCGTTGTTGCTAATTTGCCGTATTACATTACGACACCTATCATTATGCGTTTGATAGCTTCAAGTATCCCTTTTGATTGTATGGTGTTAATGATGCAAAAAGAGGTTGCCGAACGAATGGCCGCAGGACCAAACACCAAAGCTTATGGTTCTCTGTCTATTGCCGTGATGAATCACTGTCAGCAAGATATTGCGTTGATCGTACCAAGGACAGTCTTCAACCCGGCTCCAAATGTTGATTCTGCCGTTTTATGTTTGACAAGACGAAGTGAACCGTTAGTAAAAGTTGATAATGAAGAGGCTTTTCAAACCTTTGTCAAAGCAACTTTTCAGCATCGTAGGAAGACCTTATGGAACAATTTAATGAGTGTGTTTGGTAAAGACAAAACCGTAAAAAGCAAACTATCGGCCATACTTGAGCAATTAGGTATTGATCCTAAAAGAAGACCTGAATCACTCACTATTTCTGAATTCGGACACCTGTATGAGGCAACAAGTTCACTACGAGATTGTTCGGAAAAGACAAACTAAACATTAAATAAGGATTAAAACGTTCTAAAAAAACGAATTACACCTTGAATCTACTAGATAAATATGATATAATGGGTAGGCGAGGTGAGATTATGGCAAATAATTTGCAAACTATCAAGAACATTTTGGACCAATACATTGGTAAACGTATCAAGATAACGGCAGAGATGGGTCGCAATCGTATTCGGGAACGCGAAGGCGTTTTGAAAGAAACCTATAATTCGGTATTTGTCATTGATCTTGATTCGGATCAATCTATTGAGCGTGTCTCTTATAGTTATACAGATGTCTTGACCAAAACAGTTGTTGTCAGTCATGACAATGAAGAATTACAATTGATACCACAGTAACCTAGTTTAGACAATGTTCGTGGAGTAGCTTTTCATCCACAAATCAATCGATACAACCATAGTGACTCTTAAGTGAGTCATTTTTTTTGCTTTATTTTACTCTATGATATGAGGAGACGAACATTTTTATCTATCAGTCGTGATAAATTTACCTAATGTATTTACCTGATGTCTTTAAGGTATTAGAGGACTAAAAGTGAAGAAATTTTGGGCTTGTTTGGTGTGATAGAATAGGTTTAGTGAGAGCTGTAGCTCTGTAGATGGGAGATTTAAAAGAAAGGGATATATCAAGGATCGGAAGGTGACACGATGGAATATTTAAGCGTTAAAGACTTATCGTTCTCTTATGGGGACGAACAGGTTTTGCATGATATCACATTTGATATCCATGATGGCGAGCTTTATTGTTTAACAGGAGAAAACGGTGCAGCTAAATCAACATTGCTCAAAAATATATTAGGGCTGTTGAAACCTGACTCAGGAAAGATCATCATCGCCAAAAAGAACAGAGCGAATCAGCCGTTCAATATCGGGTATTTACCCCAACAAGTGGCATCGTTCAATGTAGGGTTTCCAAGTTCCGTTTATGAACTAGTTGCTTCCGGACGTTATCAGTTAGGGAAATGGTTTAAAAAACTGGATCAAGAAGATCGCGACCACATTCGAAAAGCGTTAGACTCGGTAGGTATGTGGGATTTCAGAAAACATATGATTGGAGACTTATCGGGCGGGCAAAAACAAAGGGTATGTATTGCTCGAATATTCGCAACAGATCCAGATTTATTTGTGTTAGATGAGCCAACAACAGGAATGGACCAACAGTCTAGAAAAGAGTTTTTGAGTCTACTTCAACACAATTGTCATGTCCATCATAAATCAGTTTTGATGGTGACACATTTCGATGATGAAGTGGAGATGGCGGACGGTCATCTTCGTTTAGAACGAAGGGAGGAGTTACCTTGGCGATGTTTTTCTATGAGTTCATGCAAAGAGCCTTCGCGGCTGCAACATTGATTGGAGTCATGGCTCCTATTTTAGGGGTATTGATAATATTGAGGCGTCAATCTCTATTAGCTGATACTTTATCACATGTGTCTTTAGTTGGGGTAGCGCTTGGACTTTTGGTTGGTGTCGATCCCACTTGGACAACCTTATTGGTCGTGGTTTTAGCAGCTCTGTTGATTGAAGGAATAGCCAGTCTTTTTAAAGGGTATACAGAAGTCTCTATTGCTATATTGATGGCAGGGGGTCTTGCCCTTGCACTGTTTATGATGTCTTTTCAGTCGGGACAAACGACTGTCTCAATCAATCAATTTTTGTTCGGCTCAATCGTAGCGATTTCCGAGAATCAATTGTGGGTGCTTTTGGTGTTAACAGTTGTTGTGGTGAGCGCATATGTTCTATTTAGAAGACCACTATTCGTACTGATATTTGATCCAGACACGGCTCATACTGCGGGTCTGCCGGTTAAATTGATGTCAACGATTTTTACCGTCATCACAGGAGCGGTCATTTCGGTGATGTTGCCAATCGCTGGGGCACTTTTGGTTTCGGCTATTATCGTATTACCTAGCGCCTTGGCATTAAGAGTCAGTAAGACCTTCACAACAGTTTTTATTGTCGGAATTATCACGAGTTTGGTCGGTATGTATATCGGTCTGATTGGCTCTTATCAACTAGGCACGCCACCAGGTGCAACAATTACTTTGACCTTAGTAGCACTGTTTAGCTTGACTGTTCTTATTCAAGCTATTAAAAAAAGACTCAGAAAAAAAGACATTGTGACAGATAAAACGAGCTTTTTAGAAAAGTAATAATGCTCCAAACAAAAAAACTAAATTGTTTAGCGATAAGCCTGATTTTCGAACGGGCTTATTATTTTTTTGAATTAAACACGAATTTAAAGAACAAATATCAAAACAATGTTCTATTTTTAGACTGTTATCGGTATAATATGAGAATAGATAAAGGTTTGAGGAGGAAAGATATGAAGTTTAAACGAAGTGAACGATTGATTGATATGGTGTATTACTTGTTGGAGCACCCACATCAATTGATTACATTAAGTTACTTCACCAAAAAATATCACTCAGCTAAATCATCAATCAGTGAAGATTTAGTGATTCTAAAAAAGACATTTGCTGAGCGAGGTATTGGGAAGGTTGAAACAATCTCAGGAGCTGCAGGTGGGGTCCTCTTTATCCCGTTACTAACAAAAGGTCAAGCATTAGAGGTTGGGAATCATTTAGTTGAGAAATTAGCTGATCCTTCTCGCTTACTTCCGGGGGGCTTCATGTATTTGTCTGATGTATTGGTCGATCCTGAGTTATTGAGGCAGCTAGGTCATTTGATTGCTAGTAAGTATGCCTTCAAACAAGTTACTGCAGTGGTAACTGTAGCGACCAAGGGAATACCGATTGCTCAAACAGCTGCTCGCTATCTGAATGTACCATTTGTGATTGTGAGACGAGATTCTAAAATTACAGAAGGATCAACAGTTAGTATTAATTACCCATCTTATCGGACAAATAGGGTTGAAAAAATGGAAGTATCCAAAAAGAGCCTTAAAAAAGGGGACCGAGTGCTAATCATTGATGACTTTCTAAATGGCGGTGGGACAGTGCAGGGTATGCAAATCCTAGCCTCTGAATTCGAGGCAGAAACGGTTGGCACCTGTGTCTTATGCGAGTTGAGCAACCATGATAGAGATCAAGTTGGAGATATCGATGCCTTAGTTCATATTGATGCTTTGGATGAACGAAAACGAGTGCTAAGGACTAGTTTGGGCTCTTTTTTTGATGATTTGAGGGCGTTTGATCCAGAAAAATAACTGAATCATTTTTTGTCTGGAGAGCGAGAGTCAATAGTTAGTGGTGTTACGGACGTTTGGAGGAAATACATTTTGGAAAAATTTGCAATCGTATTAGCAGCTGGACAAGGAACACGTATGAAATCAAAACTATACAAAGTGTTACATCCTATTTGTGGTCAAGCAATGGTCGAACACGTGGTTGATCAATTGGAAGCTTTGGGAGTTAGCGAAATCGTGACGGTAGTTGGTCATGGTGCTGAGATGGTTGAGGAAGTGCTTGGAGATCGCGTTTCTTATACATTGCAAGAAGAGCAGTTGGGAACGGCTCATGCTGTGATGCAGGCTAGAGGAGCTTTGGAGGGGAAAGAGGGCACTACATTGGTGATTTGTGGTGATACACCTCTATTGACCGATGATACATTGCAACAATTGATCACTTACCATGAATCGATCCATTCGAAGGCAACTGTCCTTACTAGTATAGAACCAGATCCTACTGGCTATGGTCGCATCATCCGCAATGAGCAAGGCGTACTGGAAAGAATAGTAGAACAAAAAGATGCTGAGACAACTGAACTGGCAATCAAAGAAGTTAACACGGGAACGTACTGCTTTGATAATAAAGAACTTTTTGAAGCGTTAGAAACGATTGGCAATGAAAATGCTCAAGGCGAGTTTTATTTGACAGATATCATTGAAGTGCTAAAAGTAAAAGGGAAAGTTGTAGCCGGATATGCCATGCCTGACGCTAGAGAGGGACTTGGTGTCAATGACCGTGTAGCATTAGCAAAAGCTAGAAAAGTGATACAAGAGCGCATCAATCACCGTCTAATGGTCAACGGGGTGACCCTGGTCGATCCACAAACCACTTATGTGGATGTTAAGGTGGAAGTTGGTCCAGATACGGTGATTGAAGGAAATGTCTCGCTATTGGGAACGACTAAGATCGGGTCAGATTGTCTTATCACATCGGGATCAAGGATCAGTGACAGTACTATAGGGGATTCTGTTACTGTGACACAATCTGTGATTGAACAGGCGACGCTTGATAACGGTAGTGATTGTGGACCTTTTGCGCACTTACGGCCGAACGCCTCACTTGGTAAGAATGTTCATGTTGGTAACTTTGTAGAAGTTAAAAATGCCACTGTAGGCAAAGACACCAAGGTGGGCCATTTGACCTATGTAGGAGATGCTGATCTAGGCCGAGAAATCAATATTGGATGTGGCACGATTTTTGTGAATTACGATGGCGTCAATAAACATCGTTCAACAGTTGGAGATGGTGCTTTCATAGGTTGTGATACCTCGATTATCGCACCTGTCACGATTGGAAAGGGTGCTTTTACAGCTGCGGGATCTGTTATCACGAAGGATGTACCTGAAAAAGCATTAGCAATTGCACGTGCTAGGCAAGAAAATAAAGAAAAATATGCAAATAGGCTACCGCATAAATAAAAAAATGATAGAATGGATGGAGAAAAGCTATTGACCATAACGGAGGATGAAAATGACAAAACATTATGATGATCCTAAGCTAAAATTGTTTGCACTCAGTTCAAATATCCCATTAGCGGAAAAAATCGCAACAGAATTAGGTGTAGAGTTAGGCAGGATATCATCAACTAAATTTAGCGATGGCGAAATTAAGATCAATATCGAAGAAAGCATTCGGGGAGATCATGTCTATATTCTACAATCGACTTCATCGCCTGTTAACGATAACTTGATGGAATTGTTGATTATGATTGATGCTTTGAGAAGGGCCTCAGCGAAGACTATCAACGTGGTGATTCCTTACTACGGTTACGCAAGACAAGACCGTAAAGCACAATCGAGAGAACCAATCACATCTAAATTGGTTGCCGATATGATAACGACAGCAGGTGCAAATCGAGTCTTGACACTTGATCTACATGCGGCTCAAATCCAAGGATTTTTCGATATGCCAGTGGATCACTTGATGGGAGCTCCTTTATTGGCTAATTATATTTTGGAGCATGAAGAATTAAAAGCTGATAAGGACGATGTCGTAGTCGTGTCTCCAGATCATGGTGGCGTGACAAGAGCACGTAAATTAGCAGAATTCTTGAAGGCGCCAATTGCGATTATCGATAAAAGACGCCCTAAAGCAAATGTTGCAGAAGTTATGAATATTATTGGTGACGTCAAGGATAAACATTGTGTCATCATAGATGATATGATCGATACAGCTGGAACAATAACATTAGCAGCTCAAGCATTGAAAGACTATGGTGCAAA
>OMJG01001045.1_pt1 | contig 17643 bp, 18 predicted proteins | sample 1646431 | NCBI WGS metagenome assembly OMJG01 (sample SAMN03771674, study PRJEB25209) | food metagenome | isolation source: Cotija cheese | place: Mexico:Jalisco,Michoacan | collected 2011-12-12
AAGCAAAGCTCCTGCGCAGCGGCCCCGATGCTTCCGTTTTTCACCACGGCAAGATAGGCCTCAAGATCGATCCTCGTGGCCGGCACCAGATCCATGTCACCATCGTCAGTCAATCGAGCGCACATAACGTGAGTTCGGCATCAGCGGCCAGGGCGAGCCGGTACTCATCGTCGCTGATGAGCAGGACCACCGCACCGGCGGCGACTGCGCGGATCTCCTCGGCGATGGAAGTAAGGTGGCGACGGTCGACGCCGGAGCTGGGTTCGCCGAAGACGACAATGCGGCGGCCAGCAACACAGGCGGCGACGACCAGGCGCTGTTGTTGACCCCCGGAGAGCGCGAGCGGGTGGCGTTGGGAGAGGTCGGTGAGGCCGAGAGCACTGAGTACTTCGCGAAGATCAGGGGCGTTGGTTGCGCCAGTGTCCGCGAGTTCGATCTCAGCCATCACACTTTCAGTGAATAACTGTCGTTGAACGTCCTGCATGACGATCGCGCTCTGCCGTAGTCTTCTTTTCCGACTCAGTGATCGATCGCCCATTGACACAGTGCCTCCGCAGGCCTGCAGGCCTGCGATAATTCGGGCCAGTGTCGATTTTCCGGCACCTTTGACGCCTCGGATCGCACTCACCCTCCCAGCAGGGAAGGTAACACGGTCGATATCGAGCACCGTTCGACCACCGAGACGGCAGCGAGTACTTTGAAGAACGAGAGACCAATCGACGTAGTCGGGCTCGTCGACGCGGGATGCTACGCCTCTTGGCTTGACGCTTGGCCCCTGTGCGGACACCCGTGGGAGACTGACGGTGCTGACCGACCCGTGCAGTCCCTCTCGAGCGAGGTCGTCATCGGCGTTTGGGTAAACTGACTCCGGTTGAATACGCGCTTGTTCACCACAAGGCTGTCGCTCTGGCGGCGTAAACCCCGGAGTCAACTAAACCGTCAGCAATTCCATGTCGCGTTCGTCGCCGACGTGTTCAACCGCGAGATCGTCGGCTGGCAGGTATCGCGGTCGCTACAAACCGAGTTGGCCCTCGACGCTTTGCAGATGGGAATCTATCAGCGCAAACGTGCAGGTGGCGACCTGTTCGGGCTGGTGCACCATTGGGACCGCCCAGTATCGCGCAATCCGATATGGCGAGGCCCCAGCTGGGCAAGACGCCGTCGCTTCTGTCGGGTCTAAAGTCGATTCATACGATAATGCCCTCACCGAAACGCTGAACACACTCTATAAGGCCGAACTCATCCGGAACAAGGGTGCCTGGAAAGGCATTGATGATGTCGAGCTCGCCGCGGCGGAGCGGGTGCACTGGTTCAACACGTACCGGCCTCACCGGAGCACTTGGTGTAGCGACTCCCTCTGCGTTCCGATCAGACTTTTTCAGTGCGCTGCCGCGGGCTGCGTAGCTCGTGCACGAGCCGATGATTAGAGAACTCTCCATCAAACCCGGTGCTTGAGAGCCTAAAGTTTCGTCAATCGTTCAACCGCCAACCTGAGGTCAGTCATTGGACGGGGCCTTTGCGCGAAACGGTTGTTCGGGACCGAGCGCGCTGTTGCTGCATATATCGGTCAAAGGTGTCCCTCCATTGCGGACAGAGGCTGTAACCAGAATGGAGTACTTCCTCCACCGCGAGTTCGGTGGGGAACCCGAACGTGTCATACAAGGTGAAGATATCCTTCCCAGTCATCCCCGTTGGGCCTCGTCGGTGGAGTTCTTCCAAGCCCTTGCGAAGCGTGCGCAGGAACACGCGTTCTTCCTTCTCCAAAACCGTCATGATCGTCTTGTGCTGCGTGTCTAGTTCCGGATAGTTGTCATTGTAGAGGACGGTGATTACCGAAACTGTGGTGGGCAGAAAGAGCTTTTGAATTCCGATTGCCTGCCCATACCGGATCGCCCGACGTACCAGTCGGCGCAGCACATACCCGCGTTCTTTGTTCGCCGGCCGCACCCCGGCCACGATCATGAACACTGCTGCACGCAGGTGGTCGGCAATCACACGCATGCCAACTGTCGCGTCCCGGTATGAGCGGCCGCTGAGCTTCTCCAAGTGTTCGATGATAGGGCGAAGGGCACTGATTTGGAATATGTCCGGGTCGTCGTTCGCAGCCGCAGTGATCCTTTCCAAGCCGCCACCAAAGTCGACATTGCGGTGAGTCAGCTGGGTGAAGGTGCCGTCGGGTTGGCGTTGATATTGCATAAACACCTGGTTCCCGATCTCCATGAATCGACCACTTTCGCTAGCCGGATGTGGCAGACCATGGGTCGGGTCGTGGTGCTCAGGGCCGAAGTCGAAGAATACTTCACTGTCGGGCCCACAAGGGTCCCCAACCGGAGTGCCAGCCAGCCCCTTACCTCGGCTCCACCAGTTTTCCTCGTCGCCATAGAAGAAGATGCGTTCCCCGGGACTGATGCCACGGGCGTCCCCGTCGGATTGGGTCCCGATCACCGCGACCTGGGCTTCAATTCCGGCGTCGGCGAACACTTGCTTCCAGATCTGCGCCGCTTCCTCGTCACGTGGGACACGTGCCGAAACATCGCCGCCGAACACGGTGACATACAAACGGTGGGGATCCAACCCGACAATGCGGGTCAAGAAATCGAAGAACCAGCGGATCTGCTGCTCTTTGAAGTAGTCACCGAGGCTCCAATTCCCTAGCATTTCGAAGAACGAAGTGTGTCGATTGTCGCCGACTTCAACCATGTCCTGTGCCCGTACTGCTGGTTGGCAGTTCGCCAGCCGCAGACCCGAAGGGTGCGGCTCACCCAGTAGGTATGGCATTAACGGTTGCATGCCGCTGCCGGTAAACAAGGTGGTGCCATCTTCTTCCGCCACGAGGCCACTGCGTGGAATGACGGTATGACCGCGTCCCTGGTAGTAGTCAAGGAAAGCAGTGCGGATATGCTGTGCGCGCAAAGGCATAGGTGATCGCTTCCTGAAGTAGGTGAATAGGCAATTGCTCGGACCGAAAGGTTCTGCCCGCCGTGCGATCAAGTTCGGGACCGCCACTACCGGGACAGATCCGGCCCGACGAGTGGCGAGGACTATCGACGGCCTCCTGGCTACAAAGGTCTTCAACGGCGGTGGAGAGTACCAGCTCGTCAGAGCCAGAATCTACCTTCACCCGCGCGGGTGGGCGTAAACGAGCTCGGTGAACCGTTGCACGTAGTTCTGGAGGAACTCCACAGTCGTCTCAGCAGCGATAGCCCCGTCCTCATCAAACAAGCTCGGCGACTGGCCGAGAAACACTTCCGGTTGGCCAGGGGTAGGCATGTCGAAGTAGGACAGGGCCAGGCGGAGGTTCTTCTGCGAACTGTAGCCGCCCATGCGGCCCACGGAATGGCTGATGATCCCGGCCGGGAGGTTCTTCCACGCGACGTCACTGTTGGGCTTAGAGCCGATGTCGATTGCGTTCTTCAGGCAGGCTGGGATAGTGCGGTTGTTCTCAGCGGTTACGAATAACACGCCGTCGGAGGCTTTAATAGTCTCCCTGAAGTGCGTGTACGCCTCTGGGGTTGGTTTGTCGGAGACGTCGGGGTCGTCATAGTCGAAGTCGTAGAGCGGCAGGTCGCGGATTTCGACGATCTGCACGTTGTAGCCGTCAGGGAAGTACCTGATGACCTGGTGGGCGATCTTGCGAGCGTAGGAACCGCGGCGCAGACTGCCGATGATCACGGAGATGTTCTTGGTCATAAGGGGCCTTTCATAGTTGATGAGGATGGTCGGGCGACAAAAGTCAGAAGTCCCAGTCGGCGTCGCTGGTGTCTTCGCCCTTGCCGATGACGTAGGAGGAACCGGACCCGGAGAAGAAGTCGTGGTTCTCATCAGCACCTGGTGCCAGTGCGGCGAGGATTTCCGGATTGACTTCGGTCTCTCCCGGGCTGAAACGTGCAGGGTAGCCGAGGTTCATCAGTGCCTTGTTCGCGTTGTAGCGTACGAACACTGCCACGTCGTCCATCAGCCCCAGCGGCTCGTACAGTTCACCTGAGTAGGCGAGCTCTAGCTCGTAGAGGTCTTCAAGCAGCTCGTAGGTGAACTCGTGCATCTCGTTCTGCCGTTCAGATGCCTGATTCTCGATGCCTCGCTGATATTTGTAGCCGGAGTAGTAGCCGTGCACGGCCTTATCCCGCAGGATGAGGCGGATCATGTCTGCGGTGTTGGTCAGTGTGGCGTGCACGGAGAAATGCAATGGCAGGTAGAACCCTGCGTAGAGCAGCAGCGAGGACAGCAGAGTAGAGGAGACCTTCCGTTTGAGCGGGTCGTTGCCGTAGTAGTGTTTCAGTACCTTTTTGCACCGCTGCTGAAGCAGGTCGTTGTTTACGGCCCACCGGTAGGCGTCGTCGATCTCCGGAGTGCTCGTCAGGGTGGAGAACACCGAAGAGTAGGACCGGGCGTGCACCGACTGCATGAACGCGATGTTGGTGTAGACGGCCTCTTCGTGTTCGGTGCGAGCATCCTGGATCTGACAGATCTCCCCGACTGTGGCTTGCACCGTGTCAAGCATCGTCAGCCCGGTGAAGACACGCATAGTGAGAGTTCGTTCCTTCTCGGTGAGCCTCTGCCAGGCGGGGATGTCGTTGGACAGTGGCACCTTCTCGGGTAGCCAGAAGTTCGCGGTGAGCCGGTTCCATACCTCGAGGTCTTTCTCGTCGCCGACGCGGTTCCAATTGATCGGTCGCAGCCTGGCCAATGGGTCGTGGCGGTATTTGGGCGGGGTAACCGAGGTCTCGGAGAGCGGGCAGGTGGGGTTAGTGGTCGTCATGCGGGTTCCTTAGGTATGGGCTGGATTGGGTCAGAGTGTGCAGGAGACGCAGTTCTCGATCTCGGTACCTTCGAGTGCTGGTTGGCGCAGTCGGATGTAGTAGAGGGTTTTGATGCCTTTGCGCCACGCGTAGATCTGAGCGCGGTTGATGTCGCGAGTCGTGGCAGTGTCGCGGAAGAACAGGGTGAGCGAGAGCCCCTGGTCGACGTGTCGGGTTGCTGCGGCGTAGGTGTCGATGATCTTCTCGTAGCCGATCTCGTAGGCGTCTTGATAGAAGCCGACGTTGTCATCACTCATGTGCGGGGCCGGGTAGTAGACGCGGCCGAGCTTGCCCTCCTTGCGGATCTCGATCTTCGCCGTGACCGGGTGGATCGAAGCGGTCGCGTTGTTCACATACGAGATCGAACCGGTGGGCGGGACGGCCTGCAGGTAGGCGTTGTAGATTCCGTGCTGTTTCACCGACTCGCGCAGCCGTACCCAGTCCTCGCGGGAAGGGATGGTCACGCCTGCGTCTGCGAATAGTTCGCGCACCCGCTGAGTGGCGGGCAGCCAGTCATGTTGGGTGTATTTGTCGAAGTAGGAGCCGTCGGCGTAGGTCGAGTCCTCGAAGCCGGCGAAGGTCTTACCGCGCTCAATCGCGATTTGATTCGATGCGCGGATCGCGTGATAGGTGATGGTAAGGAAGTAGATGTCAGTGAAGTCAATGCCTTCTTCGCTGCCGTAGTGGATGCGCTGGGAGGCGAGGTAGCCGTGCAGGTTCATCTGGCCCAGTCCGATTGCGTGGCTGGTCTCGTTCCCGTTCGCCACGGACGGGACGGCATCGACGTTAGTCTGGTCGGAGACACTGGTCAGTGCCCGCACCGCGGTTTCCACGGTCGACCCCAGGTTCGAGGAGTTCATGGCCTGAGCGATGTTGAGTGAGCCGAGGTTGCAGGAGATGTCTTGGCCGATTTCCTGGTACCCGATAGCGGAGTCGTAGGTCGAAGGCGTGTTGGTCTGCAGGATCTCGGAGCAGAGGTTGGACATGTTGATGTGACCTGCCAGCGGATTGGCACGGTTGACGGTGTCTTCGAAGAGCACATAGGGGTATCCGGACTCGAACTGGAGCTCGGCGAGGGTCCTGAAGAACTCTCGGGCGCTGACCGTGTTCTTTCGAATCTGTGGGTTCGCCACGAGCTCATCGTAGTGGTCGCTCACCGACAGGTCTGACAGTGGCGTACCGTATTCGCGCTGCACGTCGTAGGGGCTGAACAGGTGCATGTCCCGGTTGTCCTTGGCCAGCTGGAAAGTCACATCAGGGATGACGACGCCCAGGGAGAGGGTCTTGATGCGGATCTTCTCGTCGGCGTTCTCCCTCTTTGTGTCGAGGAAGCGCAGTATGTCGGGGTGGTGGGCATGCAGGTAGACCGCGCCTGCGCCCTGCCTCGCGCCAAGCTGGTTGGCGTAGGAGAACGAGTCTTCGAGGATCTTCATCACTGGCACCACGCCGGAGGCTTGGTTCTCGATCTGCTTGATCGGAGCTCCGGCCTCGCGCAGGTTCGACAGCAGCAATGCTACGCCCCCGCCGCGCTTGGACAGTTGCAGGGCGGAGTTTACGCTGCGGCCGATGGACTCCAGGTTGTCTTCCACGCGCAGTAGGAAGCAGGAGACCAGTTCGCCGCGCTGGGCTTTCCCCGCGTTGAGGAACGTCGGCGTCGCGGGCTGGAAGCGACCGGAGAGCATCTCGTCGACCAGCCCGGTGGCGAGCTGCTCGTCGCCCTGGCCGAGGTAGAGCGCGGTAGCGACCACCCGCTCTTCGAATCCTTCCAGGTAGGTCGTGCCGTCGAACGTTTTCAGCGCATACGAGGTGAAGAACTTGAACGCGCCCAGGAATGTGGCGAACCGGTGCCCAGCGGCACGAGCGTGCTCGTGCAGTGCGGTGAGGAACTCCGGGGTGTAGGCGGCCAAGAAGCCGGATTCGTAGTAGTCGTGGTCCACTAACCACTCCAGGCGCTCGGCCACCGAGGAGAAAACCTTGGTGTTCGGGACCACGTGCTGGCGGAGGTACTCGGCGGCGGCCTGACGGTCCTTGTCGAACTGGATCGACCCGTCGGGGGCGAACAGGTTCAGTTCGGCATTGAGCGCGTGGTAGTCTTTCCGCTCTCCGATGCCGGTGCGCACGGGAACCTCTGAGGCGATGGTGGTCATGCGGTTGTCCTCTCGTTGTTGGCCTGGTCCCAGAAGCGGTCCAGGCCGTTGTTGACGGTTTCGATGTCGCGCTGTGTGCCCAGCAGCTCGAAGCGGTAGAGCTCGGGCACGCGGCACTTGCGCGAGATGATGGGCCCGGCCAGGCAGTAATGCTCGCCGAAGTTCGTGTTCCCCGCGGTGATCACCCCGCGCAGCAGAGCGCGGTTGTCCGGGTCGTTCAGGAAGGCGATCACCTGCTTCGGAACCGCACCCGCCTGTTCCCCGCCACCGTATGTCGGAACCACCAAAACGAAAGGACGGGCCACTCGAATCATGCCCTCCAAACGTGGGCGCAACGGTATGCGTACGGCAGGACGGTCGAGCTTATCGACGAACCGACGAGTGTTCTCAGAGACGCTGGAAAAGTACACCAGGTCCGGCGATTCACCCTCGTGCAGCTCTCGTATCGGATAGGTCCTCTGCGGCCGCGGTCCATGCACCACTACAGCCCTCCTAGAACTAGAAACTCTTCTTGCCAAGCCTTCTGCGCGTACCTCAGTCGAGGCTTCTGAGGTTTCCCCGCCGTGCTTTTTGTAGTTCGGTACACCGATACTATAGATTCGTCGTACCGAACTTCAAGCGCGACTCAGTGTCCGATGCCCCCAACCGAAAGGATTGATCATGAACGAGAGTGCACAACCGCAGGGCACCTGGATCGAAGCGATCACCGTGTTCGAGGAGCTTCGCTCTGGCAACACCGATGGCGCGCTTGAAGTAGTGAGAACGTGCTCAGACGTCGAGCGAATGCTCGGATACCTCTTTCGGCTGACCTCCCTGTTGCTCAGGAGCGCACCCTCGGAGGAGATCGACCGCTTCATAGAAGCCGCACACCGAGCGGAACCTCCACCTACTCTCAGGTATCGATGAACGGGGCCGCCGGCACCGGTTGCGATACTGCGCGACTTGAAGTCCGTCATATAAACGCTGAAAGCCCACTCTGTCGCAGTCTGAGCTTTTGAGCACATGAATCGAGAAATGAGTGATGAGAATGCAAATCAATCTGATGTCGAAACTCGCGCTGATCTCTGCCTCGGCGCTAGCCCTGACAAGTTGCGGTGCCGGGAACGCGGAGTCGTCCTCGACCGAAGGTAAGCCTCAGGTGTTGACGACGTTCACCGTCCTTGCCGATATTGCCGACAACGTAGCCGGCGAACACCTGGAGGTGGAATCGATCACCAAAGTCGGTGCCGAGATCCATGGATATGAACCCACTCCCAAGGACGTGGCCAAGGCGTCAGAAGCCGACTTGATTCTCGACAACGGGCTGAATCTGGAGGCATGGTTCGAGCAATTCGTCGAACAGACCGACGCCCCTCATGAAGTCGTTTCCGAGGGTGTCGAACCAATCGACATCTCCGAGGACGCCTATGCGGGCAAGCCGAATCCCCACGCATGGATGAGCCCTGTCAACGTCCAAATCTATGTCGACAACATGGTCGATGCTTTCAGCGAGCTGGATCCAGATCACGCCGCCGACTTTCAGTCCAATGGAGAGTCGTACAAAGACGAACTTCAGACCGTCCAGGATGACCTTGTCGGTGAGCTGTCGACACTGCCAGACAAAGAACGAGCCCTCGTCACATGTGAGGGCGCTTTCTCCTATCTCGCCAGGGACACGGATCTCGACGAGCGCTACATCTGGCCTGTGAATGCGGAGCAGGAGGCAACCCCGCAGCAGATTTCCTCCACTATCGAGTTCGTCAAGGACAATGACGTTCCCGCAGTATTCTGTGAGTCCACCGTCTCGGACAAACCAATGCGACAAGTCGTTGACGCCACCGGCGCGGAGTTTGGCGGGACACTGTATGTCGACTCGCTTTCAGAAGCGGACGGACCTGTGCCAACATATCTTGAGCTCATCAAGCACGACGCTGACACCATCACTGAAGCTCTGACGGGTGGGAACAAGTGACTTCAGCAATCCGTGCTGACGGTGTCACAGTGCAATACGGCGACGTCAGGGCACTGGAAGATGTCAGTCTCGGAGTGGAGTTCGGTTCCGTGACAGGTCTGATCGGAATGAACGGGTCGGGGAAGTCCACTCTGTTCAAGACGATCATGGGACTGACCCGCCCGGTTCAAGGCACCGTATCGATCAACGGCAGGACACCGACGCAAGCACGGAAAGAAGGCTTGCTGGGATACGTGCCACAAAGTGAGGATGTTGACTGGACGTTCCCCGTAAGCGTCCGCGATGTCGTCATGATGGGCCGCTACGCGTATCAAGGCTTCACTCGTAAGCCCACGTCGGCGGATCGTCAAGTTGTCGAACAGGCACTAGAACGCGTCGGGCTCCAGACCTTCGGTTCTCGACAGATCGGACAATTGTCTGGTGGGCAGAAGAAACGCACATTTGTCGCTCGTGGACTTGCGCAAGGAGCCAACGTGCTATTGCTTGATGAACCCTTCGCTGGGGTAGATAAGAGCAGCGAATCGACCATCGTTCAACTGCTGCGTGAACTCGCCGATGAGGGGCACTGCGTGCTCATCTCCACTCACGATCTGCATGCTCTGCCACAACTGGCTGATGAGGCAATCCTTTTGCTGCAGTCAATCCTCTTTCAAGGTCCTGTCGCCGATGCTCTGCGCCCCGAGAACCTCTCACTGGCATTTGGTCTCGACATTCGAAGGGCAGAAGAATCCGAATGAACCTCTACAGTCTCGTCATCGAACCACTCCACTACGAATTCATGATCAGAGCACTGACCACCACAGTGCTCGCCGCAATCGTCTGCGCACTCTTATCGTGCTGGCTGATCCTCGTCGGCTGGTCTCTGATGGGTGACGCTGTTTCGCACGCCGTATTGCCCGGGGTCGTCATCGCCTACATCGCAGGGATCCCCTTCGCCGCCGGTGCGCTGGTCTTCGGATTCATCGCAGTCGCAGCGATCGGCATTCTTCGAGGAACTAGCCGTATCAAAGAAGACGCTGCCATCGGCATCGTCTTTACGACCCTGTTCGCCCTGGGACTGGTGCTGATATCAACGACGCCGAGTCACACCGACCTCAATCACATCATCTTCGGCAACATCCTCGGCGTTTCGACCTCGGACCTGCAGCAGGTCGCGCTGCTCGCGGTGATCGCGTTCGCCGTCCTGATTGCCAAGCGCCGCGACCTGACCCTGTACGCATTTGATCCGACTCACGCCTACGCAATCGGCCTGTCGCCGCGGGCTCTCGGAGCGCTGCTGCTTGCACTCCTTGCTCTGACGACAGTGGTAGCACTTCAGGTTGTCGGCGTCATCCTGGTCGTGGCGATGCTCATCATTCCAGGAGCGACCGCCCACCTTCTCACCGATAGATTCAATCGGATGCTCCTCATCGCGCCCATCATGTCGGCGCTGTCCTCGGTGCTGGGAATCTACCTGAGTTACTGGTTGGATGCCTCATCTGGCGGTCTAGTTGTGCTTGTCCAAGGTGTCGTCTTCACCGTTGTTTACCTGTTCAGCCCCAGCCACGGACTGATCGCCAAGACTCGGCAACATCGCCGGACCAACGACCAGTGGAAGCAGCACTCGGCAGAGGCTCAAGTTCCGTGATCGACGAGTACCTCCGCGGTCTCTGGGAGCTGGAGGAGTCGAAAGACAAGTCCTTGACCCGGGCCCAGCTTGCCGAGACTCTGCAACGCAGTCGGCCTGCAGTGACTCAGTACCTTCGAGTCCTCGCCAGTCACAATTTGGTCAGGCAGGAGCATTATGGGCCACTTTCATTGACCGAGGCCGGCGCGTGCAGGGCGCTGTCGGCTGTGTGCGCAGAAAGAATTTGCCGCTGCCACCTCTTTACGGTCCTCAGTGTTCCATGGCACCGCGTATTGAAAGAGGCATCGGTGATGGCAATGGCACTGAGCTCCGATGTCGTGGAGACGATGGCTGCTCTTGCCTCCAGCCCGAAGCTCGATCCCTATGGCAACCGAATACCAAAAAAGGTAGACGATCTGCGACCGGGAGACGGCGAACCTCTCGCCGCTCTCCCGACTGCTCACCTACTTCAAGTTTCGAGAATTGGACGCGCCCCTGAGCATCTACTCTTCGAACTGGAGCGGAAGAACATCCTTCCGGGCACCCACATCACCCTCGAGAAACACCCTGATGGCCAGAGCAGTCTCACATTGGAGCCAGACGATAACGTTGTAGTCCTCAGCGACGATGCCTCCGAGTATGTCTACGCAACTTCAACAATTCAGTAGCGCCGTTCTTACGACAACTCACGCAGCAGAGCACGGGGATACCCACATGGCGTCGCTGGCCGTGCGCCCGAGCGTCACGCCAGCTCCATTGCCTCCCTCAAGGTGAATCACAATAGAATCAGAGAATGGAGGACCGGCTTCGGTGCTGAAATACGATCCGACATGAATGCCGTACTCAGCCAGAAACTGCAAAAGGTTGGGATCGGAATCCGAAATCCGCTCGACACGGACTCGGCTTCCCGTTCCGACGTGTGTCAATGGGATCGCAGCCGGGCGATCAATGGTTCCGTCTGCAGCTGGAATGGGGTCTCCGTGAGGGTCGCGATCGGGGTGGTCGAGATGTTCGGCGATACGGTCGACCATGAAGTCTGACACCGCATGTTCGAGGGTCTCGGCTTCGTTATGCACCTGGTCCCAGGTGTATCCGAGGACCTCGACGAGGAAGGTCTCGATGAGGCGGTGACGACGGACCATCGCAAGGGCATAGACTCGACCTTGTGCCGTCAGAGCAATTGACCCGTACGGCGTGTGCGCGACGAGCCCCTCGTCCGAGAGTTTGCGAATCGCGTCGGATGTCGTTGACTGCCTGACCCCAACCTTCTGGGCAAGCGCGGTGGTCGTGACGGGAGCATCAGACCACTCGCCCAAACTCCAAAGTGCTTTCAGATAGTTTTGGGCGCTGTCAGAGAGTTCAGTGACGGACATGGTCGAAGATTACCAAACTGTTCTATCCGTCCGATCGTCAGCCCGTTTGCTTGGGTTCTTCACAGTTTTTGCGTTCAGGTTCGTGCATCACGAGCGTTGCTATCGATGACGCCGGGGACAAGGTCAGGCTGTCTGTCAGATTCGTCCTTGTTCTCATCCTCTTCGCCCGCGCCCGCCTTCTTCCCAGTTTGGTAGTCATCGGCGGCCTGACGGATCGAGTCGAATTTGGCGTAGAACCCGTCGCCGGGACAGCTTGTTTGGCCAACGTCGCGATGTCCGACAATCGCTTTCATCTCCTCCCCGGCTAGTGATGTCGAGCCACCCGCTTTCACCCCGCTCAAGGACAGCTTCCACCCGACCACCTCCGCGACCGCATCAAGAGTGCGTTGGGGCGGTGCCTTCTTGTCATAGTCGCCGAGCACGGAAATGCCGAACGATCCTGTGTTGTACCCGGCGGCGTGAGCGCCGACTACGGCCTTCTTTACCCCGCCTGCGCGCCCCTCCCAGAGTCTTCCGTATTTGTCGACGAGCATGTTGTAGCCGATGTCCGACCACCCTCGACCCGTGATGTGAAACGACTGGATCCCTCGTAGAATCGCAGGCACATCCTCTGCGGCATAGTCGTTGTTGCCATCGGTGTGATGGATCACTGCGGCGGAGACTGAGTCCGCGATCGTGGGAGAATTTCGTACCAGTTTCTCGCTCGCACCCCAGTCTTTACGGGTAGCGACTTCGGGCTGGACAACAGAGTTCTTCGCCACGTTGGCCGCCGATGCTGCGCATAGTGGACAGGTGCATCCGCCCGTCCGTGTGCAAGGTGGTACCGAGGCGTGGTCAATTGAGTGGGCATGCTGCGACACCTCCCGATCAACCGATTCCGAACTCTTGGGCGCATTCTCTGCCACCAGTTCTGAATCGCCGGGGTGCCTCTTCGAAGCGACACTGACGACCTTGGCATCGGCTGGACTGCCGCCGTCACCGAGAACACGCACCTGAATACTGTCTGTATCAGTGGTGTAGTAGGGGTCCGTGCCGCGCGAGCCCTCCCCGGCATCCGAAGCATGCAGGTGCTGCCACCCGGACCAGCGGCCATTCGTGTGAGTTCTGATCTCGAACTCGACCCGAACGTCGTCGTCGAATGTGATTCCTACGACATTCGGTGACGCTGACGGCAGGTCGATGACATCGGACAATGCCGTGATCGTGATTCCGTCCGTAGTTTCAGCGGCACCTGATCCCGTTGGCGCTGCAAGGTCCCCATCCTTACGATCATTGGACACATGAGGGCTCTCGGTCGACGATGGGCTCGTCACGGCTTGGTTCTGTGCATGAGCGACAACGGCTCTGGTGAAATGAGCCGAAGTATCACGAAGGCTCTGCGGAGCGCGCAGCAACGGCGGCAGGGATGTGGTCTTCGTCCGCGTGACTGACCTCGTCGTCGACGATGCGTCCCTGGCCCCTGCCGAAAGTGCCCCGGTTGCGCTGATTCCAGACAGCGGAGACTCAGAGACTTCAGGATCGCCGGAGTGCAGCGACGCGGAGGCGGGTGGAAGGCCGATGTTCACCGCCAACGCCAGGGATCCGGCTGCCGAAAGTGTGAGTAGCTTCGTATGCATGAAGGTCCTTCTCGGGGGAAGTTCGTGAAAGGCATGTTCAGGGTATCGGCTTAACGAACAAAAGTCTATGTTCAGTAGATTACACGTTTCAGGAACAGTGCACTACGGTGCGCAGTCAAGCGTCACGTCAGTGTCGCACGACATCGACAGACGTATTTAGGAGATAAGGACCAAGCACTGCCGAGCGCAGTTCGATCGAATCGACTATTCCACCCATGCAGCCTAGGTAGTTGTGAGTGCGTGGCTATCTCAGTGACGAGATGGGAAGCGAATGCGTCGATCAGCAAGCTCAGCGATTTAGGTTTACTGGTGCTGCGTTGGGGGAGTATGGAGTTGATGGGCTCAATCCCGCTGGATCTTCACTTCAACGGCCTGAGGTGAATCATGCAGTGTCCTTTCGCATAGCCGAGGGGTTCGTTCATGAGTGCTGGGTGGGATGGTGTCGACGAGACTCGTTGAGGGCGCTATCGAGTTTGATACTGGAGATCGGTCTTCGGCCTCGGAGCGTGACCTCGACTGAAGAGGGCCGCCGAGTTGAAGTTGTTCAATGATTTCAGATGCCGGGGGCCGCGTTCATGGTCTTCATGGGTATTGTCGCGACATGCTCGATCGATCACGGGTTTCGCCTCGAGCTTGGCTGGCTCTTGGGCCAACGATCGTTGTAATGCGAGCCGATTAGTGCTTCGGACCCCGAGACGAACTAGCTGTGGAAGGAATCCGGGATAGGAGAAGCGCGAACACTGTTGTTGCCGGCATGGTGATGATAATCCCGATGACACCTGCCAGCATCTGGGTCAGTGTCGTGGACACGGTGTCGGTCTGGAGGAAGGCCGATAAAGGCTGATTGTAGGTGTGGGCGAGCACGAACGCGGCGAGGCCCGCTCCGACGACTGAGAAGCTGATGGTGTAGATCGCTGAGGCAGAGTGGTCCCTTCCAACGGAAAGGGCAGTCGGGACTATCACTTTCCATTGGGGCCGTGTGTCTGGGGCGGTGTGAGAGAAAACGGTCGCGGCTTGCGCCGCAGCGATATCGTTGAGGATTCCAATCAATGCGATGAGCAACGCAGACAAAGAGAGTGTCGAAAGGTCGATGTTGAGGTTGGTGTACGTGAGTGCGGAGGCCGATTCATCGGCAGGACCTAGGCGCAACCAGGTTGACAAGAGTGTCCCTGCGGCCATTGCGGTGGCGGCTCCGCACATGGTTCCTCCCCATGCGGCGAGCGTTTTCGTCGTCAGGCCGTGGGTGAAGAAGAGCACGCCCGTGAGAACGAGGATGATGCTGATGGTCGTGTAGAGCAGAGGAGAGCCACCTGCAGCGATTCCGCCGATGAGGAACGCCCAAATGAAGATCGCCGATGCGAGCAGCGACGCGATCGCGCGGATTCCTTTGCCTCTGACCACGAGGAGTACGAGTGCGATGATGATGAAGGTAGAGGCTATGAGTTTGATCCCGCGGTCGTGGGAATGGAAGGTGTAAACGGTGCCTGAGTCGGGGCTTTCGGAGGCATAGACAATGGCGCGGTCACTGTCGGTGACATGCGAGAGCCAGGCGTCGCGGAAGAGCATGACCTCGACTTGCTTGTCGTCGTCGAGCGTGCCGGTTGCTTCGCCGCAGGGGACGTCGTCGGTGACATTGTCGCAATCTGAATACGTGACGTCGCTGAGTACCGCACTTGTGTAGGTTCCTGCCATGGACTTGTCCGGGTGCGGCCAGAGTGCGATGACCAGGGGTACGAGTGCGACTGCGACGACTAAGACAACGGCAGTTGCGAGGCGAGTGCCATAGTCGAGGTGGGTGACAACTGTCTTCATGTGTTTGTATCTCGAGAGTGGAAAGTTGAGTATTTCCGGTTGATGATTAAGTCGGTTCTAGATTCGGTAACTGTGGGGAGTCTATACGGTCGAGATTCAACTATGCGTCACTCAGCCCCTAGTGGCAGCGTTTTGGCGGTGTCCAATTGCCTTTCTGCTGCCGAGGACCCGTATTCTCGAGATCATGGGTTCAAGAGGTCGGAGGTAGTGGGGTAAGAAGGAAGTGTCGCAACGTGTGCGTTCGCGCCCGACTGAAGCGCCCTGGGTCCGTTGAAAGCTCCGGTTTTTGGAAACGAGGGTCTGCGGTGTCGCAGAGATTCAGGATCTCAATTCACTTCCATTCGCTACGGTGAACGCCTCGCGGATGTCGGCGCGATTGTCTCGCTCATGACTGTCGGGGATTCGAGTGACAACGCCCTGGCCGAGACGGTCAAGGTCTAGCACAAGACCGAACTCTTCCGTGAACCTGCCAGATCCGGTACCTGGTGCACGGTCGAGGATTTGGAACTGGTGACCCTCGGGTGGGTGCACTGGTACAACACTCAGCGCTTCAACGGGTATCTCAGCGACGTGCCGCCTGCGGAATTCGAGGAGGCGCTTCATGCTGACTAAACAGCGGCCGACTGGCTGTCGGAAATCAATTAACACGAGCCTCCACCAAACTCAGAGCGATTCAAATCTCTTAAGCCTTTTGGTTTCTGAGACAGGCAGCTCGTTCGGTTTTGGAAACTCTCACTGCCCGACTTCACAGGGCAGAGCGTGTCTCGATAAATTGTCTCACCGTAAACTGTCTTACGACCGTGACTATTTGGACTTTGTGAGTCATTCTTGGAGCATGAGGCTTCTGGGATACACGCGAGTCAGTACTGCCGGACAAGGTGCGCAGCTCCAACTCGATGCACTCGTCGGTGCGGGAGTCCAGAAGCGAGATGTTTTCTCAGATGTGACCTCTGGGAGTAAGACGGCGAAACAGCGACCGGGAATGAGGCGGCTCCTCGATTACGCCGAGGACGGAGATACGGTAGTCGTATGGCGTATCGACCGCCCTGGCCGTTCGCTCCTTGATGTTCTGGCGACCGTGAACCACCTCCGAGACCAAGGCGTGAAAGTCCGATCCGTCTCAGACAACATCGACCCCGAGACATCCTCGGGTCGGATGATGCTGGGAATGCTCGCCACCCTGGCCGAGTATGAACGAGAACTCGTTACCGAACGGGTCAATGCCGGAATTGCAGCCGCCAAGCAGAACGGGACGAAGTTCGGCAGGCCACCAGTCGACGCGGACGAGATCGCGACGAAACTCGCGATCGCCGAAGATGCCAGGGCCAAGGGCCGGACTGCCAAGGACGCGGCACGCTTGGTTGGGTGGTCGAGAGCAACGCTGTATCGCCATCGGCAAGCTGCTGACACTTGAAACACTGCGATCGGTTTGAAGACGTTACGCGAGGATCTAGATGCAACGACATGTAATTGAGACCATGGTGTATGGACATTTTCGCCGCCATTGCCGATGAGCGCCGTCACCTTGCCGATCAACTCGCGGACCTAACGCCAGAACAACAATCGACTCAAAGCCTGTGCGTAGCCTGGACAGTCCACGATGTGCTTGCACACTTGACGATGCCACTCGATGTGAGTATGCCGCGGTTTGCCTTAGCCATGCTCTTGGCAGGTGGTAACTTCGATCGAGCGAACCGTCGCCTCACCCGACGACAAGCCGCACGCCCTTTTAACGACGTAGTTGATCTTTTGAGAGACAAAGCTGACTCTCATTTCACTCCACCCGGAGAAGGCCCGGAAGCCCCCCTCACCGACGTCATCGTGCACGGCCTCGACATTCGCTGGCCCCTCGGCCTCCCTAGCCAACTTCACGAAGAACGGGCCGATGTTGCGCTCACGGCCGTGATGAAAGCGCCGGCCAGTGTGGTGAAGAAGGGCGTCGTCGACGGGCTCCAATTCGAGGCGACTGACATGGATTGGAAGCACGGTTCTGGCCCGGCAGTATTTGGACCCGCTCAGGCACTGCTTCTTGGCATTACTGGGCGCGCCGAGGCGGTGAGCTCACTCAGTGGCGACGGTGTCGAGCTCTTGAAGCATAGGGTCCTGTCGTGAAATGTCGCGGACGGGTCTATAACTCGACGCAAGCAGGGGCGGTTAACCAGTGGATTCATCGCCGGTTCGCCGCAATTGGAGTGCTTTAGAGTAGTCAGATGGCTATAGATCAAGATCTCGCCGAACAAGTTCGTTCGCTTCTCAGAGACGAGGCGACGAGCGAGAAATACATGTTTGGGGGTTTGGCGTTTCTTATCGCGGGTTATATGGCAGTTGCGGTCGGTGAC
>OMJG01001046.1_pt1 | contig 17622 bp, 15 predicted proteins | sample 1646431 | NCBI WGS metagenome assembly OMJG01 (sample SAMN03771674, study PRJEB25209) | food metagenome | isolation source: Cotija cheese | place: Mexico:Jalisco,Michoacan | collected 2011-12-12
AGAGCATCTGACTGTTAATCAGGGTGTCGTCAGTTCGAGTCTGACATCCGGAGTTTTTTTTTACCCTGGAGAGTTGTCCGAGTGGCTGAAGGAGCATGATTGGAAATCATGTATACGGGTATTGACCTGTATCAGGGGTTCAAATCCCCTACTCTCCGTAAGCTTGATGTCTTTGCAGTTGTTGCAGAGACATTTTTTATCGGTTTACTCCAGGGCTTATAAACTTATCGATTATTTTTTATAAAATGTATACACTATTATAATGTATATGATATAATTAATACCGTTGAGTTGTTGATATGCGCCCATAGCGCAATTGGATAGAGTGTCTGACTACGAATCAGAAGGTTGTAGGTTCGACTCCTACTGGGCGCACTACTTAAGACTTATGAGATTGATCTCATAAGTCTATTTTTTTTGCATCAAAAAAGGGACATCTTCAATCAAGATGTTCCTAATTGTTAATTAGAAAAGCTATCAATAAAAGCTTGATAGCTTTTTTGTTCTCCAGTTTCAGTGACAGTTAAATTGCTTAAATCGTTATTATGTAGATTTTGTTCGCTGATTTGAATTTCATGAGTAAAGGTTGCATTACCGATCAAGTGCAATTCACTGAGTTCCTTAATGGAATTTAAATTGACATGAGTTTTAACCATACCACCGGGATTATAAACTGAAATGTCTTCTGTAGGATCAAATTTATCAGTATGAAGTAAGGCGAAGATTAAACTGGTAGCTGACATACCGGTTCCACATGCATTAGTAAAACCAACGCCACGCTCATAAGTTTGAACAAATAATTTATTAGTATCTAATATTTTGGCAAAGCTGACGTTAACTCCCTCAGGAAAGTAAGGATTAGTTTCATTTAAGTTTTTACCTAAGGTTCCTAAATCGTCTTCATTGATGTCTGATACAAAACTGATTAGATGAGGATTAGGAACAGCAACAGCCGAGAATTTTTGATCAGGTAAAAACTCTGGGATACTTTGATCAATCATTTCAGTCATTTGTTGATAATTAAAAGGTAGATCCGTGTTATTAAAAGATATGGGGGCAATTTCGACACTAAAAGCTGGTACACCTTTGTAAAAGTCTTCAGCTTTAGAAACAGACAATGGGGCTTCCAGCGTTTCGACCTTGAATTCATTTAGGTGATATTTTTCAGATAGATAGCGGCTAACTGTTCTTAAACCGTTGCCACACATTTTAGCTTCACTACCGTCAGCATTGATAACACGCATTTTTCCTAGACAATTTTCACTAGTATCGACAACTAGGAGTCCGTCAGCGCCACCGAGAATATTTTGACATAAATTAATAGCTAAATTTTTTAGTTCATCATCAGATAGTGGAATAGCTAATAAAGTTTGATCAAGGATAAAAAACTTATTTTCTGAACCATGAACTTTGAGTAATTTTACCAATTTTTTCACCTCAATTGAAGAATTTATTATAAATTTGTCTAACGGCTTCATCTGCATCCGATTCTTGCACACCTAGCATGATAGAAATTCGCGATGCACCTTGGTTGATCATATGAATGGCAATGTTGTTGTTAGTTAATGAGTCGATAATTTTACCAATCGTGTTGACATTGTGTGCAATACTCTCACCAACGACCATAATAATAGCATAATCATCGATCCATTCTAAATAATCGGGTTCTAAGACCTTTTTGACGTCACGACAGAGATTACTAATGGTAGTCTTGTCCAATTTTGTACGATCAAAAATAACTGTTAGATCATCAATACCAGAAGGCATATGTTCGTACGAAATATTGTATTTATAAAAAAGCTCTAGGAGTTTCAAAGTAAAACCGACTTCTTTATTCAATAAGTAACGGTGGATATAAAGGGCTGAAAAACGTTTAGAGCATGCAATACCAGTGATCTCATTTGAAGGATTAAATAAAAATTGTTCAGGAACGATCAAAGTTCCTTCGGCACTAGGATTATTGGTATTTTTAACATTGACAGGAACTTGTCCTTTGACCGCTGGAATAATGGCTTCATCTTGAAAGACGGAAAATCCGGCATAGGATAGTTCTCGCATTTCACGATAAGACATTTTTTTGATAGCTTGTGGATGTTTGACGACGTGATTGTTAGCGACGTAAATAGCATCAACGTCAGTAAAATTCTCGTATAAATCTGCATGCAAACCACGGCTCAACATTGCTCCAGTAATATCAGATCCGCCACGAGAGAAAGTAAAAATACTTCCATCTTGGCTATATCCAAAAAATCCAGGGAAAACCATTCGACTGTCTTCTGGAATATGCATATTATTTAAATTACGATAAGTGTCTGGTGAAATATCAGCATCATTTGGTTGTCCATGTACGATAATGCCAGCTTTTTTAGGGTCAACAAAAATTGATTTGATGCCCGAAGCATTAAGTACTTCATTCAACAAAATTGCATTGAGAAATTCACCGTGAGCTTTAAATGCTGCCATCAAATGTTCATTATCTGGAAAGTTTATTTTAGCTAAATTGACTAATTTATCTTTTAGAAGTTTTATGACTGAATCATCAAGTTTAAAATAATCGCTTATTTCATGATATCTTGAGATAATCTCCTTGATAATATTAGTATGATCTTCGTTTTCGATAACTTCATTAGCGTACTCGATTAACAAATCAGTAACTTTTGTATCGCCATGGTATCGTTTTCCGGGAGCCGAAGTAACGATTACCTTTCGTTCTGAGTCATCTTTAATAATATTGATGACCTTTTCAAATTGTTCTCCGGTTGCGAGGGAACTGCCCCCAAACTTAACGACCTTCATAACCTACACCTCTAAAATTAAATAGTTTTTAATGATGAGTGTATCATTTTTACCCGTTATGACAAGAAAAAAATATTAATTATTAGAAATATGAGATTATTTTTAATATCACTTGACGTATTATGAGTGTTGTTATAATCTTAATACCAACAAAAGAGGTCGCAACTGACATAAGTAAATGAGGGAGTTTCTGTAAGAGCTTTGAACTTATTGAAAGGGGAAGTTGCCGAAGCACTAAATTTTACAGGATTTAGCGAGCTGGGGCGTATTACAAGATGGTACGAACTGTCGTGATCAAAAGTTGGTCACGTTGAGCTTATGACAAAATTGATGCAGATTATTTATGGATCTCTTTGTTATTAAGCAAGGAGATCTTTTTTATTTGGTAAAAGGAGCAGTGATTATGATAATAAATGATTTAAAGAGTGAAAAGGGCCACTTGATGATCGGTGGTGTCGATAGCGTTGAGTTAGCACATAAATATGGAACTCCACTTTATGTTTTTGATATTTCTCAAGTCCGTAGCCAAATAAGAAAATTTAAATCTGCTTTTGAAAAAAATAATTTAAATTATCAAATTAGTTATGCCAGTAAAGCTTTTGCTGTTAAAGCTATCTACCAAGTAATGAAACAAGAAGATGTTCATATCGATGTTGTTTCTGGAGGTGAATTGTACACCGCTTTGAGTGCCGGTTTTCCTAGTGAAAAAATCAGTTTTCATGGTAATAACAAATCTTACGATGAATTGTTGATGGCGGTCAAAGAACACGTTGGTGTAATCATGTTGGATAACTTCCATGAAATCGACTTGTTGTCACAAATTTTAAAACAAGAAAAAGCTACGATTAAAGTAATGTTACGTTTGACGCCGGGGATTTCCGCTCATACACACAAATATGATCAAACTGGTCAAACCGATAGCAAATTTGGTTTTGACGTTGAATCTGGTCAAGCAAATAAGGCTATGAAATTGGTTTTGGATGATGAGAATATGGAACTTATTGGTATCCACGCTCATATCGGTTCTCAAATCTTTGGAACACAAGGTTTTGTTATGTTAGCTAAGAAGATGATGGAAATTGCCAAGAAATTCCAAGCTGAATTTAATTATTGGCCTGAAGTTATTAATCTTGGTGGTGGCTTTGGAATTAGCTATAACGAAGATGATGATCCAATTACCGCTGATGAATTCATTGGACAAATTGCTGATGAATTGAAAAAAACTGACAACGATGTACCAGAAATTTGGATCGAACCTGGTCGTTCAATCGTTGGACCTGCTGGATATACGCTTTATACCGTTGGTTCAAGAAAAGATATTCCTAATTTAACATCATATTTATCAGTAGATGGTGGCATGGGTGATAATATCAGACCAGCTTTGTATCAAGCTAAGTATGAAGCTGTCATTGCTAATAAGATGGATCAACCAAATGAGCAAACAGTTCACGTAGCTGGAAAGTATTGTGAATCAGGTGATATCTTGATTGATCAACAACAATTGCCTAAAACAAAATCAGGTGACATCTTAGCAATGTTAGATACCGGTGCTTATGGATATTCAATGGCAATGAATTACAATCGCAATCCAAGACCAGCAGTAGTCTTTGTTGAAGATGGTCAAGATAAGTTAGTTGTTAGACGAGAAACCTATCAAGATTTGACTAGTTTAGATTTGGATTATTAATTGGAGGAAAGATTTATGAAAAAGATGAGTGCAGAAGAAATTATTAATTATATAGGAAACTCTAAGAAAATTACCCCCGTCAAAGTGTACGTTCAAGGGGATGTTTCTAATGTGAATTTTCCTTCAGATGTGAAAGTTTTTAAGAGTAATGATTTAGCAATTTTAATTGGCGATTATAAAACAATTGAACCAATTTTAAAAGATAATGATTTAACTGATATTTATGTAGAAACAGCTGCTCAAAATTCAGCCGTACCAATGTTGGATATCAAACATATCAACGCACGAATCGAACCAGGTGCAATCATTCGTGATCAAGTTTCAATCGGTGAAAATGCTGTGATCATGATGGGTGCAGTTATCAATATCGGTGCAGAAATTGGTGACAAGAGCATGATCGATATGGGAGCGGTTCTTGGTGGTCGTGCTATTGTCGGTAAGAATTCTCACATCGGTGCTAATGCTGTTTTGGCTGGAGTCGTTGAACCTGCTTCTGCTCAACCAGTTAGAATTGGTGATAATGTTATCGTTGGTGCTAATGCAGTTGTTCTAGAAGGTGTTCAAGTTGGTGACAATGCGGTAGTTGGTGCTGGGGCTATCGTTACAAAAGATGTAGCGCCTAATGCAGTCGTAGCTGGTGTTCCTGCTAAAGTTCTCAAAATTAAAGATCAAAAAACTACTGATAAGACGAAACTTGAGAGTACTTTAAGGAAGTTATAATTATGGTTTTAACAGAAGAACAATTGATAAGAATCAGACGGCATTTGCATACAATTCCTGAGTTATCAATGAAAGAAGTAAAAACCCATTCCTATCTTTTCGAAGTGATAAAGCAATTCGATCAGACTAATTTGGAAATTAAAGAGCTACCAGAACTTCCAACTGCTCTGTTGGTGTTAGTCAAAGGATCAAACCCCAAGCGTAACCTTGGTTATCGTTGTGATATGGATGCTTTACCAGTGACTGAAAAAAATGGTTTGGATTATGCTTCTAAAACTCCAGGAGTGATGCATGCTTGTGGACATGATATTCATATGACAGTTGGACTAGGAATTTTGAATTACTTTAGTGAGCACCAACCAATTGACAATTTAGTGTTCTTTTTTCAACCAGCAGAAGAAGCTGATAGTGGTGGTAAAGTTGCCTATGATTTAGGAGCATTTACAGGGAAGTTTCACGTTGATGAGTTTTACGGCTTGCATGATAACGCCCAATTAAAAACCGGTGTGATAGGTTGTCGTAATGGCACTTTATTTGCTGGAACGACGGAAGTAAACGTCACAATCAAAGGTGAAAGTGGCCACGCTGCGTATCCACATTTAGCTAATGATGCGGTAGTTATTGCAGCCAACTTTATTCAACAAGTGCAAACGGTGATTTCTCGTAGCATTGATCCAATAAAGTGTGGCGTGATAACTTTTGGCAAGATGGAAGCCGGTGTGATCCGAAACGTCATTGCCGGAACAGCCCGTTTAGAAGGTACGATCAGAGGTTTGACCCAAGACATGATTGAGTTTATTCGTCAACGTATCAAAGAGATCGCTGAAGGTTTAGAGAAATCTTTTAATTGTGAAATTTTAGTGGAATACAATCAAGGTGGGTATTATCCAGTAGAAAATAATCCTGTTTTGACGAAATGTTTTATTAATTATATGAAGAATAATTCTCAAGTTACATTTGAAGAAACTGAACCTAAAATGACTGGGGAAGATTTTGGCTACTTGATCAATAAAATTCCTGGCACGATGTTTTGGCTCGGTGTTGATAGCAAAGGTGCGCTTCATTCAGCAGACTTTTTACCACATGAAGCTGCAATCAAAAAAGGCATCGATGCAATGGTCGGTTTCTTGAATTATCGTATGGATTTGGAGGAAGATTAGATGTTTGAAAATGTTGATTTAATGACAGCGATAATTACACCGTTTGATGATAATGGAAAGATTGATTTTTCAGCCTTGAAAAAATTGACTGAACATCTACTAGCTACAGGTAGTAAAGGATTTGTTGTTGGTGGTACGACTGGTGAAACGCCAACTTTGACTGAAGCTGAAAAGCTGGAGCTTTATCAAAAATTTGTTGAAATTGTTGATGGACGAGTTCCTATTATTGCCGGTGCTGGTAGTAATAATACTGCTCAAACGATTGATTTCATAAAAAAAATTGGTCAGATTCAAGGTATCGATATGGCACTAGTCGTAGTACCTTATTACAACAAGCCTGACCAACGTGGGATGAAGGCTCACTTTGAAACGATTGCAAAAAATTCTTCTTTGCCAATTATGATCTATAACATTCCTGGTCGAACCGGCGTTTTGATGGAGAAGGAAACTGTCGTAGAATTGGCTAAGAATCCTAATATTCAAGGTGTTAAGCAATGTAACACTATGGAAGATTTAGAGTACATCGTTGAACATACGCCAAAAGATTTCAATGTTTACAGTGGTGAAGATGCTCAGGCCTTGTTTGCTAAAGTTATTGGTGCCAATGGGGTAGTTTCGGTCGCTTCTCATATTTATGGAACTGAAATCAGTGAGATGTACCGAGCATTGGATGAAGGCAACTATCAAATAGCTGGCAAGATTCAACGTCAATTAACGCCAAAGATGGCTGCTTTGTTCATGTATCCCTCACCTTCACCGGTTAAGGCAGCTTTGAATCATGTCGGCTATCAAGTTGGTAAGTGTCGTTTACCAATTTTACCTTTAAATGAAACAGAACAGACTAAGTTATTTAAAATTTTAGATCTTTAGGAGTTTTTTATGATAAAAGTTATTATTTCCGGCTTTTCTGGCTCAATGGGTCAAAAAGCTGTCAAAATGGTCAATGATGCAGAAAATTTACAATTAGTAGCTGGTTTTAATCCCGTTGTGACTGATTTAAATCCTGAGACTTATGGTCTTGATAAAAATGTGAAAATTTTTAATAAATTGACCGATATTAAAACAGATGCCGATATTTGGATCGATTTTTCCATTCCTAGTGCTGTTTTTGAAAATACTAAATTTTCCATCGAACACGATATTCGTCCAGTCATTGGCACTAGTGGGATGAGTGAAGAACAAACTGCCGAATTAAAGAAATTAGCTGATCAAAAAGGTTTGGGTGGTATTATTGCTTCCAATTTTGGTTTGTCAGCCGTCTTAATGATGAAATTTGCGCAAGTAGCAGCCAAGTATTTTGAAGAATCAGAAATTGTTGAAAAGCATCACGAAGATAAAATCGATGCACCTTCAGGAACTGCTTTAAATACGGCCAGATTGATTTATGAAGCTAGAGGTCATGACCAAATTCAACATAGCAGTGAGGATCCACTACAAACTCGTGGTGGCGATTATCATGGGACTAAGATTCATGCTTTGCGTTTACCAGGTTTTGTCGCTGATGAAGAGGTTATCTTTGGTGGCGTTGGCGAAACTTTGACAATTTCTCAAAGTACGTCTGATCGTCAATCATTTATGACTGGTGTTAAGTTGGCCATCAATGAAGTAGTTAAATTAGACCACTTAGTAATTGGTCTCGAACAAATTATTTAGAAATTGTTTCAAAAAATTACAAAAGCTCTAATAATTTAGTGAGTTTTGTATTAGAATTAAACTACATTTAATTTTTAAGGAGTGTTGAAGAATGCCAGAATTAGATTCATCAGTAAAAAATGTAGTAAATGAAACGATTGCCCCCATGGGTAGATCAATGATCAGAGAGTTTGCTGAAAAATTTGCAAAGATTCCTGGTCTAGTTAAATTAACTCTTGGCGAACCAAACTTTAATGTGCCAGAACACGTTAAGAATGCTGCCATTGAAAGTATCAAGGAAAACGAATCTCATTATTCAGACCAAAAGGGTTTCTTGAGTCTTAGAGAAGCTATTTCAGGTTATTTGGATAAACAATTTGATCTTCAATACGATCCTGAATCAGAAGTTGTCGTAACTATTGGTGCTACAGAAGCAATCTATGATACTTTTGCTGCCATCATCAATCCTGGTGACAAGGTTATTATTCCTACACCAACTTTTGCTTTGTACATTCCTATTGTAAAGATTCTTGGTGGAGTTCCTGTTCAAGTTGATACCACTGCCGATGGTTTTCAATTGACCGGCAAACATTTGGCTAAGGTTATCGAAGAAGAAGGCGCAGACAAAGTTAAAGCTTTGATGTTAAACTTTCCTGGTAATCCAACTGGTTTTGTTTACTCAAAGGATCAATTGCAAGAATTAGTTGATGTGGTAAAAGACAAGAACATGTACGTTGTTTCCGATGAAATTTACGCTGAATTGACATACAGTCACAAGCATTTCTCCATGGCAAAACTTTTACCAGGTAAGACAATCTTAATCAACGGTTTATCTAAGTCACACGCTATGACTGGTTACCGTATCGGTTACATTGCTGGACCAAAAGATTTCGTTGAACAAGCCAATAAGATGCATGCCTTCACCGTTACAGCTCCTTCTAATCCAGCTCAGTTTGCTGCTGAGGAAGCTTTGAAGAATGGTATCGATGATCCAATCGCTATGAAGAAAATTTACCAAGAACGTCGTGATTACTTAGTTGATCAACTAAATGACATGGGTTATGAAACAATCTTGCCAGAAGGTGCATTCTACACATTTTCTAAGATTCCTGAAAAATTTGGTTTGAGTTCAATCGAATTTGCCGATAAATTGGCCACTGAAGGTCTCGTTGGTGTGACACCAGGTGTTGCTTTTGGTAAAGGTGGCGAAGGTCACTTCAGAATTTCTTACGCTGCTTCAATGGAAGACATTCAAGAAGCCATGAAACGCTTGAGAAAGTTTACAGAGAGTTTATAAATATTATTTAAGGGATGAAGATTTATGAGTGATGAATATACAGTAGCAATTTTGGGTGCCACAGGTGCCGTTGGAACGCGTTTGATTCAACAATTAGAGCAATCAACAATTCCTGTTTCAAAAGTAAAATTATTAGCATCAAGTCGTTCCGCAGGAAAGGTTTTACAATTTAAGGGCCAAGATGTGACCGTTGAAGAAGCCAAACCCGAATCATTCGATGATGTCGATTTAGTTTTGGCATCAGCTGGTGGAGCAGTTTCTAAGAAATTTTTACCAGAAGCTGTCAAACGTGGCGCTGTTTGTGTTGATAATACTAGTGCTTTTAGAATGGATGAAGATGTTCCATTGGTCGTTCCAGAAGTGAACGAAGCTGCACTATATAATCATCACGGTATTATCGCCAATCCTAATTGTTCAACAATCCAAATGATGGTTGCTCTAGAGCCAATCAGAAAAGCTTTTGGTTTGAAGCAAATCATCGTTTCAACTTATCAAGCTGCCAGTGGTGCTGGTCAAAGTGCTCTAAACGAGTTGTATTCTGAAGCACAAGATTACTTAGATGGTAAAGACATGAAAGCCGATATTTTTCCAACGAAGGGCGATAAGGAGCATTATCCTTTAGCTTTCAACCTCTTACCACAGATCGATGTTTTGGAAGATAATCTTTATTCTCACGAAGAATGGAAGATGATTCATGAAACTAAGAAGATTATGCTAGGCGATATGAATTCACCTGAGATCAAAGTTACTGCAACTTGTGTCAGAGTACCAGTGCCAATTAGCCACGGTGAATCAATTTATATTGAAGTTGAAGATAAGTCAGCTACAACTGAACAAATTCAACAATTGATCAAGGATGCCCCAGGAGCCGTCTTACAAGATGACCCTAAGCATCAAGTTTATCCACAACCAATTAATGCTGTTGGTAGTCGTGATACTTTTGTTGGTCGTATCCGTCCAGATTTGGAAAATGATGGGGCTTTCAACATGTGGGTCGTTTCTGACAACTTATTGAAGGGTGCCGCTTGGAATACGGTTCAAATCGCTGAAAGATTAGTTGCCGATGATTTAGTTCGTGTAAAATAAAGAAAATGATATGGAAAGCAGAAATAAGTCTGCTTTCCATATTTTTTTTACTATTTCTGTTAAAATGTTAAAAGACAGTTAATTTCAGGTGAGAAAAAAATGAAGCGAATAATAAACGTATTTAATGAGGGTGTTTTAGACCTTTTAGCTAATGCCGGAGTTGCGATTCCGTATTTTTTCTGTTTGACGTTATATAACCAAAATAAGAATATTTTTGTCTTCGCATTGCCATTTTTGATGCTTTATACTTTTAGAGCTTTGGGGATGCTGTTGACAACTTTTGTTACTTTGCCAGCTTCGACGATGCTTTCAATGTCGAATTTATTTGGAGTGATTGGCTCGCTTTGCATGTTAGGAGCATCTAATCCAGTCTTTGGTATTATTGGTGGGGTCTTCTTAGGCTTAGCTTCTAGTTGGATTTGGCCATACTATTTAACAGTACGATCTCGCGGTAAAATGGATAATGAATTCAAATTCAATCGAATGCATACTTTGTCGATGGTTTTGACGATCGTTTTATTGTTGATCGTTGAATTAATTGCTACAAAGACTAAATTATTGAGTTTGTCATTTATTTTGTTGGCTTTCTTATTCTTTGCTGCTTTGGTTGGAGGAATGAATGTAACGCATCGTTTGACTTTCTATCAAGGTTTGGAGAAAAAGCCAAAGTTTCGAGTCAACTCATTCTTTAACTTGATTGTTTTAGCAAGTTTAGTCATGTTGTTGTTTATTATCCGTTATACACGTCTTAAAGAAGTTTCTAATACGATTGATTTGGCAATCAGTATTGCTGCCATCGTCTTGTTTTTAATCCTCGCTTACTATCAATTAGGGGTTCATAAAAAGATGTTCCCAGTTAGTTTAGTGGCAATTAATCGTGGTGTTGTTATGAATTACGTTATGTTGTATGCCATTTTTGATAGTACGATCCGCTTTAAGTTCAATACTTTGATGCTAGTTTATACAATTTACTTAGTTGGCTTTGAATTAGGACCAGTTTTATTGAAGAAGCATCAAAATTGGCGTTATCCTTTATTGTTGTTAGGTCTAGTTTTGGCATTGTTTAACTTCACGTATTTTGTGGGCTTGTTCTTATTGGCTATATTTGTCGGAACTGACAATCGCATTTTAAATGATGCTTTGTACACTAATCCTGACTTAGATTCTGAGCGGGCTTTCTTGATCAAGTATCAATTATCTTGTGTCGGTAACGTGTCACAGCAATTGGTTTATATGACGACGATTTATTTCATCAGTTACTTTACTAATATTAATGCTTTAGGATTCTTTAACAATATTTCCAATGGACCAACTAATTTTACCCTCTATGGAGTACATTTATTTATTACTGGTATCGTCTTTATCTACGCAGCAGTGACATTTTATTTTGCTCGAGAAAAAGAGTGAAATAAGCCATTACAACGCTATGATATTTTTTGACCTTTGGAAATTTGAGCATAGTTAAATACGCTGTTTTCGAACGGGTTTGAGGGTTATAACGCTTGTTTGTGAAGTTGTCTCAATGATGTTTTTTAGAAAATAGAAATAAGACTACTATATATTGTATGTTTGTGCTATATAACACCAACATATGGTATTTAGTAGTCTTTTTTATTTTTTTTAAATTTATTAAAATAGTTGTATTGATTAAAGATTGGGGAGATACAGATGACCACGCAATTAATTCAATTGAAGAGAATCCCAGTTGAAAAAAGAAGTGGCTACAAGACCAAATTTTATCCTTATAAAATTGATTTTGTTTTGAAACAATTGGGATTATCTGATCGACAACAGGATTTTATAAATAAAAGACTGATGACGGAACTTTCGAATGAAAATTTGATAATTACACAAGATATTCGACAAATTATCGAAGATTCACTCAAGGCTCAAGGACTTTCTAAAGCTCTTGATACATACCAGGCTTACTTTAAAAATGATCAAGAAAAGTTTGCTCAAGCGACTAATGTAAAGTTAAATATTGAAAGATTATTTAATCGTAATGAGCAAGTAGTTCATGAAAATGCCAATAAGGATAGTAATATTTTTAATACTCAACGTGATTTAGAGGCTGGTGTAGCTAGTAAAGCTTTAGGTTTAAGAATGTTACCAGATATTGTGGCTAAAGCTCACTTGCGTGGTGATATTCATTGGCACGATTTGGATTATTCGCCAGTAACTCCAGAGACTAATTGTTGTCTGATTGATTTTGATGAAATGCTTACAAATGGTTTTAAAATTGGTAATGCTTGGGTATCCTCACCAAAATCCATTCAAACTGCTACCGCTCAGATGTCACAGATTATTGCTAACGTTGCATCGTTACAATATGGCGGCTGTTCAGCTAATCGAATCGATCAATTGTTGGCACCTTATGCTGAGCTGAATTATCAAAAACATCTTAAAGATGCAAGAAAGTGGATCATTGCGGATAAACAGATTGAGTTTGCTAAAGAAAAGACTCGAAAAGATATCTATGATGCCATGCAAGCGCTTGAATATGAAATTAATACGCTTTATTCGTCACAAGGACAAACGCCATTTACGACGATTAATTTTGGTTTGGGGACGAGTTGGATCGAACGGACGATTCAAAAGTCTATTTTAGAGATTAGAATTAAAGGTTTAGGTAAAGAACATCGGACGGCAATCTTTCCTAAGTTAACATTTACGATCAAGCGTGGTTTAAATTTGAATCCTGAAGATCCTAATTACGATATAAAACAGTTGGCCTTGGAATGTTCAACTAAACGGATGTATCCAGATCTTTTGATGTATGACAAGATTGTTGAAATTACTGGTAGTTTTAAGACTCCGATGGGCTGTCGCTCGTTTCTACAAGGATGGCAAGACGAGAAGGGACGAGAAGTTAATTCTGGTCGAATGAATTTAGGCGTTGTAACGGTCAATTTGCCAAGAATTGCTTTGGAATCAAAAGGAGATTTTAAACTGTTTTGGGAGATATTCGAAGAGAAAATGCAGATCTGTCACACTGCTTTAGAATATCGAATCAAGCGAACTAAAGAGGCCAAGCCTGAGAATGCGCCACTACTGTATATGTATGGTGCATTTGGCAAACGACTTAAGAAAGAAGATTCAGTTGATGAACTGTTTAAAAATGGTCGGGCGACAGTTTCATTAGGCTACATTGGGTTGTATGAAGTCTGTACACGTTTTTTTGGTAATAAATGGGAAAACAATTCAAAAGCCCACGATTTTGCCGAAAGTATCACGAAAGCTTTGTATCAAAAATGTGTCAAGTGGGCTAAAGAAAGTGGCTATCATTACAGTCTTTATTCAACTCCAGCTGAATCACTAACCGATACCTTTTGTCGTGACGATTTAGAAAAATTTGGCATAATTCCTAATATTACTGAAAAAGAATATTATACGAATAGCTTTCATTTCGATGTTAGAAAACATCCAAATCCTTTTGAGAAGTTAACCTTTGAAGAAGTTTTTCCTAAGTATGCGTCCGGTGGATTTATTCATTATTGCGAATATCCTAATCTTCGTCAAAATCCTAAAGCACTAGAAGCTGTTTGGGATTGGGCGTATGATCATGTAGGTTATTTAGGGACCAATACTTCAATTGATCAATGTTTTAAATGTGGTTTTCAAGGTGAATTTAAAGCGACACCAAGAGGTTTTGCCTGTCCAGATTGCGGTAATAATAATCCGGAGTTTTGTGACGTTGTAAAGAGAACTTGTGGATATTTGGGTAACCCACAGCAAAGACCGATGATCCATGGAAGACATGTAGAGATTGCTTCACGAAAAAAGAATATGACTTCGGAGATGATAAAAAATGCGGCCAAATATGAGAGAACCAAACAATCCGACTCCCAAAGAATGGTTGAGCGCGGACCACAGTCTTAAAATGATTGCTGATTATAAGCCATTCAATTTTGTTGATGGGGAAGGCGTTAGATGCAGTCTCTATGTATCAGGATGCCTTTTTAGATGCCCAGGCTGTTATAACGTTGCGGCTCAAGATTTTCGTTATGGTAAGCCGTATACTAAGAAATTAGAAGATAAAATAATCAAAGATTTAAGTCAAAGCTACGTTCAAGGTCTAACTTTATTAGGTGGCGAACCATTTTTAAATACTGAAGTGTGTCTATCGTTATGCAGGCGTATCAGAAAAGAGTTTGGCCATACGAAAGATATTTGGTCTTGGACAGGTTATTCTTGGGATGAGATGATGCAGGAATCAGAGGATAAATTAGAATTATTATCTTTGCTCGATATTTTAGTTGACGGTCGATTTTTGCTTCGAAAAAAGGATCTATCGTTACAATTCAGGGGTTCATCTAATCAAAGAATCATTGATGTACCAAAGTCTTTGGCTAGTGGTAGCGTTGTGATATGGGATAAATTAGTTAAATAGAATTATCAGTTGATAAATAGCATCTATTTTTAATCAAATGGATGCTATTTTCTTTGCCTTTTTTGACTTAAATAAGACATGATATTAACTAAATTAGTTTCTTTCCAAATTAAATAAATGCCATGAAATCTACTCATGTAGCTTATTACAGCTTTTTGTCAAAAATGATAATTAAATGAGAATTATTCCAAAAAAGACTTTAAAAATAAATTTAAAGCAGTTATAATTTGGGTAAAGATAATAATCGGAGGGATGTGTTGTTATGAACTCAGATAAAGTCAAATTATATGGAACTTTAACTATTGGTTTCATTGCGGCAGTGTTGGAATTTGTTTTTCATTTGCCAAATTATGCCCAATTAATCATTAGTATTTTAGGTTTATTATTGGCGTTGATCATGTTTATCGATATGATTAAAGTTTTAAAGTCTGGCAATTTTGGAATCGATCTATTGGCTATTACAGCTATTGTGGCCACAATTGTTTTGGGCCAATACTGGGCTGGTTGGATCGTATTGTTGATGCTGACAGGTGGCGATACTTTAGAAGAATATGCTGCCAACAAAGCTAAAAGTGAATTGAAGTCGCTGTTGGACAATACACCATCAAAGGCACATCTACTAAAAGATGGCAATGTGATCGATGTTGATATTGATGACGTTAAGGTGGGCGATGAAATTTTGGTTCGTCCTAAAGAACAGGTCCCAGTTGATGGAATTGTTATTGATGGACAATCTGAAATTGATGAATCTTCATTAACAGGGGAATCAGTCCCTGTCAACGTTTCAGAAGATAGTCATGTTATGTCAGGGTCTATTAATGGGGAAAATCCCTTCCAAATTAAAGCTGAAAAAATTGCCGCTGATTCAGAATATCAGGCGATTGTTAGATTAGTTAAGGAATCAGAGACCCATCCGGCTAAATTTGTTCGTTTGGCAGATCGTTACGCGGTACCTTTTACTTTAATTGCTTATGTGATTGCAGGTATAGCTTGGTACGTTTCAAAAGACCCCGTTCGAATTGCTCAAGTTCTAGTGGTGGCTTCACCTTGTCCTTTGATTTTAGCAGCACCAATTGCTTTTGTTTCAGGGATGAGTCGGACCAGTCGTAATGGAATTATTGTTAAATCCGGAACTGCTTTGGAAAAACTTAATTCAGCTAAGATAGTAGCTTTTGATAAAACAGGAACGATCACTAAAGGAAAGTTAGTTGTCGATGAATTTAGAACGACAAATCACTTTGATGAGAAGACTGTTATGTCATATGCAGCCTCAATTGAGCAGAATTCTAGTCACGTTATGGCAGAGGCGATAGTTGATTATGCGAAAAGCGATCGTGTAGCTTTGAAAAAAACGGATAACTTAAAGGAAGTTACAGCTGAAGGAATCATTGGTGAAGTTGATGGACACGTAGTAAAAGTTGGTCAAGCTAGCTTTGTCACGGATGAAATAGTTGATGAAGTGAAGGGATCTGGAGTTTATGTCTCAATTGATGGTCAATATGCTGGTGTTTACAGTTTACTTGATCAAATTCGTCCTGAATCAAAAGCAACCATTGCCAAATTAAAAGATTTTGGTATTAAGAATATTTTGATGATTTCTGGCGACAAAAAAGAAGCAACCGAAATGGTCGCTTCAGAAGTGGATATTACAAAATCATTTCCAACTAGTTTACCAGCTGATAAGGTAAAAATAATTGATGGGTTAGACACTGAGTATCATCCAACAGTTATGGTCGGGGATGGTGTCAATGACGCTCCTGCTTTAGCCTTGGCAGATGTTGGTATTGCTATGGGTTACAAGGGAGCTAATGCCGCCAGTGAATCAGCTGATGCAGTTATCCTACAAGATGACTTGAGTAAAGTAAGTATGGCAGTAAAAATTGCGCATGATACGATGAAAGTTGCTCGTGAAGCCGTCTTGATCGGTATTTTTATTTGTATCGCTTTGATGATTATTGCTGCTTTTGGATTGATTCCAACGATCATTGGAGCATTATTCCAAGAAGTAGTTGATACGGTTGCTATTCTTTATGCGCTTCGTGCTAGAAGTGATCGCTTATAGCCAGCCATAAGTATCTAGATTCATGTCTCGTTTAGGCAATTTTGATACGTAGGGATTGCCTTCAACAATAAAACGCATATCTTTTGAAGTCCAGGGTTCCTTATTCTTCACACCAATTCTAGGTGTCGCCAGAATATTCTTAGGAGTCTGGACTTTTTTGTCTGAAAAAATAAAGTTATCAGCGTTTAAAGCAGTGCCAGATAAAGTTTTGTCCTTAATGCCAAAAGCCGCCATCCATTTAGCTGGGCCGTTGGTAACCTCGAAATTAGTTCTGCCACGGTTTGTTTCCATTAGGTCAATACCATCCAATGGCTGGAGAGCTCGAATCAAAATCCCATTAGGTGTTCCGGCTTTTTGGACACTAATATCCATATCTAACCAACTGTGAATAGAATAAATATAAATTGTTCCTCCAGCTTGATAGAGTGGATCATTAGCCTTGGTGTGGCGTCCGTTGTAACTGTGGGCTGCCATATCGATAGGGCCCAAGTAGGCCTCTGTTTCAACGATAATGCCAGAAAAGTTTCCTTGATCAGACTTATAGGAAAAAGTATGACCTAACATATCTTGAGCGATAGCCATTGTATCGCCGTTTTCAAAGTATTTTTGCACGTTCAAAATCTATTATCCTCCTAATTTCGAAAAAAATTCAAAAAAGTTTAAAAAAAAGCTTGCTAGACCTTATTTATTATTGTATTATATTTCTTGTGCTTGAGAGAGCAATACATAAATAAATATTTATGACCCGTTGGTCAAGTGGTTAAGACACCGCCCTTTCACGGCGGTAACATG
>OMJG01001048.1_pt1 | contig 17618 bp, 13 predicted proteins | sample 1646431 | NCBI WGS metagenome assembly OMJG01 (sample SAMN03771674, study PRJEB25209) | food metagenome | isolation source: Cotija cheese | place: Mexico:Jalisco,Michoacan | collected 2011-12-12
ATCGATCAATTTTGAGGTGAATAAAAACAATGGCAAAAGAAATTAAATTCTCTGAAGACGCACGTGCTGCAATGCTGCGCGGCGTTGATCAGTTGGCAAACACAGTTAAGACAACCTTAGGACCAAAAGGCCGCAACGTTGTTTTGGACAAGAGCTATGGCTCACCGGAAATTACCAATGACGGTGTCACAATTGCGAAGTCCATTGACTTGGAAGATCACTACGAAAACATGGGCGCCAAGTTGGTTGCCGAAGTTGCTTCCAAGACAAATGACATTGCTGGTGATGGTACCACAACCGCAACGGTTTTGGCACAAAGTATTATCCGCGAAGGCATGAAGAACGTTACAGCCGGTGCTAATCCTGTTGGCATTCGCACAGGGATTGAAAAGGCAACTAAGGCTGCCGTTGACGAATTGCACAAGATTAGCCACAAAGTTAATGGTAAGAAAGAAATCGCGCAGGTTGCGTCCGTTTCTTCCTCAAATACAGAAGTTGGTAGTCTGATTGCTGACGCCATGGAAAAAGTTGGCCACGATGGTGTGATTACCATTGAAGAAAGCAAAGGGATTGACACTGAACTTTCTGTTGTTGAAGGGATGCAGTTTGATCGCGGCTATCTGAGCCAATACATGGTTACCGATAATGATAAGATGGAAGCTGACCTTGACGATCCTTATATCTTGATCACCGACAAAAAGATTTCCAATATTCAGGACATTTTGCCGCTGTTACAAGAAATCGTTCAACAAGGTAAGGCACTGTTGATCATTGCTGACGACGTTGCTGGTGAAGCATTGCCAACCTTAGTTCTGAACAAGATTCGTGGTACCTTCAATGTTGTTGCGGTTAAGGCCCCTGGCTTTGGTGATCGGCGTAAGGCTCAACTTGAAGATATTGCTACCTTGACTGGTGGTACCGTGATCAGTTCTGACCTTGGCTTGGATCTTAAAGACACCAAGCTTGAACAATTGGGTCGCGCCGGCAAGGTAACGGTTACCAAGGACAACACCACGATTGTTGATGGCGCTGGCTCTAAGGATGCCATTGCTGAACGGGTTAATATCATCAAGAAGCAAATTGATGACACGACCAGTGACTTCGACCGTGAAAAGTTGCAAGAGCGTTTGGCTAAGTTAGCTGGCGGTGTTGCGGTTGTCAAGGTTGGTGCCGCTACTGAAACTGAATTGAAGGAACGCAAGTATCGGATCGAAGATGCTTTGAATGCGACCCGTGCCGCGGTTGAAGAAGGTTACGTTGCTGGCGGCGGTACAGCTCTGGTAGATGTTTTGCCTGCAGTTGCTGTTTTGAAAGAAGAAGGCGACGTTCAAACCGGGATCAACATCGTGCTACGTGCGCTTGAGGAACCTGTTCGCCAGATTGCTGAGAACGCCGGCAAAGAAGGTTCTGTCATCGTTGAACAGCTGAAGAAGGAAAAGCAAGGCGTTGGTTACAATGCTGCTACTGATGAATGGGAAGATATGGCTAAGTCAGGTATTATTGACCCAACCAAAGTGACCCGTTCTGCATTGCAAAACGCCGCTTCCGTTGCTGCTTTGATGCTGACGACTGAAGCCGTTGTTGCTGACAAGCCAGATCCAAATGCAAATAATAATGCTGCCGCTGGTGCTAACCCAGCAGCAGGCATGGGCGGTATGATGTAATTTCTGCCTATGCGTTCAACAAAAGCACTGGCTTATGCGCCGGTGCTTTTGTTGTTTACATAGTGTGCTTTTCAAGTTTTCAAGGTCACTTTATGAAGTTAATTAACATTTCTGTGCCTAATCATTAGTCACTAAGGGGCATTCATTGGTAAAATAAGGGTAGTTTCATGTTGTATGATGGTTAATTAGTAAGATCATCAGCCGTGGACATCAAAGCGATGTCGCGGTCATAACGCGTTCGCCAGCGCAGCAACCTGCGTGTAAGGACCTTGAACGCAATGGTCACAACCCGACCATCACGTTCAAGGCCGCTTACACTCCGGTTTCTACCGCGCTGGCTCACGCTCAGTCATAACGCGTTCGCTTGCCCAGAAACCTGCGTATAAGGACCTCAAGCACACTGGCCAAAGCCCGGCCAATGCACTTGAGGCCACTTATACTCCGGTTTCTAACCGGGCAAGCTCACGCTCAGTCATAACGCGTTCGCCAGCGCAGCAACCTGCGTGTAAGGACCCTGAACGCAATGGTCAAAGACCGACCATCACGTTCAGGCCCGCTTACACTCCGGTCGCTAAGCGCGCTGGCTCACGCTCACACAAAAAAAGGGGCGATTTGATGAAGCTGATTCAAAATCCCATTCGGCTTAACGCCAGCTTGCACAAAATGTTACCGAACACAATGCGGTATCTTTATAATCGAAAGCCGGTTAAGTTTTTTGAATTATATACGTTAGGATCTGTTCATGTTTATTACGTTGAAGGATTTGACCAAGTCGATGTCGTCTTGACCCACGACAAACGCACCATTAAAGATGCTGAGATTGATTTTGTCTTGGAAAAACTGTTGCCTGATACGCCTAAAGCTGACCTTAAAATTGACCACGCTGCTAAAAGCGAGATCGAGCACGAGGTTCATCGCAAGTTGAAGGTCCATGATGTTGTGATTATCGAAAAGGCGTAACGAAAACGACCACTTTCCCGGGCATCACCGAGAACGTGGCCGTTTTTGCTTTTTTGCACATCATGCTAGTGAGGACGATATTGTTGGGGCTTTTCGTCAGGAAATCTCACCAAGTTGTCATGTTGCGTTAGATAAGGTAGGCTTGAGCGTCTATTTAGGTTACACTGATGATTGTTTGTGTTTTGGTTAAATTTTCCCGATACATTCGGTTCATATAGGAGTAATGAAAATGATGCATTTAAAGCGCCTGTTTATTGGGCGACCACTGAAATCTTCTGAAGAAGGCGGTCAAAAGCTTAACATTTTCAAGGCACTGGCGATGTTATCGTCAGATGCGCTTTCAAGTGTGGCTTACGGGACTGAACAAATTGTCTTAGTTCTGACGACATTGTCAGCGGCTGCGATTTGGTACTCATTGCCGATCGCTGCCTTTGTTTTAGTGCTCTTGATTTCATTGACACTATCCTATCGCCAGATTATTCACGCCTATCCTAGTGGCGGCGGCGCGTATGTTGTCGCTAGCGAAAATCTAGGTAAAAATGCCGGTCTAACCGCAGGCGCTTCATTACTGATTGATTATATGCTAACGGTTTCAGTCTCAGTTTCCGCGGGTGCTGAAGCGATTACCAGTGCAATTCCTGCGCTTTATGGCAAGCAGGTGATCATTTCACTGATCATCATTTTCATCTTGATGAGCATGAATTTACGTGGCATGAGTGAATCGGCCAATTTTTTGATGGTCCCGGTTTACTTATTCGTTGTCGTCATGACGGGCATGATCATCTGGGGACTTTACCAAGTGGCAACAGGCGCTATTCCGTACAAGGCAACTTCCTTTGTCGGTGCAGCGATTCCGGGAGTCTCGATGGCCTTGATCTTCCGGGCATTTTCCAGTGGGTCCAGTTCACTGACTGGGGTTGAAGCAATTAGTAATGCGGTGCCGTTCTTTAAAATGCCTAAAGAAAAGAATGCGGCTAAAACGTTGGCCATCATGGCTGCCATCCTTGGCTTCTTCTTTGCTGGTATTACATTTTTGAACTATTGGTACGGTATTGTGCCGGTGGCCAAAGTGACGGTGCTTTCGCAAGTGGCCAAAGAGACCTTTGGCGGAGCAGGTATCATGTACTACGTTGTTCAATTTGCGACCGCCTTGATCTTGGCTGTGGCAGCCAATACCGGATTTTCAGCTTTTCCAGTTTTGGCTTTTAACTTGGCCAAAGATAAGTTTATGCCGCATATGTATCTGGATCGTGGCGATCGCTTGGGTTACTCTAACGGGATTTTGACGCTGGCGTTAGGAGCCGCGGCGCTGATTACGATTTTCCAAGGATCAACTGAACGGCTGATTCCGTTGTACGCGGTTGGTGTGTTCATTCCATTTACCTTGTCGCAAAGTGGGATGATTATCCATTGGTTCCGTCATCGCGGAAAAGGTTGGATTGGCAAAACGATTGCTAACTTCTCTGGCGCGTTGATTTCCTTTGCAATTCTCGTCATCCTGTTTGCTTACCGATTGCTTGATATCTGGCCATTCTTTATTGTGATGCCACTCGCCATTTTCATGTTTTATAAAATTCGCGATCATTATGACAAAGTTGCTGAGCAATTACGCTTGCCGGTCGAAGTGGCACAACATGATTACGATGGCAGCACCGTTATTGTTTTGGTCGGTAATGTCACTCGGGTTACGCGCGCGGCCTTAAATTATGCTCAGTCAATTGGCGACTATGTCATTGCTATGCACGTTTCGATGGACGAGAATCCCAATAAGGAAAAAGAAACCCAAAGCGAATTCCGCGCGGATTTTCCGGAGGTGCGATTTGTTGATATCCACTCATCATACCGTTCCATCGAAGCCCCAACTATTCGCTTCGTTGACATCGTCGCGCGCAACGCCGCCAAACGGAACTTTACAACCACGGTACTCATTCCGCAGTTCGTACCACGTAAAAAATGGCAGAATATTCTTCACAACCAAACCAACTTCCGCCTGCGCGCAGCCTTTGCAAGCCGCGAGAATGTTATCATTGCCACTTACAGTTATCATTTGAAGAAGTAGTGAGACTACTTGCCAAACGGTTAGATCATGATGATCTAACCGTTTTTTGATTTGAACGTATACGCAGCCGCGGAAATCTGTACATAAGAACCTTGAAGCTAAATGGCTCAAAACCAGCCATTTAACTTCAAGTTTACCGATGCTTCGATTTCTAACCGCGACAACTCACTCTTTGCACTTGCCAGGGGGTCGCTCAAAGTTGACGCACCTGTTAAAATGGGTCATATAGAACGTCAAAGAAAGTCAAAGGACGAAGGGTGAATTTCGTGCCGCAAAAAACCAGTGAAACGCCTATGATGCAGCAGTACAACGAAATCAAGGCGCAATATCCGGATGCGTTTTTGTTTTACCGCATCGGAGATTTTTATGAATTATTCAATGATGATGCCATCAAAGGTGCTCAGTTGCTCGAACTAACATTAACTGCACGAAACAAGAGTGCTGACGATCCTATCCCAATGGCTGGTGTCCCGCACCATGCTGTCCAAAGTTACGTTGATATTTTAATTGACCACGGTTACAAAGTTGCGATCTGTGAACAGATGGAGGACCCTAAAAAAGCTGTCGGGATGGTTAAACGAGCCGTCATTCAGTTGGTAACGCCAGGGACAAATGTTGACATCAAAGCCGGTGCAGCCAAGTCGAATAACTATATTACCGCTGTGATGCCGCATGCAGCAGGTTATGCGTTTGCGTATGCCGATGTATCGACCGGTGAGCTCAAAGTGACGGATCTAAAAAGCAAATTTGCTCTGCAAAACGAACTGAGTGCGCTGGCCACCAAAGAAATCGTTGTGCCTGAGGAATTGACCGATGACGACGCGGGAATGCTCAAGCAAGGGGAACGGCTTCTGTCAGTCCAACCTGATGCCGAGCCGACGAGTGAAGGCAGTTATGTGTCACAGGAGCTAACTGATCCTGCAGAGGCTGCCGTTGTGCAGATGCTAATGGCCTATTTATTGAACACGCAGAAACGCAGCTTGGCCCATATTCAAAAAGCGGTTGCTTATCAACCTTCCGCCTATCTGGAAATGGATCAGGACGCCCGTAGTAACCTCGACATTTTGCAAAACAGCAGAACGGGACGCAAAGGTGACACTTTGTTGTCGTTGCTTGATTCGACCAAAACAGCGATGGGTGGCCGCTTATTGAAACAATGGCTGGATCGACCATTACTGGATATTGATGCGATCAGTGTGCGGCAAAATCAGGTTCAGGATTTATTGGATCACTTTTTTGAACGCAGTGAGTTGCAGGAACGACTAACTAAAGTCTATGATCTTGAGCGGTTAGCTGGCCGAGTTGCTTTTGGTACCGTTAATGGTCGTGATTTAATTCAGTTGCAAACCTCTTTGGATCAGATCCCAGCTATTCAGGATGTGCTGGGTAAGCTTGATGATGGCAGTTTTAAGGCACTTCGCAGTAAAATGGACCCAGTCAGCGATGTCGCCGGATTGATTCGCCGTGCGATTGAACCCGAACCGCCGATTTCAGTGACAGACGGTGGCTTGATCCTCCGAGGGTACAATCAAAAACTGGACAGCTATCGTGATGCCATGAAGAATTCCAAACAATGGATCGCTGAACTAGAAGCATCGGAACGCAAAGCAACTGGCATTCACACACTTAAAATTCGTTACAACAAGGTTTTTGGTTACTTTATCGAAGTGACTAAGTCCAATTTGGACAAAATACCGGAAGGGCGCTATGAACGCAAACAGACACTGACAAACGCTGAACGGTTTATCACCCCAGAGCTGAAAGAAAAGGAGACCTTGATTCTTGAAGCGCAGGAAAGCTCAACAGCGCTCGAGTATGATCTTTTCCAAGACATTCGCGACAAGGTCAAAGCCCAGATCAAACGACTACAAGCTTTAGCCGCCCAGATTTCATCTTTGGACGTGTTGCAAAGCTTTGCAACAGTGGCTGAAAACAGTCATTATGTCCGACCAACGATGCATGCCGGAACCCATGATATCAATGTTAAGGGTGGTCGCCATCCAGTCGTGGAACATGTACTTGGCCGAGACAGTTATATTCCTAACGACGTCATCATGAATCACGACACCGATATGTTGCTGATCACCGGGCCTAACATGTCAGGGAAAAGTACCTACATGCGCCAATTAGCCTTGATTGTTATCATGGCGCAAGCGGGTTCGTTTGTCCCGGCAGATGTAGCTGACTTACCGATTTTTGATCAGATCTTTACCCGAATCGGAGCGGCTGATGATCTTGCCAATGGCGAAAGTACCTTCATGGTTGAAATGCTGGAAGCCAACGCTGCATTAAGCCACGCGACGGCTTCCAGCCTGATTCTTTTTGATGAGATCGGCCGCGGCACGGCAACGTATGATGGGATGGCGCTGGCACAGGCAATTATTGAGTTCTTGCATGATCATGTCCACGCCAAAACGCTGTTCTCAACGCATTATCATGAGCTAACTAGTTTGTCAGACTCCTTGGCGAAGTTAAAGAATGTCCATGTTGGTGCCGTTGAGGAGCATGGCAATCTGGTTTTCTTGCACAAAATGATGCCTGGCCCTGCCGATAAGAGTTATGGGATTCACGTCGCCAAGCTCGCCGGTTTACCGGCAGACTTGTTAGCGCGTGCTGATACGATTTTGAAACAGCTTGAAGCCGATGCACCCAATAAAACGGCGCCAGCACCAGCGCCGCAAGTTGAAGAGCAACAATTGTCGTTGTTTGAAGAACCAAAACCGACACCAAAGAATAGTCCGATTCTGACGAAACTTGCGAAATTTGACTTGATGGCGGCCACACCGATGGACGCGATGAATTTCATATTTGACCTGCAGAAGCATTTAAAGAAGAAGTGATTTTATGCCAAAGATTCACCAACTATCGGCAACATTAAGCAACCAGATCGCTGCTGGGGAGGTCATTGAACGCCCTGCCAGTGTTGTCAAAGAACTGGTTGAAAATAGTATCGATGCACAAGCAACGCAAATTGACGTCTTTATTTCCGCGGCTGGTTTGCAGGAGATTCGGGTTAGCGATAACGGCATCGGGATTGCCCCGGATGACGTTGCAACAGCGTTTTTGCGGCACGCCACCAGTAAAATTCTGACGACGCGTGATTTATTTAATGTGCATTCATTGGGCTTCCGTGGCGAAGCGTTGGCAAGTATTGCCGCGGTTGCCGACGTAAAGTTGACAACGGCAACGGATTCAGGGATTGGCACCCAGATTCACGTCAAAGGCGGTGAGGTTGAAGCGCAGTCGACAGCGGCTCACCGACGCGGTACGGATGTTGAAGTGAATGATTTATTCTTCAACACACCGGCGCGGCTGAAGTATATGAAGTCGCAGCAAACTGAACTGGGAAAAATTGTGGATATCGTCAGCCGATTGGCGATGGCAAATCCTGATATTGCCTTCACGGTTTCACATGATGGCAATATGGTGGTGCGCACAGCTGGTCAAGGCGATTTGCGCCAGACGCTGGCCGGAATTTATGGCTTTTCTGTGGCGCGCTCAATGGTTGACTTCAAAGCACAAGATCTTGATTTTCGGGTTAGCGGGTTAACAAGTTTGCCTGAAACGACCCGAGCTTCGCGTAATTACTTGAGTTTAGTTGTCAATGGCCGTTATATTAAGAACTTCCAACTGACGAAGGCGGTTATTGCCGGTTACGGCTCGAAGTTAATGGTGGGGCGTTATCCAATGGGCGTCATCAACATTGAGATGGATGCTGCGTTGGTCGATGTCAACGTTCACCCGACAAAAGCCGAGGTGCGTCTGAGCAAGGAAGATCAGCTTAGTCATTTGCTCAGCGAGGCGATTCGAACACGATTGGCGAAGGAAAACCTGATTCCGGATGCGCTCGATAATCTGCCAAAAAGAGAACGGTATGATCTGGATCAACTAGAACTGACATTGAATAAGATCAGTCCCAAGACGATGCCCTCAGTTCAGCCGCAGCAAGGGCAGCAGTTGCGCGAAAACACAACTACTAACTTGGCAGACGCGGCTGCTGAGAAGCCGACACCGGCACCAACTTCACCAGATCTTGAGATTGGCGATTTGGATGATCAGCCGATTTTTAACGAACCGCAACGTCTGGCTGCATGGGATCAGCGGTATCAGCGGCTAGCTTCGAATGTGGTCCCAACCTTGGTGGCAGATGAACCGGAACCTGATATTTCGCATGTCGAATCAGCTGAGCGTTTTCCAAATCTCACGTACTTGGCGCAAGTCCACGGCACTTATTTGCTAGCGGAATCAGGCGATGGGTTATATATTTTGGACCAGCATGCTGCGCAAGAACGGGTGAACTATGAGTATTATCGGCAAGCTATTGGCGAAGTCAGCAACGACCAACAACATTTACTCGTACCGATAGTGTTAGACTATTCCGCGGCTGATGCCATTAGCATTCGTGATCATCGGGACGTGCTTGAGTCGGTTGGACTATATCTGGAAGATTTTGGCCAAAACAGCTTTGTTGTTGAACATCATCCGACTTGGTTTAAAGCTGGGCAGGAAGAAGATACCATTAAAGAAATGGTGGATTGGGTTTTGCGTGATGGTCGCATGACAGTCGCAGCGTTTCGGGAGAAAACTGCTATCATGATGAGCTGTAAGCGTGCCATTAAAGCCAATCACCATTTGGACGACAGACAGGCGCGAGCATTATTGCAGAAGTTGCCGGAATGTGAGAATCCCTTCAATTGCCCGCATGGCCGGCCGGTCTTGGTTCACTTTTCAAACACCGATCTTGAGAAAATGTTCAAACGGATTCAAGACAGTCACGAAAGCGGGGAAATGCAAGCATGATCATTTTGGCCAGTCATTCACCACGGCGACAGGAATTGTTAAAGCGGATTGTGCCTGACTTTGAAAGCCATCCTGCCAGTATCAATGAACGCGCTTTGCCAGTGTTGGATCCGCCAGCATACGTTCAGAGCTTGGCGACAGCTAAGGGAAAATCACTTGTACCAAGTTACCCCGGGGCAACGATTATCGCCGCCGATACCATGGTGGCGTTTCAAGGCAAGTTATTAGGCAAACCACATGACCGCGCCGAAGCCAAACAGATGATCACGGCATTGGGTGGTCAGACACATCAGGTTTATACCGGTTTGTGGGTGCGCTTGGACAATGGTAGCGTACGGCAGCAGGTCGTGACGACTGATGTTACCTTCTGGCCGCTAAGTGAAGCGGATGTTGAATCGTATCTGGCGGAAGACGCCTACCAAGACAAAGCTGGTGCCTATGGCATTCAGGATGCCGGAGCACTACTGGTCAAGTCAATTCAGGGTGATTTCTACAATGTCATGGGCCTGCCCATCAGCACCTTGTACCGCATGTTGTTGGCTGAACCGCAATAAATACGGGCAATCAAAAAAGTCTGACGATCCTCAGCGAGATGAAGTGTTTCGCTGAACGTCAGACTTTTTTTAGCGCTAAGTAGTTTGATAGAAAGCGCAGGGTGGGCTTTAAAGATTTCAGTGCTAAAGCGTAGCAATCGTAGGCCAGATGGGGCTCAGCCGTGCAAACAACACAGCGACGGGCTTTGGCGCTGATGTTGTTAGGCGACTTCGAGACCGGTCTTTGGGCTCGAAGCGCCGTCTCCGCTCTAGCTTCGCGTCGCCACCCCAGCTGGCCGGAGATTGCGGAGTTTGGCACGGCAAAGAAAATCCTGTCTAACATCTTTTGTATCCCGCGTAAAATTGTCCTTCCAAAATCATTAACACCTTTATAAATCACTCAACCTCACAAAAACCGATCCCGTTTCTCCTGAAAAGCTTGCACAATAAGGTGCCCAACCTGTTGACTAAATTGCATAGCCGTCTGCCGATCATAATCAAATTGTGTCAGCACCACCGCATACAAGCGCTCACCTTCAGCGGCAAAACAGGCCGCATCATGTTCGCAATGAGGCAACTCGCCAGTTTTGCCGGCTAGCCAACCGACGAAGTTTTCCATGGTCGGCGCTAACAGCAGCTTGGTGCGGTTTTGCTGATGCCGCAGGGCTTGGGCACAGATATCCGCTGCCGGTTCGTTGCCGTCCGACATTAACAAAGCGCGCAATAGTTGCCAGGCAGCGCTTGCGGTGATCATATTATCGCCATCAAAGGTTGATTGCATCAAGGGTCGCCGTAGTTGGACGCCAGGATAATGCCGAGTTAGCCACGCTGCAATGGTCGGCAGCCCATACGTGGTTAATAGCGCATTGGTAGCCAGATTATCCGATACCGTGAGCATCAACGTCAGCAAATCACGCACGCGCCAAGCTTGTGGTGACATGAAACGTAAAATACCTGCCCCGCCGACCGATTCCGGAAGCGTCACTTGCCGCTCAAGTTGGCTGGGATCATCTGCCGCTTTTTCCTTTACAAAGGCGGCAATGCCCAGTTTGATCAAACTAGCAGCGGGAAATGGTTGATCAACCTGCGCACCAAACAGCACATGCCGGGTATCAGCAACCAACAAGGCGTGTTTTTCGTCAAAGTTCTGATTCACTTGATCAAGCCGTGTCACGAGTTTATCAGGCGTCATGCATAGGATCTCCAATTGTAAGCTGTGGTCCGTGCGTTTGAATGCCTGCTTGCTGCTTTTTGACCATGTAGACCGCGTCCAAATCTGTGAACGTAACATTATCATGAACCGCGGCAAACGCGATCGCCGGCACCAGACTCAGGTTACTTTCGATCATACACCCAACCATGGTCGTCACGCCAAAAGACGCGCAAGCTGCATCGATCTTCGCAGCCTCCGCCAAACCGCCTGTTTTCATTAGTTTGATATTGATGTGATTGACTGCGTGGCGACTGAGTAATGCCAGCGCATCTTGAAACCCAAAGACACTCTCATCCGCCATGATTGGTAACTGTCGCATAGCAGTCAACGTTGCCAAGCCTTCGTGATTGCGCGCAGCAACTGGCTGTTCAATAAAATCTATCGGTAACTGCAAAGCCGCCAGTTCGGTCACCGCAACCTTGGCTTGATCAGTTGTCCATGCTTGATTGGCATCGAGACGCAGGCGAATATCAGGGCCTGCAGCTTTGGCAATCGTTTTGACGCGCTCCAAATCATCTGCCAATCGACCACCACCGACTTTGATTTTTAAAGCCTTAAAGCCTCGGGAAACAAATGCCTTCGCTTCGCTCACCATATCGGGCAGCGCTTGAATCCCAATCGTCATGTCAGTCGTGACCGTTCGCTGTTGACCACCGAGCAACGCTGTCAGCGGGATGCTAACCTGCTTTGCACGCAAATCATAAAGTGCCAATTCAACCGCTGCAATGGCGGGTTGCTCCGATGTGCTGGCATGAAGCCGCGTCAGCAAACTATTCCAGTCTCGAATGTCACGGCCAATGAGTGCCGGTATCACCTGTGTCTGCAAGTTTTCCTGCAAGGTCGACATCGTATCACCTGTCACCACCGCGTTGGGGGTGCCGGCGCCATGACCAACTGTGCCGTTTGTCAGCAAAACGTCAACTTGAACAGCATCCGCTGCCGTCACGGTATGCATCGCTGTTGTGAAAGGCCGCACCAGCGGTAAACTGATCGGCCGTAACTGTATTTTTTGAATAATTGGTTCTAATCCGGCCATGAAGTCGCCACCTCGAAAAATTGGGTTAATAACTGGCGCCTAACCGCCAACCATGCACGATTGGCGCGGCTAGGATAGATTCGATTGGTCAAACAGACAAATCCGCGCTGGGTATCACGATCAAATGCTATTGATGTCCCTGTAAACCCAGTGTGCCAGTATTGATGACGTCCTTGCGCCCAACAGCGCCAGCCGAGTGTCCGACCGCCTTTACAAAAGCGGTCAAGCAGCACAAACGCCGCTGGTGGCAGAACTTGATCGCCATTTGTCACGGGCAGACCAGCCAACAACCGTGTGAAAATAGTCAGATCCGCAAGCGTGGCGAACAACCCTGCATGACCACTAACCCCATCTAGTAAAAAGGCTTTGTGGTCGTGAACTGTCCCACGAATGATGCCACCGCGAGCAGGCACGTTTTCGGTTGGCACAAAATCGGCTGCAGCCACGTGTTGCGGTCGATAACCGGTCGCATGCATGCCCAGTGGTGCAAAAATATGTTGCGTCAGGCTTGTTGCCAAATCACCATCGAGTGCAGCAATCGCCCAACCGAGTATGATGTAGTTCAAATCCGAATAAATCGTCTCAGTGTCTGGTGCAGCGACAGCAGCCATTGTTTTGATGGCATGAATCAGCCCTGCTTGATCGAGCGCATGGGCATCAGGGACATCTGCTGGCAAGCCACTGCGATGCAGCATGAGTTGTTCAATCGTCAGTTGTGGGTAGCGCAAACCGCTGACCAACGAGCCAATGGGTTGGGTTAATTCTAACTTGCCGGCTATAAGCAACTGCAGCAGTCGGGTGGTCGTGCCGACAACTTTCGTCAACGACGCCAGATCATACCGCGCTTGCGGCAACAACGGCAGCCGGTCATCCCCGGCACCTTGGTAGCCTATCACATGCAAGGCATTTTCTTGCGGGCCAAGCAGACTATACGACACACCGAAAACCGCGCCATCAGTTATCGCCTGGTTAACCGTTGGCAGCAAAGCTGTCTGCTTATTTGTGCTCATGCTCGGCCTCCCAAGCCGCCAAAACTGCACTGATAACACCATCATGATCCGCCAAGACCTGCGTTGCATCGGCGGCATCCAGCTCGGTTTTAGCCATCACAATTGCGACTGGGACCTTATGTCCCGCTGCTTTCAGCAAGGTTGCAGCTTGGATTTGATCAACGCCGGTTGTGGCCGCAATAATGCGTTCTGCGCGATCTACCAACTTGGCATTGGTTGGCAAAACATCGACCATTAAGTTTTCAAAAACCTTCCCGGCGCGAATCATGACCCCTGTCGACAACATATTCAGAACCATCTTTTGCGCAGTCCCAGCTTTCATGCGTGTTGATCCGGTAATCACTTCCGGGCCAACAACTGGGGCAATGGCGATATCCGCATGTTGTGCCAAGACACTGTCAGGGACACAGGCCACCGAAATTGCAAGCGCTTTGGTTTGTTGCGCAAATGCTAAAGCTCCGATCGCATACGGCGTCCGGCCAGATGCGGCAATCCCGATAACCGTGTCATTGGCGTTCAAATTCAGTCTTTTGAGATCATGCTCGGCTAGCTCCGCAGAATCTTCCGCGCCTTCAACCGACTTGAACATGGCCGACATGCCACCAGCAATTAGCCCGACTGCCCGCTCTGGCGGAATACCATAAGTTGGTACGAGTTCAGCTGCATCCAAAACTCCCAAACGACCAGAGGTGCCCGCCCCGGCATAAATCAACCGGCCGCCACGATTATATCGTTGCCCGGCAGCATCGATTGCCGCGGCAATGTGGCTATTTTCTTTGGCGATTGCTGGTGCAATTTTTGCATCTTCAGCATTAATCAACGCCACCAAATCAGGCGTTGTCATTGTGTCGATGTGTGTGCTGGCCGGATTTCTTTGCTCGGTCATTAAGTCTGCGATTGACATATTTTTCCCCTCGAATCTTTAACTCACTTGTCAATTGTGACGTTGCGCGATAATTCTGCTCAGTTTTTTTGATCTCACCTTGAACGACCCCAAGAAAAAGAATGTTCGCGACATAAGTCTCCGTGAACATTGAGGTCACCGCACCGATTCGCAACAACGGTTCTGTCGGCGGCAAGGCAATCACGCAACTTGCCGCTTCACGCAACGGACTCGGCTCGTGTCGTGTCACTGCAATTACCGGCGTTTGGTTTCGCCGCGCTTGCTGAGCCGCCAATACGACCTCTTTAGTCAAACCGCTGTATGAAAAAACGACCATGGCATCGGCCGGTGTCGTATAATAAGCGCGCTCCACTGCCGTGTGGGTGTCGTGGTCAAAAATGGCCACGTACCCAGCGCGAATCAACTTCAAATAAAGATCCTGAGCCACTAGGGCGGAAGCACTGACTCCCACCAGATAAATATGGCGTGCCTGTCGCAGCGTTGTAATGGCTGACTGCACGGCAGATTGATCCAACTCATCAGGCAAATCACGCACTGCGGCAATCGCAGTCTGGCTTAATTTATGCATCATGGTCGACAGGTCGTCGTCATCCTGAACCAGCGGATCAAGTGGCATCACCTCTGCAGGTAACGTCTTTTCCCGTGCGAGAGCTAGTTTAAACGACTGCAGGTCGGCAAACTCAAATTGACGAACAAACCGAATGACAGATGCGGCCGATACCCCGCTTGCGTGGGCAATCTGCGCTGTTGTCTGTGCGATAAAAGTCTCAGGATCGGTTATAACATGACGAGCCAAAGCTTGATTCACCGGACTTAATTGCGACAGACGCGACTGCAACGTCTCTAAGATTGTCTTCATTCGGCCTTATCAATAAAAGTTGCGATGGACGTTGCACTTTCGTTGGGAACCATTTGCGCAGTGATGGTGACTCCCTGTTTCAATAAGCGCCGAATAATCGCAATATCGTCTGGTGATACGGCAACGGAAGGCTTGATTTTCTTAGTACCTGGTTTTTCCGACAAGTTGCCAACGTTAAAGGCCTTGATTGGTACGCCGCCATCAATCAACTTCGCCATATCGGGAATATTTCGAGTAATGACAAAGACTTGATCATCTGCAAATTTGCCATTCTGCAAATTCTCGATGGCTTTGGCAACGGAGCTAATTGCTAGTTTTTTCCCTGCTGGTCGGGCGATTTTCAAACCTTGAATCGCCATCTCATCGCGTACCACCTCATCGTTAACCACCATTAAGCGGTTAGCGCCGACTGTGTTCGTCCAGACCATCGCTACTTGGCCGTGAATCATCCGTTCGTCAACACGTGCTGCCACAATTGTCATTAGAATCTTCCTTTCAAACAACACGGGCCGATATCATCGCGCCCGTGTTTTTCGCCTATCATGATTTTAAACTAAACTACCGATCCAGCCGAAGATGGCGCCCAGATTGCCCAACACCATCCCGATCAGAATCAGGACAAAAATTAGTCGCGTTGAGTTCATATGCTTGCGACCCAGAATCCAGTATGAGAACAAGGCAATTGCTAGTGGAATCAGTGCTGGCATGATTTTATCAAGCATGTCTTGCACGTTCATCGTGACCTTGCCGACTTTATAGGTCAGGTCAAGCTTGTAGTTGATAACCGCCGGAATCATCGCGCCAACAACCGTTAACCCAAGGATAGAAGCACCTTCCGTGAAAGTCGCCATGCTATCCGCAAAGGTTGTTGCCAGCCGGGTCCCTTGTGACAAGCCAACTTGGAACAATTTCCAGCGAACCCATAAAATGACCAAGCAACCAATGACCGGAATGAGTAACCCGATTGGTTGATTCGACAAAGCCAGATATGCGGTGATCGAATAGATAATCGCATTGTAAATTGCCACGAAAATCGTATCACCGACGCCAGCGAACGGACCCATCAAGCCAGTTTTCAGACCAGTGATCGCTTTTTCATTCTCATCGTTCATTCCCAACTGATCCTGCAAAGCAACATCCGCGCCGACAATTAAGTGTGCCATTTGCGGCGTGGTGTTGAAGAAGCCCATTTCCATGTTCAGGGCTTGTTTCATTTTCTTAGGATCGTCTTTATACAACCGTTTCAAAGCTGGCATGACAGAGTAGGCATAGCCAAGACCTTGCATTTTTTCGTAGTTCCATCCCAATTGCAGACCCAACACGTTTTGAATGAAAATCTGCTTGAGATCTTTTTTAGTTATCTTATTTAATTTCAGTTCAGACATCGATCTCGACCTCCTCATCGGAATCATCGCCGCCGTTGCTGCCGCCATTGTTATGGTTGCTTGGGCCGTGGTTATTCGATTCGTTGCGCTTGCGGTCGTTGGCATCTAAAACATGTAGTGCCGCGAAGACGAAGCCAACCAGCGCTGTGCCCAGCAAGGAGAATGTTTTCGTGAAATAAGCCATTAAGACAAATCCAAGAATGAAATATGGAAAATAGCGTTTGAGTGGCAGATACCGCATCAGGATCGCAATCCCCATCGCTGGTAAGATAATCCCGGCTGTTTTCAAACCAACCATCAACCATGCTGGGATCCAAGCGTTGATCGCTTTAACAACCGCGGAACCGAAGAACAAACCAACGAAAACCGGTAGCATTCGTGAAACTGTCCACGGAATAATCCCGTAAAGGTTATTGCGCTCAACCCCTTTATAGTCGCCTTTTTCAGCTAAGCGGTCAGCGTGATGTTGGAAAATCGTGTTCGTCATCCGCGCCAAAATATCCATTTGTGTCAGCAGTAAGCCGATTGGAATCGCCAAGCCAATTCCATAAGCCGCGCCCCGACCTGACATGATCGCAAAGGCACTGCCCATGATGGATCCAGAAAGAAAGTCAGGAACGGTTGCACCGCCATACGTTGCAACCCCCAATGTGGCTAATTGCAGCGTTGCGCCGACAATCAAGCCGGTTTTGAGATCACCCATAACTAGACCAGTTACCGCCCCGCCAAACACTGGCGAGAATAATCCGATCTTAACAGACAATGCATCAAGTTGTGCAATGCCCACATAGATCGTCAAGAAAATAAGTGCAAAAGCAGATATTGACATGATCTTTCCCCTCCCTAATAGGATGTCATGAATCAAGTCAATTATGCCGCCATATGAAACTGTATTTCAAGTATTTGAGTAAGAATAATTGACATTGAAATTCAGTTTCTTAAAAAACAGCGTCAATACGGGTGTACCATTTTTGACGCAAAAGCTGGCGTCACATGAGAAACACCAGTTATTCTCTGTGCTACAACAGACGCTTCAATAAGCTTGTTCCTTCAAAATTATTTTTTGAATTTAATTCTTATAATGATGCCGATTAGTCCACTTTGCGCAGTTTGGCGACAAGAGTCCGAGACATAATTCTCAGTCGGCAAAATAAAAGCGAACAATTTTCCACTTAAAGGAAATTTGTTCGCTTTT
>OMJG01001050.1_pt1 | contig 17593 bp, 13 predicted proteins | sample 1646431 | NCBI WGS metagenome assembly OMJG01 (sample SAMN03771674, study PRJEB25209) | food metagenome | isolation source: Cotija cheese | place: Mexico:Jalisco,Michoacan | collected 2011-12-12
GGGCGCCGGGCGGGCCCGCGCCCGGCGGAGGTGGGCGGTGCGCACAGACTGTCGGCCTTGGAGTCCATGACAGGAGGCTACCGAGTCGACGGTCCGTCGCGCCGCGATCCGGGCGGAGACGCCCGGGGAGCCCCGCGGGGTCCGACGATCACTCTCCCGAGCGCCGAAACCGCCCGCGTCGGCAGCGCCCGATCGGGGGCTCGGGCGAGTGATCGTCGGAGTCCGGCTCAGATGGACGGCGCCCTCCAGTTCGTGGCCATGATCCGGAAGTCGTCGAAGCTCGCGGTCACCGCCGGGGATGCTCCCCCTCCGGCGTAGAGACCGATCCTCGGCTGCGTCCCGGCGGCCAGGGTCCAGGTGGCCCCCCACTTCCAGGTGTGACCGTCGGTGCTGATCCCGGCGCGGTTGAGCTGCTCGCCGGCCCGGTTGGTGGTGTGGGCGATCCGCATCCACATGGTGGAGGCCGACCGTCCGACGATCGAGCCTCCGTAGATCACCTTGCCGGGGGCGCCGCTGGACAGTTCACGGCCGTATTCGACGGTGCGGGTGTCGCCGATCGCCACGGTGCCGAGCCGGGCGAAGTCGTCGTCGGAGTTGTAGACGACCATCCCGGCCTGCTGGAAGCTGCGCACCGTGTCGGCGCCCAGATCCAGATTCACCTTCACCTGGGCGATCCACTGGCCCTTCGGGGCCTCGCGCAGCAGCAACCCGCCGGTGCCTCCCTTGCCGGACAGGTCGACGGTCCGCAGCGGCCAGTTGAGTCTCCCGTCGGCGACCGTGACGTCGTCCTGGCGGCGCACCCAGCTCCAGTCCGACCCGATGCCCGAGTCGAATCCGTCGCTCGCCAGGGTGCGTCCGGGAACCGGCGTCGCGACCGCACGGGTGACGGGTGCGGCGGGTCTGGCGACGGTGAGGTTGTCGACCAGGGTGGCTCCCTGGATCTCCAGCGGCCCGGCGCCGATGCGACGCAGGCTGGGCGCCGTGACCGTGGCGGCCGGATCGGCGAGGTCCTCGGCCGAGACGGACGCCGTGGCGGAGCGGCGCGTGGACTCCAGGGTGAGCGTGCGCCAGCCGGTGAGGGCCGGAAGCGACGTCGTCCGCTCCCCGCCGGTGCCCTGAACCGTCAGCCTCCCGCGCACCGGGTCGACGGTGGCCCGCACCGAACCGAGCGAGACGGTGACCGGGGCGCTGCCCTTGAGGTCGACCGAGACCCTGAGGTCGCCGCCGGGCAGTCGGGTTCGGGTCACCGCTCGCGAGGTCACCTTCCCGGCGGCCCCGCCCTGGGCGTCGGTGACCGACGTCATCCCGAGGAATCGCGAGGCCGGGTCCCAGGGCTGCCCGCCCAGCAGGGTGGACGTCGTGGGCGCCTTCTGCGGGGTGGCGCTCGGCCCGGCACCGGCGTTGACCACCGGCCAGCCGTCGATCCAGTCGAGCCGGTCGACCAGCATCGGGCGGCGGTTGATGCCGCCGGGGGTGGTGAGCCAGGCGTTGTTGCGGTCCAGGGCGTGGTAGACGAGGTAGCTCTGCCCGGCGGCGTCGGTGAACATGGCGTTGTGGCCCGGCCCGATCCACTTGTTGCCGTTCTGCGCGACGACGAGCTTGCCGCCGGTGGCCGAGGCGTTCATGGAGACGCCGTCCTCATCGAGGAAGGGCCCCATCGGGGAGGTCGAGCGGCCGGCGAAGACCGCGTACCCGGTCGCCGGGCCCGAGCAGCAGTTCGCCGAGGAGGCCATCAGGTAGTAGTACTTCCCGTGCCTCACGACGTAGGCGCCCTCGTAGCGGTCGGACCGTCCGACCTTCTGCTCGGTGCCCACCGGCGTCAGCCCGTCGGAGCTGACCCGGGTGACGTGCACCCCGCCGCCGTAGGAGCCCCAGTAGAGATACTGCTGGCCGTCCGCGCCGGTCAGACCGGCCGGGTCGATGGTGTTGTACCAGCCCACCCGACCCGTTGCTCCGGGGAGCGACGACCGGCTTGTCCGTCGGCGTCCACGGCCCGGCCGGGGAGTCGGCGGTGGCGACGCCGACCGCCATGTCGTCGCCGGCCGGGTTCAGCGTCGTGTCGGTCACCGCGAAGTACATGACGTAGCGCCCGCCGATGTAGCGCACGTCGGGGGCCCACAGGCCGGCGGTGGCGGTGGCCCAGGAGGGCCGGTTGTTCTGGTTGAAGATGGTGCCGACGTAGTCCCAGTGCACCCAGTCGCGGGTGCGTGCGATGTGCCCGATCCCCGGGGTCTCCCCCGACTTGAGGGGGTCGGCGGTGGCGTAGGCGTACCACCAGCCGTCTTTGCCCCGGATCACCGACGGGTCGGCGTAGGTGTCGGCGAAGCTGCTGGAGGCGGCATTGGTGTAGGTGGTCGTCCGGCCACCGGGTCGGTGGCCGGGCTGCGGTCCGGCGGCCTGTGCCGGTATGGCGGCCGTCGCGGCCATCGCCGCCGTCAGCGCGGCCGCCGCGAGTGCGTGTCGTAATCTCATCGAATTACATCCCCCTTGATAATGAACTGATGAATCTCTTTCCACGGCACATACGGGGCTCTTGTTCGGCCCCCGTGATGCCTCTCAGCGGGCGATCATCCCTTGATGCCCGAACTCGCCACCCCCTCTATGATGTATCGCTGAAGAATGACATAAAGAATCAGCACCGGAACCGCTGCCACGGTGCCTCCGGCCATGATCACCGGATAGTCGATGGTGTAGCTTCCCTGAAGTCTGGTGAGACCCACGGGAAGAGTGAGACGGGAGTCACTGAACAACACATAGATGGGCCAGACGAAGTCGTTCCAGTTCCCCAGGAAACTCAGCACCAGCAGCGTCATGAGGGCTCCGCGGGCATTGGGCAGGACGATCTGGAAGAAGGTCTTGAAGGGTCCGGCACCGTCTATCCGGGCGCTCTCCTCCAGCTCCAGCGGGAGGCTGATGAAGAACTGCCGCAGGAAGAACACCCCGAACGCCCCCGCGGTGCCGGGGAAGATGATCGCCGCCAGGGTGTCGAGCCACTGCAGCTTCGACATGATCTCGAAGTTCGGCATGAGGAAGATGAATCCCGGCACGAACATCGTGGAGAGGACCAGGGCGAAGAGCACATTCTTGCCCCGCAACGGAAGCCTGGCGAAGGCGTAGGCCGCCATCGAGGCGAACAGACAGACCAGCAGGGCGTTGACGGCGGCGGCGAACAGGGAGTTGCCGAGCCAGCTCAGCACGGGGCTGGCGTCGTCGACGACGAAGAGCTGGCGGTAGGCGCGCAGCGTCCACTCGTGCGGGATGATGGTGGGCGGCGCCTGCTTGGCCTCGACATTGGTCTTGAAGGAGGTCAGCGCCATGATCACCAGCGGCCCGATGAAGGTGATGCTCAGGACCGCCATGAGCAGCCAGAAGAACGGGTTCCTGGACGGTTTTCTCATCGCCGGCCCTCCTCGTCATCGGCGGCGAGCCTCTCCCGGTAGCGCCGTTCGGCGGCGCGCGCCTCCTTGCGCTCACGGCCCGCGGAGCGGTCACGGATGGCCCAGAACTGGGCGATGGAGACGACGATGAGGAAGAAGGCCAGGATGTAGCTCTCGGCGGCCGCCTGGCCGGCCCGGCTCTGGGAGAAGCCGAGGTCGGTGATCACCATGATCGCGGTGCGGGTCGACTCGGCCGGACCGCCCTGGGTGATGGTGTAGGACTGGCCGAACATATTGGCGCTGGCCAGCACCGTCGTCACCAGGACGAAGATGACCACCGGCCGCAGTCCGGGCAGGGTGACGTGGAGGAACCGCTTCCACGGCCCGGCCCCGTCCAGCGCGGCGGCCTCGTACTGGTCGGTCGGGATATTCGCCAGTCCCGCCATGTAGATCACGGCGTTGAATCCCATCGTCCACCACACCGTCACCCCGACCAGCCCGATCCACGTCCACGGCTGGGACGTCGTCCACTGGATATTCGTCCCCAGAATCCTGTTGACGATCCCGAAATTTCCGTCCAGCAGATACCTCCACATGATTCCGATGACAGCGACGCCGAGCACATAGGGCGCGAAGAACACCGCTCTGAAGAAGGTTCTTCCGGGGAATTTGAGATTCAGGAGCAGGGCCAGCGCCAACGGCAGGACGATGAGCAGCGGCACACTGAAGAGTGTGAACAGCCCGGTGTTCTTCATACCGTTCCAGAACTGCTCGTACTGGACGGACTCCGGGTCGAACAGATCGGCGTAGTTCTGCCCACCGACCCAGGGCCGCGACGGCAGGGTGAAGTCCCAGTCGTGGAGGCTGATCCAGATGCCGTAGACCGCCGGCAGGGCGACGAAGGCCAGGAAGACCACGAGATAGGGGGCCAGGAAGGCCAAGGTCACCCAGGGCGAGCCGTGGATGTGGCTCGTCCTGCGCGGCCCCGGCCCAAAGCCGGACCCGCCCGGCCCGCCCCGGCGGCCGGGGGCCGCCGGGGGCACCGATGAGAGGGGTACGGCCATCAGGCGTACTTCTTCTTGTTGGCCGCCAGGATCTTGTCGGCCCGCCCTGCCGCGGCCTTGAGGGTGGCACCGACGTCCTTACCGCCGAGCATCACCGTGTTGACGGCGGTGTAGAACTCGGTGAGGGCGTCGCCGATGCCGGGGACGGCCGGCGGGAAGACGACGTAGTCGAGCTGCTCGGCCAGGGTGGCCTGGCCGGTGAGGGCCTTGAAGCCGGACTCCTCGCGCACCTTGTTGCGGGCCGGGATCTGGCCGCCCTTCGCCCATTCCAGGGAGTGCTGGGAGACCCAGTTGACGAAGGTCTTGGAGGCCTCGACCTTGTTGTCGTCGGGCTTCTTGTGGACCGGCAGGGTGAACTGGTGGGAGTTGGCCCACACGGCCTTCTTCTCCCCGATCTGGGGCATCGCGGCCACACCCCACTTGACCTTCGTGTTCTCGGCCAGGGTGTTGAGCGACCAGATGCCGTTCCAGTTGAAGGCGGTCTTGTCGTTCTGGAAGGCGATGAAGTCGGCGTCCTGGGCCACCTTCGCCGGGGAGTAGCCCTTCTTGACCAGATCGAGCCACCACTGCATCGCCTTGACTCCGGGCTCCTCGGCCCAGGTGGCCCGCCCGGCGTCCTCGGAGAACAGCGAGCCGCCGAACTGGGTGACGAGCTGGTAGACGCTCATCCCTCCGGTGAACTGGAACGGGGAGGCCCAGTGGCCCGCGATCCCCTTGCCCTTCAGGGTGTCGAGGGCGGAGATGTAGTCCTCGGCGGTGAGCGGGGGCTTGTCGGGGTCCAGGCCGGCCTTCTCCATGACGGTCTTGTTGTAGAAGAAGCCCATCGGGTGGACGTCGAGCGGGATGGAGTAGCGGACGTCCTTGTAGATGCCGGCCTTCCAGGGCACCGGCGCGAAGTCGGACTCCTGGAGGCCCAGGGCCTTGGCGACGTCGTCGAGCGGCTGGATGGAGCGGCGGGCGGCCATGGTGGCCACCGAGTCGAGATGCATGACGGCGATGTCGGGGGCCTTGTCGGCGGTGACGGCGGTGGGCAGCTTCTTGTAGAAGTCGGCCCACTGCATGGTCTGCATGGTGACGGTGATGTTGGAGTGGGAGCTCTGGAAGTCGGTGATGAGCTTCTTCATGAAGGCACCGTCGCCGCCGGTGAACCCGTTCCAGAAGGTGAGTGCGACCTTCGGCCCGGTGTACTCGGCGCCTCCCTTGCCGGAGGCGCTGCCGGCGGTGCCGGTCTGGGCGGACTGTCCGCCGCAGGCCGCCAGGCCCACGGCCGCGGCCGAGGCCAGGCCCGCCGAGAGGAAGCCCCTGCGACTCAGTGAACTACGGCTGGATGAATGGGACATCGTTGTTCCTTTCGGGTGTTCCTCCTGGTCGGCGGGCCGGGCGGCCGGCCGGCGAGGGCTGGGGGGTGGGGGTGGTGGACGGGTCGCGGTCAGCTCCTGTGCAGGCGCAGGCAGTGCCAGGACAGGGCCGGTGCCTCGATGCTCAGCTCGCGGCTGTCGAGACGGGAGGCTCCGGGGCGGGGCACCACCCGGTCGGGTTCGGCCATGGAGTTGACGGCGTCGGGGTCGGAGTCGGTGATGACGAGGTGTTCGACGAGGGCCAGGTCCCCGAAGCGGGACAGGTCGAGGGCGACCGCGGTGGCCTCCTGGAGGGAGCGGTTGATGAGGAAGATCGCCAGGTCGCCGGACTCCTCATCCCAGGTGGCGACCGGCCAGACCTGGCTGACCGGCCCGTAGGCGGGGGTGTCGATGAGTGCACCCTCGGTGCGCAGGTCGAGCACCCGGCCGCGGGCGTGACGGGCGGTGAGGGCGAAGGGGTGGAAGATGGTCTGTCGCCAGGCCGGCCCGCCGGGTTCGGTGCGGATCGGGGCGATGACGTTGACGAGCTGGGCCTGACAGGCCAGTCCGACCCGGTCGGTGTGGCGCAGCAGGGTGATGAGCAGGCCGCCGACGACGACGGCGTCGGTCACGGTGTAGGCGTCCTCGATGAGCCGGGGGCGTGCTCCACCTCGATGGCGTTCTCCCCTGCGAACCGGTGCTGGGCCCAGACGTTCCACTCGTCGAAGGAGACCTTGACCTTCTTCTCGCTGTGGTGGTGGGCGGCCACGTGGTCGGCGGTGGCGACCACCTGGTCGATGTAGCGGTCCATGTCCTCGGCGCAGGCGGCGAAGGAGACGACGTCGCCGTCGACCGGCTCGTAGTAGGCGTGTGCGGAGATGAGGTCGACGTTGTCCAGGGCGGCGTCGAGGACCACCCGCTCCCACTCCCCGAAGGTCGGCATGGCGCGGTTGGAGGAGCCGCAGGCCACCAGCGACAGGTTCTCGTCGAACCGGTGGAAGGCGTTGGCGACCTCGGCGACCAGCCGGGCGTACTCGGCGGGGGTCTTGTGGCCCATCTGCCAGGGGCCGTCCATCTCATTGCCCAGGCACCAGGTGCCGACCTTCCAGGGGTCGGGGTGGCCGTGGGAGGCGCGCATGTCGGGCAGCCGGGTTCCCGTCTCCCCGTTGACGTAGAGCAGCTGCTCCATGGCCTCGGCCAGGCCGCGGGTGCCCAGGTTCACCGCCATCACGGGCTCCAGTCCGACGCCCGAGCACCAGGACAGGAATTCGTTGGTGCCCACCTCGTTGGTCTCCACGGACCGCCAGGCGAAGTCGAGATTGCGGGGGCGCTGCTCGAGGGGCCCGACGCCGTCCTCCCAGCGGTAGTTGGAGACGAAATTGCCGCCGGGGTAGCGCACCGCGGTGGCGCCGAGTTCACGGACCAGAGCGGCGACGTCGGTGCGGAACCCGTGCTCATCGGCGGTGGGATGGCCGGGCTCGTAGATGCCCGTGTAGACGCACCTGCCCATGTGCTCGACGAAGGTGCCGAAGATGCGTCGATTCACCTCGCCGACGCCGAATCCGGGGTCGATGTGGACGCGCGTGGTGGTCATGGATCCGCTCCTGATGGTTATCGGGATGCTGGTGAGACTGGTCTGGCGCGGGACCTGCGAGGGCCCGGTAGACGGCCCCTGGCCGCGGACCGCGGGTGCGGCGGCTTCGGGATCGACTTCGATGTCGGTGCTGCGGGGAACCGGTCGTCCCCCGCCGTTGTCCGTTGATTATTGCAACGTTGCACCTTGTGTGCAAGAGCAACTCGCAAGTCGTGACCTGGTCGTGATCCTTCGGGCCTGTGGTGCTTGTGCCTCCGGGACTGTCGACGTCCATGTACCGTGAGGCCATGGCAGCACGGTTGAAGGATGTGGCCCTCCGCGCCGGCGTCTCGGTCAAGACAGTTTCTAACGTTGTGAACAACAATCCTCATGTGCGTCCCGCCACCAGGCAGCGGGTCCAGAAGGCCATCCAGGAGTTGGACTACCGGCCCAATCTCGCCGCGCGGAATCTCAAGAGCGGGCGCAGCGGATTCATCGGCCTGGCCGTTCCGGAGCTGCGGACCCCCTATTTCGCCGAGCTCACCTCGAAGATCTGGGCCGAGGCGGAACGGCTGGGATATGTCGCGCTGCTCGACATCACCGGCGCCGATCCCGACGCCGAGAGGATGGTGATGTCGGGGGTCAGCGCGCGCCTCATCGACGGCATGATCTTCTCGCCGCTGTCACTGGAGGCCCAGGAGATCGCCGACTGGCGGGCGGGCGTCCCGGTGGTGCTGCTGGGCGAGAGAGCGGTGCCGCCCGGATACGACCATGTCGCCGTCGAGTCGGTCCCCGCGGCCCGGCGCATCACCGAGCACCTCATCGCGACGGATCACCGGCGGATCGGCGCGATCGGCCATGTGCCCTCCCAGGGCACCTCCTCGGTGCGCCTGGAGGGCTACCGTCAGGCTCTGGAATCGGCAGGTCTGCCCTTCGACCGGGACCTGGTGATCGACGTCCCCGACTACTCCCGGGGCTCGGGTCACGAGGCGATGAACAGGCTGAACTCGCTGGCCGAGCCGCCCGACGCGGTGTTCTGTTTCAATGACGCCATGGCCGTCGGGGCGGTCCGGGCCTGTCACGAGGCCGGCCTGCGGGTGCCCTCCGATGTGGCGGTGGCCGGATTCGACAACATCCCGGAGAGCAGCTACACGACCCCGAGCATCACGACCATCGCCCCGGACATGGACGTCCTCGCCCGCGAGTCCCTGCGACTGCTCATCCGGCGGATCGACGCCGCCCGCAACGGGAGCCGGGTGGAACCGGTCGACGTCTCGGTGCCCTGGCGCCTGTCGATCCGGGAGAGCACCGGCGGCGCCTCCCGGGCGGTCGGGGCGTAGCGGGCCTCCGGCGCACGACGAGCGCCTACGCTGGGAGGCGGCGCCCACAGCCCCCATCCGTGCGCGGCCCGCACAGCGCCCGCGCGTCGTCTCCCCGCCAGGAGTTCCGATGACGATTCCGACCCGACCCCTCGTCATGCCCGCCTCGGGGGTGGGAAGGATCAATCTGGCGCCGGGAGCGGTCTCGGCCGATCCCTGGGCCGAACCGGAACCGCAGCCCGGACCGGAGGACGGGATCTACGACGTCGTGATCATCGGGGCGGGCCCGGCGGGCTGCGCAGCCGCCGCCTTCACCGCCCGGGTGGGACTGTCCACGCTCGTCCTGGCGTCTCCGGCCGACCCCGACGAGGACCTGCTCGGCAGCCACGAGATCGACTACCTTCCGGCGATCGAGGAACCGATCACGGCGTCTCAGGCGTGGGAGCGGATGCGCCGGCAGGCCCAGCGGGTCGGAGCCCGGTTCATCGACGCCGCGGCCTCCGCGGTGAGGCTGGAGGGGCGGGTCAAGGAGGTTGAGGAGGAGGAGGCGCACCGCTGTCGGGCGGTGATCCTGGCGATGGGATGCGGATACCGGGTGGTCGAGTCCAACGGTCTGGTGCAGGCCGTCGATCATGCGCCGCGCTCGGAGCTCGTGGCCGGTCAGGTGCGCCTGGACGAGGACGGATACATCGTCTGCGAGCCGCCGGGCACGGCGACCAGCGTCGCCGGGGTCTTCGCCTGCGGGGATCTGGCCGATCCCGACCATCAGCAGGCCGTCGTGGCCGCCGGCTCGGGATACCGGGCGGGGCGCGACGTCCAGAGATACCTGGAGCCGGGCCTCTGAACCCCTCGCCAGAGCCCCGGCTCAGGCCCCGTCCCAGCTCGCCCGGGCGTCGAGGACCTGGCCGGCGTGGGCCTCGGCCCAGCCTCGCAGCACCTGGATGGGCTCGATGAGGGAGCGGCCCAGCTCGGTGAGTTCGTAGTCGACCCGGGCCGGCACCGAGGCGGTGATCGAGCGGGTCACCAGGCCGTCGCGCTCCATCGAGCGGAGGGTCTGGGTGAGCACCTTCGCGGTGATGCCGCCCACCTCGTCGCGCACCTGCCCGAAGCGCCGCGACCCGCCCGACAGCACGGTGACGATGAGCGGTGTCCACCGGTCGGTGAGGTGGCGCAGCACGGTACGCGAGGGGCAGGCCGGATCCATCACGTCGAAGGCGAGGGCGGGGTTCACGGGGCGACATCCAATCCTGGAAATTGATCCTTCAGTTACCTTGAGGTACTTGGTTACCAGAGTATACCGTTGGTCTCAGTTGGTCGTCGTGCAGTCGTCACGGGGCGCCTCAGAGGCACGCCCGAGGAGAGGAGAACCATGAACATCACCGTCATCGGAGCCACCGGCATGGTCGGTTCGAAGGTCGTCGCCGAGGCCGTCAAGCGCGGCCACCAGGTGACCGCCGTCACCCGCTCCGGCAAGAATGTCGAGGGCGCCGTCAGCTCGGTCGCCGCAGATCTCACCGACACCGCCACCGTCGTCGACCTCATCAACTCTTCCGACGCCACCGTCATCGCCGTTCCGACCGACCGCACCGGGGGCTCCCCGCAGCCCGTCATCGACGCCCACAAGGCCATCATCGCCGCCGCCCCGACCAAGCGGATCTTCGTGGTGGGCGGCGCCGGATCGCTCATCGTCGGCGGCATCCAGCTCAAGGACACCCCGGACTTCCCGCCCGAGTACAAGTCCGAGCCCACCGCCTTCTCCCACGTCCTGGACGAGTACCGCGCCTCCACCGGCCTGGACTGGACGATGATCTCCCCGGCCCCGACCATCGCCCCCGGCGATGCCGCCGAGAGCTACCAGGTGGCCGACGACTCGCCGGCCGGGGAGTACGTGAGCAACGGCACCTTCGCCGTCGCCATCCTCGACGAGCTCGAGAAGCCGGCCCATCGCGGGGCCCGGTTCACCGTCGCCGAGCGCTGATACCCGGAGCCGATTCCCGGGGCCTGAACCAGCTGCCCCGGAGCAACTGCTCCCAACACGCCGTCCCAGCGCCCCACCGGGCGCCACGACGGCGTGTTGGGAGGAGAATCTCCACCTCAGCCCTTCGGCCAGGCCTCCAACGGCAATCGCGAGGTGAAGACCCGCTCTCTGCCGTCCACAGGGTCGGTGAAGGACATCCGGTGGGCCTGGAGCTGCAGCGGGTGGGTGAAGTCGTCCAGAGCGACGTCGAGGAGCTCCGGATAGAAGGGGTCGTTGAGGATCGGGGCGCCGAGCCGGGCGAAGTGCAGGCGGATCTGGTGGGTCTTCCCGGTCAACGGCTCGGCCTCGTAGAGGCCCAGCTGCCTCCCGTCCCCGGATCTCCGCCGCCCGACCATCCGGATCCGGGTCCGGGCGTTGGGGGCGACGCCGTCGATCTCCCGGGCCTGGAGCACCCCGCGCTCCTTGACGATGTGGCTGGTCACCTCCACACCTTCACTCGGCAGGTCCAGCGCCGGGGCGACCACGCGATAGACCTTGTGGACGGCGTGGTGCTCGAAGAGCTCCTGGTAGGGCCGGCGCCAACGCCGCTCGCAGGTGAGCAGCAGCACCCCCGAGGTCACCCGGTCGAGGCGGTGGGCGACCGTCACCTCGGGCATGCCGAGCTGGGTCCGCAGTTTCACCACCACCGACTCCAGGACATGTGAGCCGCGCGGGATCGACGACAGGAAATGGGGCTTGTCGGCCGCCAGGATCCGCTCATCCCGGTACAGGATGCCGATCGGGAAGGGCACCGGGGTCTCGACCGGAAGGTCCCGGTGGAAGTACACGAAGGTCTGAGCGCAGAAGGGCGTCGACGCCGTGAAGGCCCGCCCGTCCACGGCCACGAATCGCCCGTCGGCCAGCATCTCGTCGATTCTCGCCTCCCCGATCCGAGGCAGCTTCCACACCAGGAAGTCGCGGATCGAGGGCCACGGGGAGTCGGCGTCGATCCCGGCGGCTCCCGCCAGACGACGGCACTCGCCGTGGTCGGGGGTCCTCACCCAGGCCGACTCCAGCCCGTGACGCTGGGGCAGTGGGGAGAGAGGTGGCACTCAGCAGAACCTACCCGGTAATCCCGCCGGCATCGGCTCCGGTGCCTGCCTCGGTGCCCCTCCGCTCGCCGGGACGCCCGGCCGTAGGCAGGCGAGTCGCGACTCCGGTCCTTGGGGGCCTGCGCGACGTCCTCTAAGATCAGGTGGTCCCCACCTGAGAGGTTTGGTGCATGAGCCAGGTCATCGAGGTCACCGACGCCACGTTCGAGTCGGTGGTCGTCAAGTCCCCGACGCCGGTCCTTGTCGACTACTGGGCCGACTGGTGCGCGCCGTGCAAGCAGCTCTCCCCGGTCATCGACGAGCTGGCCGCCAGCTACGGCGATCGCGTCACCTTCGCCACGGTGGACACCAACGTCAACCAGGCGATCGCGACCGACCAGCAGATCCTCTCCCTGCCCACCATCCAGGTGTGGCGGGACGGCCGGGTCGTGAAATCCCTCCAGGGCGGCAGGTCCCGCAGGGCTCTGGTCCGCGTCCTCGACGAGTGTGCCGGATGAGCCGCAAGGACCGGGGACGCCGGTTCGCCGAGGACCCCGACGAGACCCCCGAGATCCAGGACATCCCCGACGATTCCGGTGACCGACGCCGCCGAGGGCCGAGTCGCGCCGCGGAGCCCGAGGCCGGGACCAGGCCGTCGCGACGCGCCCTGCTGATCGGGACGATCTTCGTCGTCCTGGTCGTCATCGTCGCCGGGATCGCCGCCTACTTCATCAACGCCGCCCAGCCGGCCGACCCCACCGCGCGGCCATCCTCCACCTGGGAACTCGCGCTGCCCGTCCAGGTCGGGGACTACTCCCGCGATCCGAACGCCGGCAGCAGCCCCTCGGCCGACGGCGGCCGAACCACCGTCTCGGCCACCTATGCCAAGGGCGGCAAGGACGCCGTCGTCGTCCTCATGACCCGGCCCGAGAGCGATCTCAAGAAATTCATGAAGGACGCCGCCATGAACGCGGTGACCGAGCAGGAGCTGTCCAACGGGAAGGGCACCGCCCAGTGCGGCACCAGCTCCGACAACAACTACACGGGCTGCGTGGTGCTCCAGGACGACACCGCGGTGCTCGTCATGGGGCTGCTGGACCAGTCCCGCCAGGAACTGGCAGACCTCGCCCAGACGACAGGGGCCGAAGCGGCCAAGTCTTAGCTCGCTCGCGTTCCCTGTCGACGCAGCGCACAATGGGGGAGCTGCCCGGCCTCCGGGCGGCCGGAGATCACCTCCTGATCAGGAGGAGTGTCAGCGTCGTCCCGGGCCCATGCCCGGGGGAAACAGAGGCCATGATGCCGTCAGCCACCAAGAAGGTCACCGTCACCCGCAGGTCCGAGGGGCACTATCTCGCCACCAACGCCCGGGGCGGCCAGATCCGCTTCGGGACCGGCTCCGAGGACGAGTTCTCCCCAGTGGAGCTGCTGCTGGCCGCGATCGGTGGATGCTCCAGCGTCGACGTCGACACAGTGACCAGTCGCCGTGCCGACCCCGACCAGTTCGAGGTCACGGTCTCCGGCCAGAAGGTCGTCGACGAGAACGACGCCTCCAGGCTCGACCCGGTGGGTCTGGACTTCGCCGTCCATTTCCCCGACACCGACGAGGGCCGCGAGGCCGCCGGACTGGTCGAGCGCCTGGTGAAGCTCTCCCGCGACAAGAACTGCACGGTCTCGCGGACGATCGAGTCGGCGACCCCGGTGGTCTTCAAGGTCGACGGCCAACCCCTCGACTGATTCGACTGAGCCGCGGCTTCCGGCCCCTGATGCACGTCGAACTCGAACACGGCACGACGACATCTGTCAGCACCTGCCAGTAGGCTGAGCCTGATCCGGCCCGGGCTGGCCGGACGGGCCGGGGCGTGCGGGAAAGGTGTCGTCGTGGAGATCAGCAGCAGCGACTACCTGCGTCGGGCTTTGTTCGAGACACTGCCCAAGCATCTCGAACCCTACGTCCGACGCCGTCTCACCGAGACCTACGGCCCCGGCTGGAGCCTGCCGACGAGCGATGGACAGGACCCCTCCGAGGGGCTGTCGGATCTGTCGATGCAGATCAAGCTGCTGACGACGCTCAGCCACGATCGCACCCCCGTCCTGCGCACCGACGCCGCCTTCCGCAGCCGGCTGCACGAGGCCCGTCAGGCCCGCAATGCCGTCGCCCACGGCGGCCGGATGGATCGCTACCAGACCCTTCGGGCACTCGGCACGGTGCGCCAGATCCTCACCGATATCGGTGCCGACGACGGGGTCCGCGAAGTGACCGCGTTCTACGACGCCGTGATCGACTCGTCCTGGACGCCTCCCGAGGCGCAGCCGGGGAGCGCCGCGCCGGACGACGCCGAGGAGATCCCCGACGACCTGGGACCCATCCGCCTGCCGCGTCGCGCTCTGCGCGCAGACCATCAGGACAGCGCTCTGCGCGCAGACCATCAGGACAGCGCGCCGGTCAAGCCCGATCCAGCGTCCGACGACCTTCTCACCGCACCCGCCGAGCTCGATCCACCGGCCGTACCCGAACCCCCTGCCGATCAGCCCCGCAATCCGCTGGACGCCGTCGCCCTCGACATCTCCTTCTCCCCGACCGTCTCCTACGCCCAGGCCGTCGCCGGCCTGGCCGCACCCATCTCCGTCGCCCTCTCCCTGGCCCCCGCGGAGCACGACGCCGCCGACAACGACTCCCGCGCAGCGGGCGTCCCGGACGCCGCGCACTGGCACCTCGCCGCCGACGAGGAGGACTCCCCCACCGAGGCCGTCCACCGGATCGTCGGGGCCCGCGGCCCCCACCGGGAGCGCGTCGCCGGCATGCGGCTCACCCTCACGGTCGAGAGCGAGGGCACCGCGATCACCGAGCCCTGGCATTTCGGCGTCGATCTGCTCACCGACCCGATCCAGCGGTCGAGCACCATCCGCCTCAACCGCACCGAGCTGCTGCAGATGACCGCCCAGGCCCCCACCACGGTGCGTCTGCGGATCGAGGCCGAGGGCCACGACCGCGAGGTGACGGTGGACGGCCCCGTCATGCTGGCGGCCCGGCAGTGGGTGCTCCGGGGTTCGGTGGGCGACGCCGCCCGCACCCTGGCGACCTTCGTCCAGCCTCAGCAGCCCGAGCTCCCTGCGCTGTGGCGTCGGGCCGCCGACCATCTCCAGGCGGCGACCGGACGGTCCTCCCTCAGCGGCTACCAGGACAGCCCCGAGCGGGTGGACGCCACCGTTCAGGCGCTCTGCGACGCCATCGTCGAGAGGGACATCGCCTATTCCACCCCGCCCACCAACTGGTCCGACGAGGGGCAGCGGGTGCGCACCGCCGAGGAGGTCCTCGAGGGCCGTCTGGCCACCTGCCTGGACACCACGGTTCTTCTCGCCAGCGCGCTGGAATTCGTCGACCTTCAGCCCCTGATCGTGCTGCTCGACGGTCACACATTCCTCGGCTACTGGAAAACCGAGAATCATCCCGCGGAATCGATCGTGACCTCCGGTTCATCGCTGGTCAATCTCATCGACCGCGGCGATATCGGCCTGGCCGAGACCACCGCCCTCACCAATACCGAGTCCGCTCCCCTGCCGGCGCTGCACCGCGCCGCGCGCCAGGCGATGGCCCCCGACGGCTCGGCGGTGCTCTTCGTGCTGTCGATCCGCGAGGCCCGGGAGCGCGGGATCTCCGTCCTCCCGGCGCGGGGCCATGACGAGTCCGGCCAGGCCGTGGAGATCACCTACCAGCCGGCTGCCCGCCCGATCTTCGCCGACGTCACACCGGCCTCCGCACCGATCCCCGACCGGCCCCGCCGCCCCAAGGGCCCGCCCCAGGTGGAGAAGTGGAAGCGCCAGCTCCTGGATCTCAGCCTGCGCAACCGTCTCATCAACTCCCCCGAGTCGGCGCTGCGCCGCCACAGCATCGTGAGGCTGGCGATCCCCGACGGGCTCATCGGCAGCTTCGAGGATCTGGTGAGCGCCGAGACCAGGCTGTCCCTGTCCCCCGACGAGGGCCGGCAGGACTCCCTCGACGAGACCTACCTGGCCACCCGGCTGCTGGAGCGTCACGACGTCGCGACCGACCTGCCTCTCGACGAGTACGACTCCGCCCTGCAGAAGATCGCCGCCGACACCCGCACCCTCATCGAGGAGACCGGGGCGAACAATCTCTTCCTGGCGGTCGGATCCCTGGTGTGGAGATCGGCCGATCGCGACCTGCGTTCCCCGCTCATTCTTGTTCCTGTGGAGCTGCAGCGGAAATCCCGGAAGAGCCTGTACACGCTGAAACTGGACCAGACCGGTTCATCGACGCCGAATTTCTCCCTCCTGGAGCGTCTGTCGGTCGATATCGGGTTGCAGATCCCGGGTCTGGAGGATCCGGAGACCGACGCCGCCGGGGTGGACATCGACAAGACCCTCGACGCGGTGCGCCGGGCCCTCATCGTCAACGGCCTGGACTTCCGGGTGGAGCCGACCGTCCACCTGGGGCTGTTCAAGTTCGGCGGGTTCCGGCTCTGGAAGGACCTCGAGGAGTCCTGGGAGCAGATCGCGGGCAATCCGCTGGTGCGCCACCTCATCGAGACCCCGAAGGCCCCCTTCGTCGACCCGAACGCCGCCGAACCCGCCGCCGATCTCGACGATCTGGTCGCCCGCCTGCCCATCCCGGCGGACTCCTCCCAGGCGGGGGTGGTGGCCGAGGCGCTGGCCGGCCGCTCGCTGGTGGTGGAGGGCCCGCCCGGAACGGGCAAGTCCCAGACCATCACGAACCTCATCGTGCGCGCGGTGGCCGACGGGAAGCGGGTGCTCTTCGTCGCCGAGAAGAGGGCAGCCCTGGAGGTGGTGGCGCGGCGTCTGCGGGCGGTGGGAATGAGCGATCTGGTGCTCAATCTGCACGACCGGGAGCAGCGCCCCGACGCCGTCCGCGACAAGCTGCGTCGCGGCCTCGACCTGTCCGCAGATCCCGACCGGGAGCAGATCCGGGCGACGGCGTCGCGACTGAGCGCGTCAGGGGACCGGCTGCGCACCTACCGTCGGCTCCTGCACGAGACAGGCTCTGCCGGACTGTCCTACTTCTCGGCCCACGACAGGCTGATGGCGCAGGGGGCGGGGGCGACGCTCAAGCTCTCCCCCGAGCGTCTGTCCACCCTGGCGACCGACCAGATCCTCGCCCTTCGCGACAGCCTGCCGGTCCTCAAGGACGCCCTGTGGCGCCAGGCCGGTGATTCGACGGGGCTGATGGGCTATCTCCATGACGCCGTCGATCCGGATCGTCTGCCGGGCCTGCTGGGAGCCGTCGACGAGCTGCGGGAGGCCTTCGGGGCCACTAGCCCGGAGGTCGCCCGTGCGGCCCGCGCCGGATCCGGCGACCAGGTGAGGCTGCTGGCCTCGGTGCTGGCCGAGCCCGTGATGACCTCGCAGGCTCTCGCGGCCCTGGCGGGTCCGCGGTGGTCCCAGGAGGCGGCGGCCCTGACGGCGGGGCTGGCGGAGTTCGACCGGGCCACCTGGAATGCCCTGGCCTTCTACCGGCCCGAGGTGATCGACGGGCCGCTGGATGAGGTCCGTACCGATCTGGTCACCGCGAAGACCGCGCTCTTCGGGAAGGTCCGCAAGTCCGAGCGGGCACTGGCCCCGCTGGCGCCGTGGGCCACCGGGCGGCCGATGAATGGCGATCCGCAGGTCCTGCTGGCTCTGGTCGACGAGCTCATCGGACTGCGCCACCGACTCGGCGAGCTCACCCGCCTGGTCAACGACGTCCTGCCCGCGATGGCGGCCCGCTGGGGCGCGAGCTGGACGCCGCTGGATCCCGAGGCCCGTGCCGCCGCCCGATCGGCGATCGACTGGCATCGGGCGGCCGCCGGTCTGGTGCCCGCACCCGGGGTCTCGCCGACCCCCTTCCAGCAGGCCGCGG
>OMJG01001051.1_pt1 | contig 17561 bp, 18 predicted proteins | sample 1646431 | NCBI WGS metagenome assembly OMJG01 (sample SAMN03771674, study PRJEB25209) | food metagenome | isolation source: Cotija cheese | place: Mexico:Jalisco,Michoacan | collected 2011-12-12
TATGAGCTTGTAATATACTAATATTAGGTGAACTTATTCGCCATCCCTATACATATTTTGATATTCAATCTACAGTTGCCATTATGGCAGAATAAATCACTACAAGAAATAAAATAGTTAAAACGGTTAAAATAGCCTTCTGATAATTAGACATTTCAAAATCTTTATGAAGATGTTTATAAAAAAGGATTGAGATAACCGTAACTAGGTAAATAAATCCGATCGTTATGAGTAAAATCATAATATCCTCCTCATTAAAGTACCCCACCTGAATTAGATACTAACTTGTTTTTTTGAGTTAACGGATCCAATTGGAAATTCGTCAGTCAGCGTCATACGACATCCTCCTTTTGATCGCTTTTTATTAATCATCTTTTTTACGTCACTTTGTGCTTGAGAACAACGTTTTCCTAAGATTTTTCCGCCAAATGCTCCCGCAGCTGCCCCTATTGGCCCGGCAAATGCACCTGCAATAGTCCCACCTGCAAGAATTAAGTTCTCACATGTACCATAATAGGTTCGTAACTTACCAAGCGCCGACTTGGATTTCGCATAATCATTAACTCCGCCGTCAACAAATTTTTCTTGTACCGAGGCTGGCTTTGTAATTGATCGCATGATCCCAACGCGCTTATTAACGTTAGGACTATCATTTTCGTTAATATTATATGAAACTTCAGCACCATCGTACTTTTTAATAAGGGCTTGCATTTGTTTCTGTAGATCCTGAGGCAATAACGCCTGATTGTACAATGATTTTGCTTCCTTCTCAAATTGTTTATAAATATCATTTGAGTCAGAAATCGTTATCATTGCTGCATCCGAATTACCAGTTGCATCTGAAGCATTAGCAACATTTGTGTAGAGAATATTCACTGAAACCATGGCAGCTAAGCCTAAAGCTAAGTCTAAAAGTTTTTTTGAAAATTTGATAAGAACAACTCCTCAATTATTTATTACTATTTCTTTGTGCCGACGTCAGCAGAAATAAATATACCAAGAAGTTTGCCTTTTTAAGAGAAGCGGGATGTTTACATATAGAGGTGTAACGCCTTAATTTCCTCACTATAGATAACTTTGCAACACATCTTTATTATCCCTCCACCTATTTTTAACAAGTAGAGAATGTTTTTAAGTTAGGTAAGCCGGGTTCATCTAAATCCAAAGTATGAGACCTCGGATATCAACTTTGGGTCTAGTTAATCCTTACTTTTTCAACGTAATCCAATCGTTTTCCCTTGTAAACGGGGCGTTCCTTATGTACTTCAACGCATAGATTTAATCTCAAATCAGGAGGTTAAATCTATGCGTAAACTTATAACTATCGTATTCACTTGCTTCATCATTCTATGCGGTGGATCAGTAAAGGCTAACGCCGCAACTTTACATGTGGCTCATAGCTCGGCGTTATCTTGGTCCGCCAGTTATACCATCGTTACCTCAGGTAATAAAATTAAAAATGTTTCAAACATCAAGGTCAGTACCCGTCTTGGTGCGATCACTAAGACATACATGACCAAAGATTTTGCCAGTAAGGTAACGCTATATCTCGTTCAATTGGTACCGTTAAGCATCAAGCAGCTTTATCTGCTCATATGCAAAAGGGTAAGTTATACGTTACGTTCACTTAACCTGATAAACCACCGTCTTAGATGGTGTAATCCAATTATCATCAATAATCACATATGTACCCATTAAGCTAACAATCATAACCAAAATCGATATGACAATAATCGTTTTATGAAGACTATTATACTTGGTATTTCGCCAAATCGCATACAGTGGCAGCACCATACCAATCGGTGGAATTAAAGCTGACGCTAATACTAACAAGATCAATATCAGACCTTCATCGGTATTTTGATGAATCTCTGTGTTGACCTTTTTTAATTGAACCTGTTTCTTTTTAATTTCCGCATTATTAACCTGAATTTTAGATGCCAGCTCGGTATTCTCACGGATGAGCTCGTCAATTGACAACTGATAAATATCACTCAGTCGAACCAAATTATCTAAATCCGGATATCCCCGTCCATTTTCCCATTTTGAAATTGACTGTCGGGTCACATGTAGAATGGTTGCAACCTCATTTTGGGACAGGCCCTGATTAATCCTAGCTCCTTTTAATTGTGTACAAAGTTCTGTAATAGTATCTCTCCTTAGTCGTTAACCGCTTAATTAAATTTGACTGTTGCATTATACGTGGGCCGCTAGAACGTGTCAAGAAGGTCTGCCAGCCCCATCTTCTTGCGCCCGGACAGGTTAAGGGGGTCGGCTCATTGCCATCGTGAAAAAAGGCCCTCAAGACAGATGTCATCACGCCACAGAACCACACTAACCTTATTTATTGGCTTATCAAACGCTGACTTTAATTTAATCGGTGGCGCCTTTAAAGATACTTTCGCCGCCGAAGCCATAACCACACCACTACACTTAGAATAAATGAAATGATCACTACCGCCAAAATACCCGCATCACTTTTGGCAAACGGCACCGGCACGTTGATCCCCCACAAGCCATAGACCATTGTCGGAATCGTTAAAACAATCGATATTTCCGTCAAAACCTTCATAATCGAATTTAATTGGAACGACGACATATTGTTAATCATCGTTTCAAAGTTATCCAGATAGGCACCATATAGCTTGAGAATACGATTCATGGTGTCAATTTTATCGTAGAGTTTCATGATAATTTTTTCGTTTTCCCGGTTAAACGACTCGATATCATCGAAGTGCTTATCCAAAAAATCAACAATCTTCTTATTGGCATCATAGGTCGAGGACAACGTTATCATATACTTCTGTAGCGTTAATAGCTCACCAAACACGGGCTTGACTGGTCCTGATTCAGAGATCGATGTTTCCAGCCCATCAATCTTATCTTTTAGTTGCCGTAAATCATTTGTCATGAGTTCAAAGCTCGTTTTCAAAATCTTCAAGGTCACTTCAACAACAAAATTGCCGCTATCTTGTAGCTGAAACTGTGTCAGAAGTTGGCTAATAAACGCGATTCGGTGAGCCGTCACAATAATGAGTTTCCCTTTAAAAATTAAGAGCGCAATTGGCGTGACTAGATTATCTAAATGCAGGCCTTTATTGAGCTCTGGCAATAAGAAGCTAATCGCAAGGAACTTCTTGCCACTGCTTTGAAATACATAATCACAGACAACTTCATCATCCCGTGCTAAAACTTCATCCAAATCAAAATCATATTGATTTTTCAGATCCGAGATAATCTTAGCGTTATTGCCATAGACATAGTTAACATCATAAGTTCGATAATCACCGTCAGGTACTGGGGTCAGCAGATCTTGTTTGATCTCAAAAGAACGTATCATAACACGCCTCCTTAATAGACACCTGAGGTTAACCTTTCAGGTCTGAACAGGGGTAGATATCTACACGTTGATTGTTCATAAAAAGTATACCTGTATGCTCTCATTGGATAAACTGAAGTGCTCATCGCGTTCCGGACATCATGGTTTGGGCTGAGCGTGTAAAGATGTCTTTGCTTATTACGGTGCCTTTGAGACAAACTTAGCTTAAAGATACTTAAGCCCCAAAAGTTTAAATTATTCTAGCCTTACGCGCAGTAGGCTTGTCGCGCATAAATTTTTTTGGTAAGCTGACTCTAACTTAGCCCTTGAGGAGGACCTATTCGTGACTAATCGGCAAGATCACCCCATCGTGCGTTTCTGTAAAGGCGTTATCATCGCCCTAGGCTTCATTCTCCCCGGTGTTTCCGGGGGCGTGCTCGCCGCTATTTTAGGGTTATACGAACGTTTATTAAATTTCATGGCCCATTTTCGACAAAATTTCCGTCGTGACTTCTGGTAATTTGTGCCAGTTGGTCTGGGCGGCATCGCGGGCGTCGCGCTATTATCGGCACCGCTGGAATATCTGTTGGCTCATTGGCAAGTCATTGTACTGTGGGGCTTCGCGGGAGCCATTGTGGGTACGTTGCCCGCCCTGATGCACACCGCTAATGCCCACACTCCCCGAGATGGGGTCGACTGGGCTTGGTTTTTCGGTACCTTATTGCTCAGTGGAGGGCTCTTATACTTCATGAGTGATCTCTTTGGTACGTTACCCGCCAATTTTGGCGGCTTCATCGTGGCGGGTGCCTTAATTGCCCTGGGGGTCTTAGTTCCTGGGTTAAGCCCCTCTAACTTACTCCTAATCTTAGGTCTCTTTACTCCCATGCTAACTGGCTTTAAACAGCTTAACCTACTGGGCGTCTATTTACCGATTGCCTTAGGCGCAGTGCTGGCAATGGCGCTCTTTTCCAAAGCCATGGACTACCTGATCCACCGCTTCCATTCACGAGTGTATCACTTCATTCTGGGCATCGTGGTGGCCAGTACCATTCTGATTCTGGTTCCCAATCCACACGCTGCTGAAAGCATCTCCTATGCTGGCGTAACGCCGTTAGCCCTGGGGCTAAGCGCCGTTTCTGGTCTGCTGGGCATTGCCCTAGGTTACTGGATGAGCCGTTTGGAAATCAAATATAAATAAAATAATCAGCCATTTCTCATCAGAAGAATGGCTGATTATTTTTTACGCCTGTTCTCGCGAAGCGGCAACTTCCACACAGTACGTTGTCTTTCCACATGCCGGACACGTTAATTTGCGCGTCCGTAGATGATGCCCAGCCCAGAAAGCCTGCTTAAATCGTGGTTGAAAAACGGTGTGGCAATTGGGACAGCAGTAGCGTACCGCTTGAAAGTAATGATAGGTTAGCCACCCAGCTACCCCACAAGCGAGCAACATGACGCCGCCAAATACCCACCAGTTACCGGTCAGCCATGCATATACGAGCCCCGCTACCTCGATGGCATCCATGACTAGTCCACCAATAATTAGTTTTCCATGAACTTGACGTAACCGCTGTTGATTTGTCATGAGCTGATCCATGTCATGAATGGATTCGAGCGGAAAGGGTCCCGACACAGCTAGCGCTTTTTGGACTGCGATAACCGTCTTGAGTTGGGTCGTTGTCACAGCCTGATCTTGACGCAAACGCTGTACCTGCTCCGTCAACAACAATTGTAAAACATCAGTCGCATTGGGACTATTTAGAATATCCTTGATCGCCGCTAATTTCAGGCCCATACCTTTTAACACTAAAATGAGCTGTAGCCGTTCAACATCTTGGGCCGTATACTCACGGCGGCCACCGGCGGTCGTCATTGGTGTGAGTAACCCCCGCTGATCATAGTACTGAATTGTGCGGACAGAAACGCCTACGTGTTTGGCCAGTTCTCCGGTCGTATAAGTTGACATGAATCTCACCTCCTTAGCTTGGTTATACCAGATAACGTCGCGTCATCAGCAAGCCTTTTGCGAAAATATTACCGATTAACCCGGGAAATAACCAAAAAAGGCCCAACTCATCGCGAAGATAAGTCAGGTCTTGGTATCTAAGCCGTCGTTTCAGTAGCCGTTCGTTCAAAATTCAATTCATAATGATCCAACCCTAGCGCGCGATGGGTAATGAGTGAACAGCCACCCAAAACCGTCGCTAATCGGGCATTTTGCGTTAAATCAATGGTCAATGCATTATGCGCTAAGTTTTGATATACCGTTCGAATTTGCGTCAAGAGTGTTGGAATTTCTTCGACCAATGGTGAGTTAATAAAGAACGCGTCGGGGTCCAAGTTACGCATGAGGTTATAAATCAAGCCCCCAATTGCCGTTGTAAATTTAGTCAAAACGGCCAGCGTATCAGCGTCCTGTTTTTGATAGAGGGCCACTAGTTGTGTACGATCCAGATTCGTAATTCCTTTTTTCTGTTCTAACTGCTGAATGATCGCATCCTCAGAACTGATATCTTCCGCGTGGACCGGATGGCCGGCACCCGCATCGTCCATTTCAATGCTGACGACCGTCTGCCCGATTTCACCCGCATCGCCGTGCTCACCCCGAAACAATTCGCGTTGGAGGATGATGCCGGCACCAATCCCGCGGTGAATGCTGACGGTAACCGTACTATTCAAATCACGGGCACCATTGAAGTCTCGCTCATAAACGGCGGATAAATTGGCCTCATTTTCGAGTACCACGGGCACTTGATACATGGTAGAAAAGACCTGTTCCAAGTCAATGCCATCCATATCAATAAAGGGCGACGTCTTGATCTGATTGTCCATGACGATTCCATGAATGGAAAAGCAGATCCCCAGTAAGCCATGGCTGGTCGTATCTTCGGCTTGGACGGCCGCAATGTAGTGATTGATTTGATCAATCATTTCATGGATGGATTGCCCCTTAGTCTCAATGCGATCATACTTCCATACCTGACCATTCAGATAGGTCACTAAGGCATGTAGGTGGCGATACCCCAAATCAAACGTTAACGTGAACCCATAACTTCGATTAATTTCGATTAGTGTTGGCTTACGACCACCCGCGTTCGAGGCCTCTCCTAAGCCAAGCTCCGTTAAGTATCCATCGGCCATCAAGGTATTATATAGTGATGACACCGTGGACTTATTAAGATTTAACTGATGGGAAATCTCGATCCGCGAGGTGGGATGATTATTAAAAATTTGTTGAAGCACAAATTTTAAATTCTGATCGTGCAATTGGTTACGATTCATACTGCGACGGACCATAAAATCCCCTCCTCATTAATTCTGATTTACTTGTTGGTCATTTCGGTGTTAGTAGTTCTAGAAAACCAACTAACTTAAACTGTTAAATGTCCCGTTCAAAGCTATTTTGCAAGCGGTAACACTACCCACATCATGGTTTAATGAACCAACTAACCCCAGTATCGCTTACTCTTCCTTAAAATTCAACCGTTTTACGGCATTTTTCTAAATAAGTGAATCAGTTTTAGGAAATGATTTGGTTAAGTGATTAAAAAACTGCCCAGCTCACACCAGACAGCTTTCTTTAAATCTAATCTTCATGCACCGTGATCTGGAGAATTCGCTCAACGTCAGCCGCGGTCCGCACATGATTCTGTGGCATCTCTAACTCAGTAATTGCGACCATATCAGCTGGTAGCAATTCGAAATCAAACACTTCTAAATTCTCTTGCAGTCGTTGCTCATGGGTTGACTTGGGAATAACCACCACGCCCCGCTGAATTAACCAGCGAATGGCCACTTGAGCAGGTGTTTTATGGTATCGCTGACCAATCTTAGTCAAAACCTCATTGGTAAACAAGTCATGCCGCCCCTCGGCAAACGGTCCCCAAGCTTCTGGCTGAATGCCATTAGCCTGTAGATAATCCACCGGTGCCGTTTGGGGTTGGAAGACGTTGATGGGAATCTGGTTAACCGCTGGTTTAATGCGGTTAAAATGGGTGAACGCCGCCAATAATGCCGGCGAGAAGTTTGAGACACCAATCGCCCGAATTTTACCGGCTTCATACAGCTCTTCTAAGGCGCGCCACGCCCCATAAACATCGCCAATTGGTTGATGAATCAGGTAAAGATCTAAGTAGTCTAACCCCAACTTAGCCAATGAGTCGCGCACGCCGCGTTGGGCGCCCGCATAGGTCATATCTTGAACCCATAATTTTGAGGTCACAAATAACTCTTCGCGGGGCACCTTGCTTGCAGCCAGCGCGGCGCCAACTGCCGTTTCGTTATGGTAGGCCGCCGCGGTATCAACCAAGCGATACCCCAATTCTAAGGCTGTTTCCACAGTTTGTTGCGTTTCGGCTGGGTCCCAGACTTGAAACACGCCCAGTCCTAGCTGGGGCATGGTGACCTCATTGTTCAATTTAACGGTTTGCATGGTGGAACCCTCCTTTAGTTAATCACGGTGTTGCTGTTGCCACCGCTTAATCTCGGCCAACCGGGCTTTGAACCGGCCCTCACGCCCTTGCTCGGTTGGTTCGTAATATACGTGACCCCGCAAAGCTTCTGGCAACGTCTGCATCGTCGTCAATTTAGCGGCCGACTCATGGGCATATTGATAATCTGCCCCATAGCCCAGGTCTTTCATCAGCTTCGTTGGCGCATTGCGCAATTGCAGCGGAACTGGTTCATCACGGGTCTGCTGGACATCCCTTTGCGCCGCCTGACTCGCTTTATAAATCGCGTTGGACTTGGGTGCCAGCGACAAATACGTCACTGCCTCGACCAGATGCACATTACATTCTGGCATCCCCAAAAATTGACAGGCTTGAAAAACATTGATGGCCACATTTAACGCGTTCGTGTCGGCCAACCCAATATCTTCACTGGCAAAGCGCACCAGCCGTCGCGCCACATACAGCGGGTCTTCTCCGCCACTAAGCATCCGCGTCAACCAATAAATTGCCGCATCCGGATCGGAATTGCGCATCGACTTGTGTAGCGCCGAGATAATATTGTAGTGCTCCTCACCCGTCTTGTCATATAGCACAAACTTTTGGGTAATCAGCTGTTTCAAATCAGCCTGAGTAACCATGACTTGGTCGCCTTGCTTATCACCATTCAACACGGCCATCTCTAACGTATTCAGCGCCATACGCGCATCCCCGTTGGCAAATTCAGCAATCGCCCGCACCTCAGCATCACCAATAGTCACCCGGCCAGAAAATCCAGCTGGATTAATCAAAGCGTTACGCAACAACTGGTCAATATCCGCCGTTGCCAACGCCTTTAACACAAATACCTTACACCGTGACAGCAACGCTGAGTTGACTTCAAATGACGGATTCTCCGTGGTAGCACCAATTAAGATAATGCTCCCCCGTTCAACGTAAGGTAAAAAGGCATCCTGCTGCGCTTTATTGAAACGATGAATTTCATCCACGAAAACAATCGTCTGCTCGCCAATTTCCCGATCGGCTTCCGCCTGATGCATAATTTTTTTGATTTTACTGATACTACTATCGACCGCACTAAAGCTCAGAAAGGTGGCTTGCGTTTGCCGGGCAATAATTTCAGCCAGCGTTGTTTTTCCCACACCCGGCGGTCCCCAAAAGATCATGGAGGACACCTGATCATTTTCAATCAGTTCCCGTAAAATCTTACCTGGTCCCAACAAATGTGCCTGACCCACGAACTGGTCCAACGTTTGCGGACGGACCCGACTAGCTAATGGCGTATTACGCTGACTATTTTCAAATAATGACCCTTGCTTCATGGTGACCGCCCCTTTCCTCATTTTATGATACCGCTGATGTTGCTTAGCGAACACCATTTCGCATAAAAAAGGGCTATGACCTTCGCCATAACCCTAAAATACGCTACGCATTGGCAGCTTTCTTCTTTTTCTTCTTGCTCTTCTTTTTCTTTTCATCGCCCACATACTCGACTGCCGTTGACTTACGAATCGTGGTAACTTTGATCTTACCTGGATAAGTCAGCGTCGATTCAATCTGTTGGGCCACTTCCTGCGTCAAATTGGCCGCGGCGGTATCATCCAACTCCTGTGGTTTAACAATAATCCGCAGTTCCCGACCGGCCTGAATAGCGTAACTTTCAGCCACACCAGACTGGTCGTTGGCAATTTTCTCCAACGCACGCAATCGATTAATGTAGTCTTCGACAGACTCACTCCGTGCACCCGGTCGTGCACCAGAAATCGCATCCGCTGCCGCCACTAGTTCGGCCAGTGGCGAGGTCTTCTCGACGTCGCCATGGTGCGCAGCGATTGCGTTAATCACAACATCATCTTCCCCATATTTCTGGGCAAACTCCGTTCCAATCTCCACGTGCGTGCCCTCGACTTCGTGGTCGATCGCTTTTCCAAGGTCATGGAGTAAGCCAGCCCGGCGCGCCAAACGCGTATTATACCCTAACCGCGCTGCCATCGCTCCCGTTAATTGGGCCACTTCGATTGAGTGCAACAACACATTTTGACCATAACTAGTCCGGTATTTGAGTCGTCCAATTAGCTTCATCAAATCAGGGTGCATCCAGCCAACGTGCAGTCCACTGACGGTCTGCTCACCCGTTTCCCACAAACTATGGTTCACGTCACGTTGGGCATTTTCCACTTGGGTTTCAATCTGGTTCGATGAAATCCGGCGACTAGCCACTAAATTGGTCAGCGCCACGCGGGCTACTTCACGCCGAATGGGATCATGGGTACTGATAAACAACGTCGTATTATCATCTGGCACAAAGATTAAATCGGTCCCCGTGAGCGTTTCTAACAAGCGAATGTGCTGCCCGTCACGGCCAATAATCTTACTACGAATTTCACCGTTAGGCACCGTCACCGTATGTTCCAAATGTTCCTTAGGGAGATCTTGCGGTCCGCTTTCAGTGGCCGATAACACCACATCTTTTGCCCACTTCTCCGCGTTTGCGACGGCGTTATCATTCAACGCTTTAATCTCAACATCACGATCACGCTTCAAGTCCAACTCTGTATCGGCTAACACATGGTCTTTAGCCGCTTGTTCATCAATTCCTGCCTGTTGAGCCAACGTTTCATCTCTGTCAGTCCGTAACTGGAGGGCCTGGGCCTTGAGGTCGCGAATCTTTTGACGTTGATCGCGATTAGCCTGGCTCCGTTCATCCAGCATCGCTGTTTGGTCAGCTAACCGGACGCCCATTTGGCCCAATAACTGTTCACGTTGTTGACGTCGCTGTTCGCGAACCGCAATATCACTTGTTTGCTCGGCTAATTCATCCTTCACTGATTGTTGGTAAGTAAGCGTCTCACGCCGACTGTTGGCCGTCAGCTTCGCAATCTTTTGCTGCGTCTCAGCCGTTGCCGAAGCAATGATGTCGCGGGCTTGTTTTTGTACCGCTAACAGTTCTTGACGATGCTGATGTTGCCGCACCACGTACCCAATTACCAAGCCAATCAGCAGGCAGCCAATAATAAGTCCTGTGATTAACAATTTGAATGTGCTCCTTAAATTTCAGTCTGTCATTAAGTTATTTTCATTTGTGCTCCCCAATTTAGAGGGCCACTTATCTTGTTAATTATACGCTATTTCTAGCCACAACCCAACCAACTATCTTACAGGCTTTTCCATCGCGACGGGCAGGAACAACCAAGCCAGTAAAATCGCCTTAACAGCCGTCGCAATCCAGAGCACGCCACGGGGCGTTAACATCGCTAAACGCGCGCCAACGCCACATCCGACAATAAAAATCACGAGGACGCCAGCCAAACGGATTTGGCGCTGACGGGCAGATTGATCCCCGACAATCCACGCCCGATAGGTACTGGTTGCCAGATTCTTGGTATTGCCCGTCATAATGCCGTTGTTGATTCCTAGGCCACCGACCTGCCGAAAGACAGTCAGCTCATAGCCAGCTACAATCCCTAGAAAAAAGATTAACCACATGGTCGGCAGTGTCTGTTGCAGGCTCGCTAAAATCACGTACGCGCCAACGTCTAACACCATCAACCACCGCATTTGACGCCGATTATTACCGCGACCTAAGTGTTCACTCAAGCCCTGTGCGCCAAAACACCCCAGAAAATAACCGATCCAAACGGGCACGTTGACCCACGCGGCGCCCCAGCCATGTTCAATTAGCTTAACCGCAAACACAACCAGGTTACCCGTTTGGGCGCTGACGAAAACCGCGCCATGATTAAGAAACGTATCCGCATCAATCATCCCCATTACTAGGGTTGCGCCTAAGGTCAGAATCGTCGCTGTAACGGGGCGAAACTGTCGCGTAGTTTCTGCCATGTTAGCCATCCCCTTTGTTAACCTTCCAAAATTCCTAATAAATTCCATTCTATGTCAGCACTTAGACACATACTTCTGGGTACCGCCTTGTTGGGCCCTTGGCAACAGTCAATGTGGTTTCAAGCTAACACTGTCCAATATCTCTACAGTAATAATCATAGTTGGACCAACCAACGTGACCACGCCACACCACCATAGCCCGACGGGAAGTGGCAAACGGGCTCAGTACCGTCGTTATCCTTTGCGTGCGTCCTTGGTGCGCTTAGAATAAGACCGAGCTTTAAGACAAGTGATCTGCTTGGCTTAAAGTCGTGTCCGGTACGTTCCAGCCCATTTGCTGCGACCAGAGGGCGGGCAACCTAACCAGAAGTAGTTGGCTTAGTCGCACTAAACCAGTATAGTTATGCCGCAACTAGAAATCAGACAATTCTGGCAGCCCTCTAAGAAGCATCACTTAATATACTTCGCTAAGAAAGCTTTCACCGCCTGTGTATAACGTTGCGGTGCATGCGATAGTGAGGCCGCATGCTGGGCGCCCGGAACCACGAGCAGTTGCTTAGGCCCAGCATCTGCCCGATAGACTTGGTAAACCATCTTCGTTGGCACAAAGGAATCTGCCCCACCATGAATAAATAACATGGGTTTGTGGTTTTTCTTGACTGCTGCGACAGCATTAGCGTCTTTAAAATAAAAGCCCGCCTTAGCTTTGGCAACGGCACTCGTCAAGGGCACCATTGGCCAATAAGGTAAGTGATACATTTGCTTAGCCTGATACGTGATTTCGGCTTGTGCGTCTGTATACCCGCAATCCTCCACGTAGGCTTTTAATTGACTGGGCATTTTCAAGCCACTCGTCATCATCGTTGTCGCACCACCCATGGAAACGCCGAACAAGACCACCTGTGACTGGGGCCCTTGCTTAGCAATAACCTGTTTGACCCATTTTAAATAATCGCGGCTTTCGTAATAACCGTAACTAATAACCTTCCCTTGGCTTTGCCCCTGTCCTCGGGTATCAGGCGTGAGCGTATTGTACCCTAGCCGATGAAACATCGCGACATAGCCACCCATAGCCTCTTTACTGGACCCAAATCCATGAACCAACACTACCGTTTTCTTGGTGTTATGTGCCGCGGGAACATAATCAGCGACTAATTTTAGATTTGCCCCGGCGGCCTTCTCCGTCCACCGTTGTTTATGTACCTGTCGATACCACTTCTTTTGTGCATACAGCGGGTCTGACTTCTTCAAGGTCGTTCCAGAAGACACAAAACTCTTTTTACCACTTGCCACCGTCATATTGTAAAAATACAAACTTCCTCCTAAAAGGCCACCTAAAATCAAGACCACCACGATTCCTAGGCCAATTAGCCAATGTTTCAGTCGTTTATTCACCGTTATGTCCTCCTCAATTCTCTCAACTCTTTGCTACTGGTTAGTATACGGAGTTCCTTTCGCCAACGCAATCGTTAGGAAATTTGCTATAATGAATCCAACTTACGCCTAGGAGGCCTTGCCGATGAAATACTCGTTAAATTGGGATTTAGACTCACTTTTTGCTGGGGGGATCAACTCGCCCCAGTTAGCTGCCAAGCTGGCACAACTCAAAACGGCGATTGCTACCCTTGCTGATTTACTTGATCGCTGGGACGCCGCCAGTGACGCGCCACAATATCCCCAGTTCGTCAAACTCATTGACCAACTGCAAACCATTGATGCGGGCCTTGGTCAGGCTGGCATCTTCATTACTGCCGTGGGTTCTGCCGATGTGAACAATCCCGGTGTTGCCCCAATGGAAGCTCAATTACGTGACTTGGAAACCCAAGCTGATAACGTCAGCGGCAAGCTCAAAAAAGTGCTGGTTCAAGTCCCCGACAACTACTTTGCCGCACTCTTAGCCCTTCCGGCTCTACAACCAATTGCCTTTAATCTCTGGGAAATGCGCGATGCCGGCAAGGAATTACTGGATGACAAAACTGAGGCCCTGATCAACCGTTTAAACTTAGACGGTAAGGCTGCCTGGAGTAGTCACTACGACTCATTAGTCGCCACCATGCAGATTCCTTTCCATGATGAAGATGGGCACCCCGTGACGTTATCAGCCGGCCAAGCCGACAATAACCTTTTGGGCAATGCTGATCCTCAATATCGAGCGGAACTACTCCCCGCATGGGAACAAGCTTGGGCAGACAAGGAACAGCTCTTTGCTGATACGTTGAACCATTTGGCGGGCTTCCGCCTCACCGAATACGCCGCTCACGGAACCACTGATTTTCTCAAAGAACCACTAAAAGAAAATCGGCTCAGCGCTGCTACATTGGATACCATCTGGCAAGTTGTCGCTGATAACCACCAATTTTTATTGGATTATCTTGACCGTAAGGCGGCCCTGCTTGGTAAAAAGCATGCTGGTTGGCAGGATGTGGAAGCCCCTTTACACCTACCAGGTAGTGACGAGCACCACTTCACCTTTGATGAAGCCGCAGCTTTTATTATTCAACATTACGGTGAATTCTCACCCAAAATGGCCGCGTTAGCCCAACACGCTTTTGAACACCGGTGGATTGAAGCCGAGGATCGCGCTGGTAAAGCCCCTGGTGGCTGGATGGAAAGTGCGCCGGAAACCCACGAATCACGGATCTTTATGACCTTTACGGGCTCACCCAACGACGTCTCAACCTTAGCGCATGAGTTGGGGCATGCCTTTCACTCTAGCGTGATGGCCGACTTACCTAGTCTGCGCCAAGACTATGCCATGAACGTGGCCGAAACCGCCTCAACTTTTGGTGAATTGATTGTCGCCGATGCCAACGTACAGGCTGCCAAGACGAACGCCGAAAAGATCACGCTACTAAATGCTAAATTAGATAACCCCTTAGCGATGTTCTTGAATATTCGGGCCCGATTCTTATTTGAAACTCGGTTCTATCAACTACGCCAAAAGAAACTCGTTACCCCCGCAGAACTTAACGAACTCATGCTGAACGCGCAAAAGGAAGCCTTTGGTCACAACCTATCCAGCTACTCTCCACACCTTTGGGCTAGCAAGCTGCATTTCTATATCGACAAACCCGCCTTCTATAACTTCCCGTATGTCTTCGGTTACCTCTTTAGTCTGGGAATTTACGCCAAAGCCCAACAGACTGGTAACTTTGAAGATCAATATATCGCCCTGTTACGCGATACGGCTAACATGTCGACTGAAGCGCTCGCGCAAAAACATCTCGGAGTTGACCTCACGCAACCAGACTTTTGGCTGGCTGGCGTTAAACTCATTAAGCGCGATGTTGCCGAATTTATGCGGTTAACTGATTCACTCGTTAAATAGTCTGCTAGTCGTTTAACCCCACGGAGAGTGGTATAATAAGTGTAAACGAAAGAAGCAGGTGACGAGAATGTTTCCAGAACGACTTCGGGCCTTACGACGGGGCCAACACATTACGTTGGAACAGCTAGCAACAGCGCTTAATGCCCAAGCGGCCGGACCAAATGAACATGCCAATACTGCCTCTCAAATTGGCAATTGGGAACGGGGTATTCGGACCCCTTCCTTTATTGAAGTTCGCAAACTCGCCGAATACTTCGATGTCACCATGGATTATCTGACGGGAAAAGCGGAACGCGATGAATACGACCTTGGCCGGCTCTTCTTGTCGGGTAAGCAGCTCAGCTTTAACCGTGAGTTACTGAGTGGTCAAGATCGCTACGAAATTTACCAATTAATTGACGGTTACTTGCATGGCAAGGAAAATCGCTTCAGTGACCCCGAACCTAATCAACAAGAAGAATTGGATCTGCATCTAGACGACCATTAATTAACAGCCGACTGATCAGCGTAACTGCTAGCCAGTCGACTGTTTGCTTGTCTTCATGTGGCTAGAAAGGACCTCTCCGTGAACCCGAAAAAACTGCAAAAACTCAAAAAGAAAGTCCGCCACGCACCGCTTAGTCAACGACCCACCACTTATATTGACCGGATGACGGCATATTATCACCAATTTAATGACTACCCCGCCATCAAGTTACTAATCAGTAACGTTCTCTTGGCGGATAAAATGTTGGCAGCTGGGAATCTGCCCCAACAATTGCCGCTTTTACAACTACCTGATGACAGTCAAGATCAGATTTACCGAAAAATCAATACGCTGTATGCCCCCGGCGACGCAACCGGCGATCAGCTGTGGAATGACTTAACCGCGGCGTTGCCCCAGCTGGACCACGACCTGCGTTCATTCCGCGATTATTTGGAAACCCACTACGGCATGTGGGCATACACCCCAGCTCCGTTTGTGACCGACTTAGCCACTTTTGTGGGCGATCGTGCGGTCTTAGAAGTCATGGCGGGCAACGGCTATATTTCCAAAGGCCTGCGAGATGCCCACAAGACCGTCTTTGCAACAGACAGTCAGGCGTGGACGACCGAAAACGAAACTGGTCGACACCCACTCACCCCAATTGAACCCCTCAGCGCGGTGGATGCTTTCCATAAATACCAAGACCAAGTGGGCGTGGTTGTCATGTCTTGGTCGCCAGATGGCCTGCCGCTGGATTGGGAGCTCCTGCAGGCCATGCGTGCCGCCCATACCACTGTCGATTTTGTTGTCATTGGCGAGCCCCATGGTGCCACCGGTTCCACTGAGTTCTGGGACCATGCCGAATTCATTGAAAATGCAGATTCTCGGGCCCTCAACCATCATTTTACTCAGATTGATTTGGTTCAAGACCATGTTTACTTGGTCAAATAGTTTTGGGCGTCATAAGCAAAATGGTCCTTCAGCAGTCAATTCGCTGAAGGACCATTTTCATTTATCGGTTTAACGGTAATAATATTGCGCCCACGTGAGCAATAGACTCAATAAGAAGATACCCACGATTGCTACGGCATGCCACCGTTTACTACCAACAAAGATGGCAATATATTCGCGCAAGATGGCGTTAGGTAGGAAAAATTTGGCTGTGTGCGCTCCAATGCCGTTAGCCTTTAATCCCGCCTTACGAGCAATCATCCCCGCCCGAAAGGTATGATAGCCGTTGGTGACAAAGGTCACGCGCGGTCGCTGCTGCCCAGTGGCTGCAATCAGTTGCTTAGAGAAGACCATATTCTCATAAGTCGTCTTCGATTGGTCCTCGACCAAAGCCTGATCGGCTGGCAAGCCATGGGCAATGGCATAATCTCGCATGGCCCGGCCTTCTGGGACGGTTTCGTCGCCACCTTGACCACCAGAAAAGATCACCATCGGTGCCCGCCCAGTCTTGGCAAGTTGCTTGCGATAAAACGTCAGCGCGCGGTCGATCCGTCGCCCCAATAAAGGAGATACTTCATTGCCATTTAGTAATCCTGCGCCTAAAACAATTAGAAAATCTTGATTGTAACGTGGTCGATTAAATTGATACAAGACCAGCATCGTCAAATAATTATAGAACCAAAATAAGATGTACATTATGACAAGTCCGGGAAATAGATTAATGAACGTTGCCAGAGGGGCTGGTAAGTTTAGCGACAACCATCGAGATAGAAATGGTGCCAACAAGATGGCTAAACCTAAAAACAAGGTCAGCATATTGGCTACTGTATGGCTCTCACGTCGCCATACGATCCACGCATTCCATAGCAACAGAAAGGCTTGTAATGCAAAGATCACCGCTACGATTAGGAAAAAAATAACAAATAGTGTCACACTAATCACAATCAACCACTTGTTATTGGTCCCTAGAATTGTCATCGCCAGTGCCGCTAAAAACGAATAGAAAAACAACGAAAACCATAACCCATTACTTAGTCGGCGCTTTTCACTCCAATAGCTAATCGCAAAACCTAAGCCAAAAAACAAGGGTATGGCCCATACCCAGTAAGCCACGACTGGAATATTAAATAAATTATCGTTCATGGTGCAACTCCCCTAAACTTATTCTTTGATAATTTTAGGATAGCACATTTACTATATGCGACACGT
>OMJG01001052.1_pt1 | contig 17540 bp, 16 predicted proteins | sample 1646431 | NCBI WGS metagenome assembly OMJG01 (sample SAMN03771674, study PRJEB25209) | food metagenome | isolation source: Cotija cheese | place: Mexico:Jalisco,Michoacan | collected 2011-12-12
GCGTACTCCCCGAAACCTGAGATGCCCTGCCCCGCATCCCGCACCCACTTACTCTTACCCGGTGGCCGGTTTGGCTTTCCCGGCGGCGACTTCCCCCTATCCGGTGGCCCCTCGGCCACAGGCTGCGGCCGAGCCAATCCCTGATCAAACAACGTATCCATCACGCTTATCACCTCTCTAACCCTCGAAGTTTCTTTCGATGTCTTAAGCCTATCGACCACCTCCCACACCTTTTTCTGCGGTGTTGATGGTGAGCTCCCAAACCTTCTTACTAGGGAATTGATTATGGTGACACGGGTCTTGATCTAGGCGAAAAGCACTTACCTCCAAGCCGCCAAGACCATCAATCCACAAGACCCAGACCGCGTCCCTCGTTTGATCTTGCGCACAAAACCTAGGTTGTTCCGCTGCCGATGTTTGGGCACCCGATTCTTTGCATTAGACTTAACGTGCTGAATTTCTTTCAGCAAAGGAAGGTTGACAGAGCGGCCGAATGTGACGGTCTTGAAAACCGTTGTGCGGGCAACCGTACCAAGGGTTCGAATCCCTTACCTTCCGCAGAGCTCCCTTCCTGCGAGGGACCTCACAGGCCGCGGCCAGTCCCGAATTGTCATCAGCTCGGACGGACCGGTAGGATTGCATGTGCTCGGAGACGTCGCATAGTCCGGTCGAGTGCGCCTTCCTGCTAAGAAGGTAGGGATTTAAAAGTCCCTCGGGGGTTCAAATCCCCCCGTCTCCGCCATTTTTGGCCTGTTGTACCGCGCTAATTTCTGCCCCGTTTCTCCACACCCGCGGCTCTCCCCCGTGATTTCCACAGCTTCCCGCTATATGCTCGTGTACTTGTAGGAGCAGTTATTCCGCACGAGAGGACGATGTGGGAGCAGCAGACGAGAGCGAAACCCCGTCTTCTAGGACGGATTTAGGTGGCGAAGCGTCCCGCGAGCAGGCCCCCACCGCAGCAAAGCACGAAGCCAAACCTTCCACCCTCCACCGGGCGGGCACGTGGCTCGGCTGGATTGCCGCGATTCTCGGCGTCATCCTCTGCGGCTCAAGCATCTGGGTGCTCAACACGTTTGGCCAGATTAGCTTCCAGCAGATGATCGCGAACATCCCGGGGCTAGGAGGCGAAGGGGCAGGCGCAGATCCTGCCTTTATACGATCGTTCATCATTGAGGCAGTCGCCATCCCGTTGGCGCTCCTGACTGGCGCTGCCCTCATCTACTACACATGGGTCCGCCGGAATCCCCCCAAGAACTTCGTAGCCCGTCACAGCCGGTTCCTCGCGGGCACAACAAGCCTCGTCCTGTTCGCAACCGGCACGTTCAGCGCGTCCTCGGCGATGGGCCTGCCCTCTTACATCCGCGGCATCGTCACGAACACTTCGATCTCCGACTATTACAAGGAGCCGGTGATCACCTCCACCCCCGACGACCCCAAGAACCTCGTGCTGATCTACTTGGAGTCTATGGATGATGATTTCGGCTCACCCGAATATATGGGTGAGGACCTCCTAGCCTCCCTCCACGAATCCACGTCAAACTGGGATAGCCTCCCCAACCTAACCATGAGCCCCTACTACGGCTACACGATGGGAGGAGTGGTTACCTCCCAGTGCGGCATCCCACCCAAGCCGGCAGAGGGCATGGTGATGACGGAGGCGGCACCGCAGGCCAACAATGGCATCGGTGACGGCCTAGCCACCTACATGCCGGGTGCCACATGCCTAGGTGACGTTCTCAAGGAGGCCGGCTACACCAACGTCTACATGGGCGGTGCCCCGGAGACGTTCGCGAGTAAGGGTACGTTCCTCAACACGCACGGCTTCGATACGGTGCTCGGCTACGACCACTGGAAGTCCATCGGCGAAACCCAGTTCTCGGGCTGGGGACTCTCCGATCAGCGCCTCTTCGAGAACGCCAAGGAGGAGGTTCGCTCGCTCCACGATTCCGCCAGCCCCTTCACCCTCTCCATGATCACGTTGGACAACCACGCTCCGATCGAGGATTTTGGCTACTGCCCCGATACGACGGGAAGCCTGGAAAAGAACACGGTAAAGTGCCAGTCCCAGATTGTCGCAGATTTCATCGATTACATGGATGAGGAAGGAATCCTCGAGGACACGATGGTGGTGGTGATGGCAGACCATCAGGCCTTTACTACGGCCGAGATCGCCGAATACAAGCGTAGCCTCGGGTGGACCGCCCAGCAACAGCTCCCGCTCTTCAACGCGATGTGGAGCTCTGATGGCATTGAGCTGGCCCGCACAGAAGGCACTCAGGCCCACCTGTACCCCACGATTCTCGAGGCACTCGGGTTCGGCGTGGAGGATCACCGCGCCGGGATGGGAGTCTCACTCCTCATCCCAGAAAGCGAGGTGTCCGATCCAACGATTCTCAATCTCAGCTTCGACGATCTTGCGAACCTCTATAACTCCAGCTCAACAGACCTTTACAAAGAGCTCTGGGAGTGAGGATCGATCCATTCCGCGGGGCGCTTTTCCCCGGCTAGGATTTTCACCCCAAGAGTGTTGCCCTCCGGAGGCTTTGGGCAGGTCCCGAACGGCGTAAAAGCTGCGGGGAAGTTGAGGGCTTTATTAAAGTCGACGACGACGTCATCCCCCGGCACACTCACAAACCGCCAGTCGGCGGTTTCCTCACCGTTACTCGCGTCATGGAACACAGCTATGAGATCGCCGCTGCCAGAGCGGGAAACGGCGAGGGAGAATTCATCGTCGTCGATTGAAAAAACAACGTCTCCAACTAGCGTGGTCTCGCTCGTTACCGAGGATCGTGCGGTCTCAATCGGGACCACTCTCGGCTCGGGGTAGGGGACAAAGCGGCCCGAAACTACGGCGTTCGGATCGTAATCAAAGGTGGGGACGCCAGTGAAGGCCTTGAGTGTGGGAGCCAGCGAATCGCGAACTCGCACGGCGTACTTGCCTCCGCGCCGCGCCACTTCGGCCACGCGGGTGCCGGCTTCGAGATTGGTTTGGGACTCGCCCTCGGCCAGGTCATAGACGGCCTCGCCGGTGAACTTTTCGCCGTCCTTGTAGACGGGCAGGGCATAGGCGTGCTCAACGTCCTTGAAGGACACGGCCGCTTCCCCGCGATCCGCGTACCACGAACCTGGGAAACTGCTGATCCCGGAGCGCTCTTCAGAAAGCCATGTGAAGGAGATCAGGCTCAGCCAGCCATGGCTGGAGGCCAGCTCCTCATTGCGCTTATCGTGCCACTCACGCCAGCGCGCTTCAGCGTTATTAGTCATGATGCGATTGTAAACTTTCTACTCAGAAGATTAAAGGAATACTAAAGCACTCGCTTGTGTGACGGGTACCATTACGTGGGATTTGGCCGTCCTTCTCCAACGGATGTATGCTTATGGACGTCCCAAAATGGGGCATGCGCCCGTAGCTCAATGGATAGAGCGTCTGACTACGGATCAGAAGGTTGGGGGTTCGAGTCCCTTCGGGCGCGCAGAGGCTCCCTGTCGGTGATACGCTCCCGGCGGGGAGTTTTCGTATATTCATCCCAACCAGCCCACGACGTATTCATCGATATCACTCCACTCCCCTCGGCGCCCGGCGGGCTTCGCTGGCAACGCGAGAAGAACTGCAGTGATGACGGGGCCGATCACAGGAACGAACGTAATAAAGAAGCACGCTCCCGAACGGCCGGTGTCATGGAGGCGCCGCCAGATCAGGGAGAGCTGGGCGACCAGCATGGCGATCTGGATTAGCCAAACAACCATGAGCGCTGTAATGCGAAGCGCCCATACCGCTACATTGCCGCCCGAAGCACTCCAGACAACATTTTGCAGAAAGGCCACGAGGCAGACGCTGGTGATGAACAGAACTGGCTGAACCCACCAGAATTCCGCCCGCGAAGCGTACCCACGGAAGTGGAGCGCCTTTTGAACGAAGCGCTTCAAAGCCTGTCCAAAGGTGGCGCCATACCACGGATCTTTCAGTGCGGGCTCAATACCAATCACCGCGTGTGGCTCCCACTGGCTCCGATTTTCTGTTGGAGCTGACATTTGCTGCTCTCTTCTCTGGGCGACACTTAGATACACTCCTGTATCTCCATATGGACCGACCGTAGCGTACCCGTGTAAGATACACAAGCGAATCTTGAGGGGATGAGTATGACAAAGCGAACAGCTCCAGTCAGGCGTCACGGAGCGGACTTAGAAGGTGCTCTCCTAGATGCCGCTTGGCAACAAATCATGGAACAGGGCCTGGACGGCTTGACGTTTGAAGGGGTGGCGAATCGTGCCAGAACGTCACGCCCTGTCCTCTATAGGCGCTGGTCCACACGCGAAGAGATGGCCGTTGCGGCGCTGAAGAGGCAATTCGAAGCATTTGATTTTGTTCTGCCCGACACAGGATCACTGCGATCAGACATCCTCACTCTCCTTGATCAGGTGATCGCTAACAAGGTGGGCATAGCTTCGTTAATTGCCGTGATGGGAGTATTTCCTCGAGAGCATGCTCGGAATCTTGCCGTACTGCGCGATCAAGTCCTGTCTCAGGGCAATCCAGTCATGAAAAAACTCTTGGATCAAGCACGGGACCGCGGTGAATTGACCGTTGATCTCCCGGATCGAGTCATCAATCTCCCACTGCGCCTATTAAGAGACGAAATTCTCGTGGCAGGGAGCAAGATTGACATAGACGCAGTTACTGCGATCATTGACGATGTTTTTCTTCCTCTGGTCCGCGCCTATCAAAACGGGCTTCACAAAACGTCCTAGCAGTGGGTTTCCACGGCGGCGTAGGGTAGAGAGGTTGATCTAGCCGCTAGTTTTACGAGGAATACATGCCGGACACCCAGCAGCACACATCACTCTCCCGCCGCCTGACCTCGGCACAGGTTTCGATGATTGGTCTCTCGGGGGCGTTGGGCACCGGGCTCTTTTTGGGATCCGGCTCCACGATCGCACTGGGCGGGCCGGCAACGGTTATTTCCTATGCGTTGGCCGGGCTCATGGCACTTTCCGTGGTGTGGGCGTTGGCCGAAATGGTGACGGTTCATCCGGTCCACGGCGGGCACGGCGCTGTGGCGGCATCCTATCTGGGCAAGTTCGGCGGATACATCACGCGGTGGAACTTCGCGTTCATGATGCTGATTGCCGTGGGAGCGGAGGTGACGGCAACGGCCACCTATTTACGATTCTGGCTGCCGGACCTGCCGCTTGGATTGGGCACCATCCTGTGCTCCCTGTTCATTGTGGGACTCAATCTGGCGACAGTGCGGCTCTATGGCTCGAGCGAGTACTGGTTTTCCCTCATCAAGGTCACGGCCATCTCCGTGTTCATCGTTCTGGGCATCATCCTAATCTTTGTGGATTTGCCCGATCATCCTGCCGCAGGCTTCTCGAATCTGACCGCTCACGGCGGCTTCGCCCCCTATGGTCTGGGCGGAATCCTTGCGGCGGCCTGCATGGCTGTATTCTCCTTTGGCGGCATTGAAAACGTTTCCGTGGGTGCCGCTGAATCCGAGAACCCCGAGCGCGATGTACCGCGCGCGGCCCGGAACATGATCTGGCGCCTGCTCCTCTTCTACATCGTCGCGATGCTCATCATCGTGACGCTCCAACCGTGGACTACATCCGCGGCCTCGCACGGGACGGTACTGGAATCTCCCTTCGTTGCAGTCCTGGATGCCACTGGCATTCCCGCGGCCGCGCACATTATGAACGCGGTGCTCATCGTGGCCGCTCTCTCGGCAGCCAATGGCTGCCTCTACTCCTCTTCTCGGATGATCCATTCGCTTGCTCTCGATGGCATGGCCCCGCGCTGGGCGGCGCGCACGTCTGAGAGTGGTGCGCCGCGTGGTGCCGTGCTGATCGCAACGCTCGGTATGGTGCTCGCCTCGATCCTCTCCCTCGTGAGCCCGGACAGCGCATTTATGCAGCTCTATGGTGCCGCCACGGCTGGCGCTCTTGTCACGTGGATCATCGTGATGATCACTCACATGGTTTTTCGGCAGAAGAGGGCCCGCGCGGGCCTACCAATCACGAAGCACCACCTGTGGGGTGCGCCCGCCGTTCCGATCCTCGTGATCGTTGCGGCCGTCGCGATCTTCATTGCTATGCTCTGGATCCTTCCCGCCGTGTGGATTGCGGGGATTCCGTACCTAGTCATCTTGGTGGCGTCTTATCTGATTCTGGCCCGCGTCCGCACGCTTGCCACGCCGCGCAATCTCCTAGCCGAGGAACTCCGCTAGGCTAGTACCCATGTTTGCTTCCTGGGACGAATGCCTTGCCCACGTGAAAGAGACCTTCGAATCGGACGATTCCAGTTCAATCCATGCCCGCCTGCGCCTCGAAGCCGGGCCCGCGATGGTCTGGAACGGTAAATCGACGGCGGATCCGGAGTACACGGTAGTGCACATCGCCTCCCCGATCGCCCCGGCCGATAAGGCGGATCTCCTGCATCTGGCAGCGGCCTCCGAGGATCTCCCGCTCGGCGCCCTGCGGATCATGAACGAAACAGTTCACCTCCATCAGGCCCTGCCGTTCGCGGGCCTAGAAGCGGAACGCCTAGATCAGGCTATTCGCCTAGCTGTCACTGAGGCTCACGCACTCATGAGGGAGATCTGATGTTCGGGAAGAAGAAGCGCGAGCGCGTCATCGATGATTGGCAGAGCCTTCAAGACGCCTTAATCGGGGATATGGACGCCGAAGAAACCGGTTCAGGAGCGCTCAGCTTCACCGTGGAGTGGAAGACGGAGAAGCGGAAGCGCACCGTTACCGTGGCCTATGCCCCGGTAGGAGAACTAGGCCAGATCGCCTACATCACCGCCCCCATCATCGAATCGCCGCGCGATGCTCAGGTGCGCGAGGCAATGGAGGAAGCCGCCAAGTTCCTAGAGGGCGGCGTGGTGTTCGCAGACGGTGCCCTATCCCTGCGCTCCAGCCTCCCGTTCCAGGGCATGACCCGCTCGGGCATTCTGCGGGTGATTCGCCAAGTTGCGGCCAACGCGGACGTCTTGGCGGCTAGCTTCGAAGAAGAAGACGAAGTCGCGTCGTAGCCCCGAAGGGTATACACGTGGAACAATCGAAGCATGAACCGCCGGATCCTTTCCATTCTCGCAGCAGTAAGCCTCACAAGCGCCGGACTAGCCGGCTGTTCCAGCTCGGACACTGTGGTAGGCACATGGGGTGAGGACAGGGAGGGTCAGCCGTCGCTCACGTTCGAGGAAAACGGCAAGGTATCCGGAACCGACGGCTGCAACCGCCTCACAAGTTCGTGGACTCAGGACGGCAAAGACATCTCTTTCTCCCCCGTCGCCTCCACGATGATGGCCTGCCCGGATGTAGACGCCTGGCTGTCCGGGCTCGATTCCGCCACACTGGACGGCGATACCTTGACAATCCTCGGCGCGGATGGCGAGACGCTAGGTACCCTCGAACGAGCCGCGGACTAGCTACCAAACAATCGGTACGAAGAAGACGGCCACTATGAACCACACGGCCATGAGCGCAAGGCCGGGACGCCAGTAATCGGAGAAGTGATAACCGGAGGCTGCTCCGGCGATCATGTTAGCGGGCGTGGCGATAGGAGTAAGGAAGGACGCCCCTGAGGCGATGGCCAAAGACATGAGCATCATGCGCGGATCTATCGTGGAGGCCTCACCGATCGCCAACACCACGGGAGTCATCACAAGCACAGACGCGGTGTTTGAGACGAATTGACCGAGGGCGGCCGTCACCAAGAAAACCACTGCGAGAACCGGAACAACTCCCCCACCTCCCGCAACAGACAGCACCCGATCAGCAAGAAGCTCTGCCGCCCCGGACGAGGTGATCGCGGTTGAAAGCGCAATGAGTGCCCCGATGAGCACCAGCATCTGCCATGAGATCGCCCGATAGGCCTGTTCGGCGCTCACCACCTTGAACAGCACCATCGCACACGCCGCTAGAAGCCCCGCAACCGCTGGCTCTAGCAGATTGCCGGACAGGGCAACGATCATGACCAACGTGATGGCCCCAGCCACCCATGCCCGCCGCCCCAACGGCGCCAGCTGCCGCCGCATGGATTCAGGACAGTCCACAAGAACAACCTCCTGAAAGTCCACCAGCCGGAAGATCCCGTCCCGTGGTCCGTGCACAAGCAGCGTATCGCCCTCTTGAAGTTCCACCTCCGCGGTCCGGGCATCCTTGCCCTTGTGTCGTATACCCAGAATGGTCACGGTGCCGATGCGCATGCCAGTGAACACCGATCTCCCGGCCAACGCTGAACGCGGGGCAACAATCACTTCGGCAGCCCCCGCCTCTTCCAGCACCAGCTGAGATTGAGTTGAACGGCGCAGCGGGGTTTGGACAATGCTGAGGTTGGCCGAACGAACCAGTTCCTCAATGTCCTCATCCTGTCCGGTCACCAGCAGCTCGTCGCCTGTATGCAGATCCTCGTCAAGCCCACGAACCCCGCCGTCCGGTGTTTGAACCGCGTATAGTTCCGCTCTACTGCCCAACCCCTGAGCGGACACCCCGGACTCCTCATCCACCCGCAGCCGGTAAAGGCCCTGCTCTAGCTCATAATGTTCTACAAGAGCGTCCACATGCCGCCCGAAGTCCTTCGTCTGCTTCGTATCGCGCTCCACTGGGATCCAGCGCTGTACGGTCACAACTGCAAGGATTGAGCCACCCACGAGGAGGACACCCGCGATACCGAACTCGAAGTAGCCGAAGCCCTGACCTGTGGCCTCCTGAGCGGTCTGGGATACGAGAACGTTCACCACGGATCCGGACAGAGTAAGCAAAGCTCCGGCGCTTGCCGCGAAGGCAACGGGCATGAGCATTTTGGCGGGGCTCACGCCAATGGATCTGGCCGAGGTCAAGACGATGGGAACCATGGCCGCCGCCGCACCGTTGGGAGTGAGAAGGGCGGCCAGAACGGCAGTCACCACCATGAGAGCTACCATTAGCGCGGTTTCCCCGTGCACCCGTGCTGTGATGGAACGGGCTATCCACGACGTGATACCCGAGGCATCTAGGCCTTCAGCTACCACAAAGAGCGAGGCCAAGAACAGCACGGCCGGGTCACCAAAGCCAGCCACCGCACTTCCAAGGTCTAAAACACCAAGCCCATACAGGGACAGGGCTGTCAAAATGGCAACAACGCCCACCGGCAAACGGTTGGAAATAAACGCGACAATCGCTACGCCCATGACAATGAGCGTTACCGTAGCATCAGTCATATCGTTGTCCCTCCACTACCGTAAATTATGCCTTCCTTTTCGCCCGATTCGTCGGCTTCTCATGTGCCGGATCCTCGGGCCATGGATGGCGCGGGTACCGCCCGCGCATCTCTGCGCGAACCTGGGCGTACGCCCCCGCCCAAAATTCCGCCAGATCGTCCGTGATAGCCACGGGCCGCGAGGCGGGCGAAAGTAGCTCAAGATTCAGAGGAACCCCCGCGATCTCGGGAGTTTCGGTCCATCCGAACGCCTGCTGAACCCGTAGCCGAATCTTGGGGCGCTCCCCCGAATAGTCCACCGCGAAGCTCTGCCCACTCGGCGCCGCAATTCTCTCCGGTGCCAGTACGTCAATGTTGGCCGCATCCGGCCATGGGAAGAGCCGCTCCAACTGTCCACGGCTCACCGGCGCCAGCTTCCCGCCCCGAATAAACCGCTCAATTTCCAGCCCTGCCCACTCCTCCAGCCGCTCGGCCAGCGCCGCGTCACTCACATCCGGCCACGGCTCGCCCACTGCCCGGTGCAGGAAGTCCATACGCTGCCGCAGCTTCGTTGCGGCCTCCGTCCAGTCAAACACCAGATTCCCAGAGGATAGCCACTTTCGAGCCGCCTCCGGATTTGTTTTTTCACCGACGACGGCAACCTCAATCGCCCCCACCATCCTCCGTGATTGCCCGCGGAGCTTGCCGCCAGAGAATGTCACTTCGTGGTGCGTGGACACAGTGAGATTCTGCAGGAGGTCCTCATCCAGCGGTGCTGCCATGCGAATCATGGCGTCCGCCCGGCCCTGTCCGCGATCGATTTGAGCTATTGCGAGCCACTCGCAGCCCTGAAGCGGAGAGTGCTCCGGGAGTACGCCGCCCACACCATTGGCAAGGAGGTAGCGGCCCGTCCCGCGCCGCCTCCGGGCTACCCGATCCGGATAGGCCCGCATGATCACGGTGGCGATCTGTCGCTCGGTCGGCTTGCTCAGGCTACCCAATTCGCCAGAGCTGCCCGCCATCTTCTGCAACCGCTTTGTTTGCTGCTTCCAGTTTGGAGCGCTGCGGGTGGCATGAGCCCAGTTGCCCACCAGATCAGCGTCCGGAATACGCACGTTCTCCTCAATCAGTGCGCAGATCTGCGCCGCCGGCATCTCAGGTGCCGATTCGAGCAGCGCCCGGCCGATACGCGGGCCCACGGGAAGCTCCGCGATACGCTTCCCCAGTCCGGTAGCCCTACCCTCTTCATCCACTGCACCGATCCCGCGCAGGACCTCCTCGGCGGCCTCACGCCCAGCCTCCAGCGGTTCGTCGAGCAACGCGAGATCCTCACCGCTAGGCGCCCCCCACACCGCGGCCTCCAACATGAAGTCCGTCAGATCGGCGGTTCGGATCTCCGGTTCGCTCTGAGGAACAAGGCGAGCCCAAGTAGTCTGGTCCATCGTGCGATAGACGCTGCCGGGTCCCAATCGTCCGGCACGCCCGGCACGCTGGGTGCCAGCTGCCTGCGATTCGCGGACCGTTACCAGCCCACCCATGCCGTGCGCGTAGTCCATCCGCGGCTCGCGTGAAAGCCCAGCATCCACCACAATCCGCACGCCCGGAACAGTCAACGAGGACTCCGCGATGGCGGTGGCCACGATGACCCGTCGCCTCCCCGACCCCTCGAAAATACGATCCTGTTCCGACCCGGAGAGCGAGCCGTGCAGCTCCAGCACAGCCAAGTCCGCGTTGCGGCCCACGAGGCCCGCAACCTCACGAACTTCCCGCACGCCCGGCAGAAACACGAGCACATCGCCCTCGGGAACCTCCGCCAGCGCGCGGGTCACGGTATCAGCCACCCACCCAAGAAACTCGCGCCGCACGCCGTATCCCCCGAGGGGCTCCATCCCCCGCGGCGGCGGTGTCCACACCGTCCGAACCGGATGAATCGCCCCCGGGATGTCCACGGTCTCGCCGCCGATCAAGCGAGCGGTCCGTTCCGCCTCCACGGTGGCGGACATGGCTACGAGCAGGAGATCATCGCGTAGCGCGTCCCGCACATCCACACACATTGCCATGGCCAAATCGCTGTCCAAGTGCCGCTCGTGAACCTCATCTAGGATCACCGCGCCAACGCCAGCCAGCTCGGGGTCGCGTTGCAGGCGGCGCACCAGTACGCCCGGAGTCACCATCTCGATCCGCGTATCCGGCCCCACGCGGCTCTCACCCCGCACGGAGAAACCCACGGATTTGCCCACCCGCTCACCGCGTAGGTCAGCAATCCTCCGCGTCGCCGCCCGGGCAGCGACTCTGCGCGGTTGCGTCACAAGCACCCGCCCTGAGCACTGCTCGGCAACTATCTGAGGAACCACCGTAGTCTTACCTGTGCCCGGAGGCGATTGAATAACTACGGCGCCACTCGCGAGCGCCGCCCGAATATCTGCGATCTTGGCTGAAACCGGCAGATCCTCCAACTACATTCCCTGTTTCTCTGTAAGGTAGGCCAAAACCGCCCGAACCCGCCGGTTGTCTTCGCCAGGTGCCATCCCCAGCTTCGAGAATACGGCGGCCACATGCTTGGACACTGCCGCGCTGGAGAGATAGAGCTTGCCACAGATCTGCTGGTTGGACAGGCCCTGGGCCATAAGCTCCAAGACTTCTTCCTCGCGCTGGGACAGCACGTCCAGCCGGGATGGCCGGCCCTGTACGAGGGCTGTAGCAATCTCAGGATCTACCACCACCCCGCCGGCGCCCACCACCTGAAGCGAGCGGATGAAATCGGCCACCCGCGCCACCCGGTCCTTGAGCAAGTACCCGAGGCCGCCAACGCCCTCGGTGGGAGCTCCCGGCTTAAAGAGTTCGGAGGCGTAGGCCGGGGCCACGTACTGTGAGAGCACCATGATCCCGGTTTCCGGCTGCTTCTTCCGGATCTCCACGGCGGCGGCCAACCCATCGTTGGCCATACCCGGAGGCATGCGCACATCGGTCACGATCACATCCGCCTCGTTTGCTGCGGCCACAGTCTCGAGCTCGGGGGCGCTCGCCGCGAAAGCCACGATCTCATGCCCTTGCCTCTCCAGCAGCCCGATCAAACCTTCGCGAAACAGCGCCGAATCGTCAGCTACGATCAGCTTCATCAATCACCACTCCAAATTCGCCCTGCCGCAGTAGCAGCGGGATCTGACACTGTACGGTTGTTGGCCCACCCGACGGGCTCATCACGCCGAAGCTTCCACCAAACGCGGCCAAACGTTCTTTCATACCGGCCAACCCATGATCGGGAGATATCACGGCGCCGCCGGGTCCGTCGTCCACAACACTAATATGTAAATCGTCATCGGCCACCAGAAGGATCGAAACTGATGCGCCTCCCGCGTACTTCGCGGCGTTAGTCAGGGCCTCGGCCACCATGAAGTAGCCCGCGGCCACCACGCCCTCGGGGAGCTCGGGGAGTTGGTGGGGTACGCGCACGGTCACTTCCAGTGGGCTATCGGCGGCGAGGTTTCGCACGGCCGCCTCCAACCCCAGATCGGACAACACTTTGGGATGCACGCCGGCCACCGTGTGTCGCAGCGCCCGTAGAGCTGCCGCGCCATCGTCCTGAGCCTTCGCCAGCAGCTTTCGCGCCGCGTCCACATCCCCGCCGGTTTCGAGGATCAGATCGGCCTCGCCCACCGCCATGGATGACGTCACCAAATACTGTTGTGCCCCATCGTGAAGATCGCGCTCGATCCGCCGCCGCTCGATCTCAAAAGCGCGCACGATTTCGCGCCTTGACTCGGTGAGGGCAGCTATCTCGGCAGGCTCGCGCGGATTCACCGCCGCGGTGATCTTACGTGCCGCCCATTCCACCAGCTTCCAAACGAGGAAAGGTGCGGCCAGCGCGGCAGCTCCCCAACTGGCGATGTAGGCCATCGAACTCCCGCCAGTGCCTAAGATGAAACCGGCGCCCAAGAGGAGGGCCGCTACTGCGCCAGCGATTACCGGTACGGCAATCAGCCACTTAATCTTGCGCATCCCCATGCCTTCCTCTCTTCCCACCACCTAGCTTAGAGGGTAGAGCTGGCTCTACCTCAAGAAGATAGCTCACCTACTCCCGCTGCCCCTGGCCCGTGCGTTGGAATAGATACCATGAGCACTCCGATTGTCGCCCTGAACGGCGTTTCCAAGATCTACGGCAGCGGCGCCACGCGCGTTGTGGCCCTCGACAACGTGTCCGTCGGCTTCGAAGCCGGCCGCTTCACGGCCATCATGGGGCCATCCGGTTCCGGCAAGTCCACCATGCTGCACGTTCTGGCCGGGTTGGACACCCCGTCCGAGGGCTCCGTCCAGATCGAAGGACGTGAGATTACGGATTTGGACGACGACGACCTCACCCGCCTACGCCGCGAACGCATCGGCTTTGTATTCCAGAGCTTCAACCTTGTCCCCACGCTGGATGCCAAGGCAAACATGCTCCTACCGCTGAAGCTGGCGGGCGAGCACGTGGATCCACAGTGGTTCGATCAGATCGCTTCCTCACTTGGGCTTTCCGAACGGCTTTCTCACCGGCCCTCCGAGCTCTCGGGTGGCCAGCAGCAGCGGGTGGCAGTGGCCCGTGCCCTTCTCATGCGCCCGGCCGTGATCGTGGCCGATGAGCCCACCGGAAATCTGGATTCGCAGGCGTCCGCCGAGGTTCTTTCAATGCTCCGTGAGGCCGTGGACAAGCTCGGGCAGTCCGTCATCATGGTGACCCACGATGAGAATTCGGCTCTGATTGCCGATCGGGTTCTCGCGGTGCGGGACGGGAAGATCTCCGCCTCGCTCGATCACCCCACAGCCGATCAGCTGAGGGAGATTTAGCAATGGGAGAACTTCTCCGAGCAAATATCAGGGCGCATTCGCGCCGGTATATGGCCACCGCACTGGCCGTAGCTATTTCGATGGCGTTCGTGGTGGTTGCCCTTGCATTATCGTCAGGACTGAATGCTTCTTTGACCAAGTCCGTGCGCCAGCAGTACGAGGGCGTGGATGCTGTGGTCGCCCTGAACTATGACGATCCTTCAGAGCGTCCCCTCAATGAGTACATTGCAGTTGTCGAAGGCGTGGACGGCGTCGATTCGGTGCGCGAGTTTGGCTATGGATACTGGGATATTCGCACCTCTGACGGAAAGGTTTCGCCCTCGGTGAGCGTGGCTCATGCGCAGGAACTGGTATCGGGTTCTCTCCCATCCGGCCCTGACCAGCTAGCACTGAGCCAAGCCAACGCCGATGCCTTAGGTGTGGGCGTTGGAGACAGCGTAACTGCACAGAGTGCATGGGGTGACGAGGACCAGCACACCCTCCAAGTCTCCGGGATCCTCGAATCGTCAGGCGGCACCACATCCGGTACGGATACTGTAGCCAGCGCCCAAGCGCTTCGCGCCGTTGACCCAACCTTCGAACCTAATGCCCTCTACGTAGCCGGAAGCGGCGAGCTGACGGCGGCTATTGAATCGGCGATTGATGATCCCGGCGTGACCGTCCAGTCCGGCGCGGACGCGATGGACGAGGATCTCACTCAGATGCAGCTCGGGCAGGGAACCATGACGGTCTTTATGCTCGTCTTCCCGGTGATCGCGCTTGCCGTGGCTGCCATCGTGGTATCCACAACTTTCCGCATCATCTTCGAGCAGCGCCGCCGCGAGCTCGCGCTTCTTCGCACCCTCGGCGCCACATCACGCCAAGTTCGCGGGATGATTCGGGGCGAGACTCTATTGGTTGGCGCGGTGTCTTCACTAATCGGCATTGTGGTTGGGGCCGTGCTTGGCTCCTTTGTGCTGGTGTGGATCGATGTGGCCGACGGCCTTAGCGAGGGTTTCGCCATGCAGGACCTCGGGCAGATGGCGATCGTTTGGATCGTGGGCACCTTACTCACCTTCCTCATTGGGACCCGCCCTGCCCGCAGCGTCACGCAGGTTTCACCCATAGAGGCGCTAGTTCCCCTTGATGCCGAAGCTGCTAAGCGCAGCCACAAGGTACGCGTTGTTGTTGGAACGTCCATCGTGGCCGTATCGCTTGCAGGACTCTACTTTGGGATCGATATGGGCGAGGATATTGGCTTCCTCGTCGCCTTCGCCTCCGGCGTTTTCGGTTTCATCGGGGCGCTCCTCGTGTGCTCCGTTATTCTGCCCAAGGTCACCTATCTGTTTGGCGCGCCCTTCCGTTCCGTCGTGGGCATCATGGCCCGCTCCAACACGGTTCGCAATCCGGAGCGAACCGGCTCCACTGGCACAGCAATCATCTTAGGCGTCACCCTCATTACCACGATGGCGGTTGCTGCCGGATCGATGCGTGAGACGCTCCTGACTGAGGTGGATTCCCACCGTCCCTACGATCTCGTGGCCACAAGCTCCGGAATCTCGGAGAACGTTGTTGACCGGGTGAATGGGACCGAGGGTGTTGACACGGCGGTAGAAGTCCGCGGCACCGACGGCACTCTGAGCGGCAACACGCTCACTCTGGGCGATCCAGCGAAGGCTACCGAAGACGATCAAACTGTCGCCGTACTAGCTCAGCCCGATCTCAACTCAGTGGCGCATTCAACCGTCCCGGTGATTGAGAGCGGTGAGGCCCGCGTGCCGAGCTATCTGGACCTCGATTCCCTAGAAGTTTGCGGGGACACCCAGTGCGAAGAGCTGGCCGTCACACAGGACGAGGATACCGATCAGATCCTCATCTCTCCCGAGGACTTCGATCGCGTAACCGATTCATCCAGCATCCGCGAGATCTACGTGAAGCTCGCGGACGATGCGGACGCAACCGAGGTCCAGAATTCGCTGACCTCGATGGACGAGAATCTAGATGTGGGCGGCGCAGCCGCCGAGCGTGCGATGTACACCCAAATGATCAATACCGTGCTCCTGGTGATTGTGGGGCTGCTGGCCGTTTCGGTGCTTGTAGCTCTGGTGGGCGTGGCAAACACCCTTTCGCTCTCCGTATTCGAGCGAACCCGCGAGAACGGGCTGCTCCGCGCCCTTGGCCTCACCAAGAAGCAGATGAAGCGCATGCTCGTACTAGAGGCAACGCTCATCGCTGGTTCCAGCGCCATAATCGGCGTTGCCCTCGGCATCTTCTTCGGCTGGGTAGGAACGCTGGCTATGCCGTTCGATGTTGCCCAAACGGTCATCGTGATCCCGTGGCTGCAAGTTATTGGTGTGGTGGCGGTGGCGATCCTGGCCGCCATCGTGGCCTCGCTCATGCCGGGCCGTAAGGCCGCCAAGATCTCTCCCGTGGAGGCGCTCACGGCCTAGTGCGCCCTCGCGGCCTAGAGCGCTCGCATCCTAGCAGTCTGGCGCGGCGAATCCTCCGCCCTACCCACTGTGGCAGCAGCCTCAACTTGGGTTGCCTCTTCCGCTGTGGGTTGCCACTATATTGGCCTCCCAAGGCGGTAACCTCAACCCAAGATTGGTGAGCTCAGAGACTGCGGCACCAGAACCCCAATCACCACCGCAGCACCAATGAGTGCCGCTTCTGCGCGTACTACACACGGCCCTTCCAGTAGTTCGGCCTGCGACGGTGGTGCGCGATTGCAACAATTATGAGTTCATGATTTATGAGGAAGAAATGCACCTGATATGGGAATCTTGCAACACTTTGGGTGCGCACCTCGGGCTCTTGATCCCAGCCAGAAACCACTGGTGCAATTGAGGGCCATTCGAGGACAAATTCTAAAGCTTCTTCGACACTCTGAAGGAAATCGTCACCGAGGCCCGGCTGTTGGACGTCGTACCAATCAACGGCGGCTTCGAGTTCCAACTCTGCCTCAGAATGGAAACGGCGGACGAGTCTCACTGGCGACGAGCCGCAAGCTTTGCACGAATGTGCGTGAACACATCTTCAGCCGGGATCGTCTCGGCCTTGCCAGTTCGTAGATCGTCAATGCGCTTACTGAGCTCATCACGCCAAGCCGCATCGATTTCTTCTTGTGGCTCGTTCACGTCACCATTATCGAGCGCTTGAATGCCGCGGTGAACCACAGCAGCAAGGTCGCGCCGATCAAGCGCGAGCATTGCCTGTTCGATCTCAGCAACACTCATAGACATGCCACCAGTGTACGTGGAACAAACGTGAGCTGTCATTGGTCTTAGACTCTCCCACGATGGCAATATAAGCATCGACGAAATCAGTTCAACTCATACCGGTAACGTTACCCAGACAGTGCCATTCACCCATTAGTCGGCCCTAATCCTCGGATTCTTCGTCCGATCGCGGCGCCAGAACCTGAATCACCACCGCGGCACCAATGAGTGCAGCACCCGTGGGGAAGGCCGCCCAGCGGATGATCGTCAGGATCACTTCAACGGGATAAACGCCAGCTGACCCGTTCACACCCAAATAGTTTGTTATGGCAAACACGAAT
>OMJG01001056.1_pt1 | contig 17484 bp, 15 predicted proteins | sample 1646431 | NCBI WGS metagenome assembly OMJG01 (sample SAMN03771674, study PRJEB25209) | food metagenome | isolation source: Cotija cheese | place: Mexico:Jalisco,Michoacan | collected 2011-12-12
TCGAACAGTCCGAATGCATCACCGTAACTGCCAATTACGTTATCTAATTCTTCTTCCCGACTAGAAAACTCTACTGATTCAACATTTTCCAATCCTTCAAGACTCTCTTGCAGTGCTTCTCGGTCAGCTTCTTCAGCTGCTAGATCCACATGCACTCGAATACTCACATCATTTTCAATATCTGAAGCTAGTTTGTTTACGTTCATCAGCAAAGCGATAAAGCTTCCAACCAGCAACAAGGTGACAGCCACTGCACTGATAGCTGCCAGTGTCATCCAGCCATTTCTTATAATGCTTCTAAATGATTCTGCGATATGTCTTTTAACAGTTCTAAACTTCATATCCGTACTCCCCTTCCTCTTGATCGCGGGCAATACGTCCATTTTCAACTGCTAAAACTCTGTGTCTAACACGGTTTACAATCTCGCTGTTGTGTGTTGCCATGATAATCGTTGTTCCTTGATTATTGATTTCTTCTAGTAAATCCATAATCCCCCAAGCTGTCTCCGGGTCTAAGTTCCCGGTCGGCTCATCTGTTATCAACACGCGCGGCATGTTGGCGATAGCTCTTGCAATGGCGATTCGCTGCTGCTCTCCGCCTGATAACTCATTCGGAAACATTCTGACTTTGTGTTTTAATCCGACTAGATCCAGCACTTCAAGTACACGCTTTTGAATCTGTTTAGGATTTTTTTCCAATACCTGCATTGCATAAGCAACATTTTCATATACTGTCAAACGCGGCAACAATTTAAAATCTTGGAAGACGACTCCGACGTGTCTTCTTAAGAAAGGGATTTTTTTAGGTTTCAGGTTAACAAGATCAAACTCTCCAACCTTGACCGTCCCTTTTGTCGGAACTTCTTCTCTATAAATCATTTTAATGAATGTAGATTTCCCAGCACCACTGGGTCCAACGACGTAAACAAATTCTCCCTGTTCAATTCTAACATCTAATCCATTAATTGCCGTAATGCCGTTTGAATACTTCTTATAAACATTAGACATTTCAATCATGTTATACTCACCTATCTAAAATATTTTGCTTCTCGGACGACTGGTAGACATGCTGATGAAGAAACAGGAATGACCTGCTCCTTTCTCTCAAGCAATTCCTAGTATATCAGAGCATAAAAATAAGTCTGTTTTAATCCAATTACAAACATATTTCAAATTGTCATGCTTGTAGGAATTTATACAAATAAATGTTTCCAGCTCTTCACAAAACTTATACATTCACCACTTTATTATTCTAATCATTTTAAAACCGTCTTTACCACCCCACTAAAACAAAATAAAATGGACTTTTTTGGGAAAAGATGCAACTTTCTAATGTTACAGTTCTGTTAAAATATAGTCACTGAATTTATGTCCAAATTTTGACACTTATTTTATATTGCTATTTTAGTCATAAAAAAGATTGACTTCAGACTATCTTATACCGAAATCAATCTTTTGATTATATTATTCACTTGTCTGAATCAACGAACGAAGATATGCTTCGATAAAGGGATCCAGGTCGCCATCCATCACAGCATCTGTATTGCCCGTTTCTTCGTTTGTTCGGTGGTCCTTCACCATTGAGTAAGGGTGGAATACATAAGATCGAATCTGAGATCCCCAGCCGATTTCTTTCTGTTCTCCTCTAATAGCAGCCATCTCTTGTTCTTTTTCTTCTATCTGCTTCTGATACAATTTTGCTTTCAGCATTTGCATCGCTTGCTCTCTGTTGGCGATTTGAGAGCGCCCGGCTTGACTTGCAGCTACAATCCCCGTTTCTTTATGAGTGATTCGAACGGCAGATTCTGTTTTATTGATGTGCTGTCCGCCAGCCCCGCTAGCTCGGTAGGTATCTACACGGATATCATCAGGATTGATTTCAATATCGATATCTTCATTAACTTCCGGTACAACATCTATGGATACAAAGGAAGTATGTCGACGTCCACTCGAATCAAAGGGCGAAATTCGAACTAGTCTGTGGACCCCTTTTTCAGCTTTCAGTAATCCATAAGCATGCGGGCCTTTAACGAGCAAGGTTACACTCTTGATTCCTGCTTCTTCACCGTCTTGATAATCCAGTACTTCTGTGGAAAAACCTTTTTTATCCATCCATCTTGTGTACATCCGGTACAGCATCTCTCCCCAGTCTTGTGACTCGGTTCCACCAGCACCAGGATGAATTTCCAGAATGGCATTATTATTGTCATATGGTTCACTTAAAAGCATTTCCAGTTCAAATTGTTCAATATTTTTATTGAGTTTTTCTATACCCGCTTCTAGTTCTGCGCGAATATCGGCATCTTGTTCTTCTTCCAGCATTTCAATCATTGTTGAGTATTCTTCTACTTGTTCTGTTAAAGATTGAAAGGCATTATACGTACTTTTTATACTATTCCCTTCGTCAATAACCTTTTGTGCTTTTTGCTGATCATTCCAAAATGAAGGGTCAGCCATTTGTTCATCAAATTCGGCAATATCGGCTTCCATTTTTTCTAAGTCAAAGAGACCCCCTGAAGTCTGAAACTTTCAAACGTGCTGCTTGTAGAGCATTTCTGATATCACTGATTTCCATTGTAATTCCTCCTAATGATGGGTAGAAAAATCCCCTCTTGCAGTTGGTGAACGCAAGAGGGAAAGAAAGTTTTTCAGTTACAAGTTATCCCATTCTTGTATGTGTTTCTTCGTTATGAGAAAAGACAGGTTCTTTTGTTTTTCCGCGGTTTGCATCCTTGCTGTTGCCGCTTGGTGAAGCTTGCTCACGCTGCAAGTTCTGGCGGATTTGAGATTTCATCAGTAATCGAGTCACTTCGTAATCGATCTCCCCGATCATTTCCTCAAATAGCGTGAATCCTTCTTGTTGATATTCTGTCAGCGGATTTGACTGAGCATAAGAGCGCAATCCAATACCTTGGCGTAATTGATCCATTTGATCTATATGATCAGTCCATTTTCGGTCTACAACTCTCAAGATAACCACTTTTTCAAATTCAAGTACTTGTTCTTTACCGTTTAATTGAGCTGTTTTTTCTTCGTAATTGCTTTTGGCAAGTTCAACCAGCATGTTTTCAATTTCAGCAGCTGATTTGCCTTTCAATTCTTCTTCTGATAATTGATCCGGGTGAACAAGTACAGTGTGGGCAAATTCGATGATATGTCCCAGATTCCACTTGCTTGAATCTTCTTGCTGTGTGTTTAACTCCACGTAGTTTTTGATTGTACGGCGAATCATCGGTAAAGTAACATAGCTCAACGATTCTTCTTCAAGAATGACTTCTTGTCTTTGCCCATAAATCACTTCACGCTGTTCACGCATGACATCGTCATATTTCAATACATTACGACGAGTATCGTAGTTATTCCCTTCCACCCGTTTCTGAGCAGACTCAACTTGACGGCTGATCATACGGCTTTGGATCACTGCGTGATCTTCTGCAATCTTCAATTGCTCTAATACCATTCTGATCCGTTCTGATCCAAAACGTTTCATTAAACTATCTTCTAATGAAAGATAAAATTGTGAAACCCCTGGATCTCCTTGACGTCCAGCACGTCCACGAAGCTGGTTGTCAATACGTCTAGATTCATGACGTTCTGTACCGATAACTGCCAGACCGCCCATTTCTCTAACGCCAGGTCCAAGCTTGATATCTGTACCACGCCCGGCCATGTTGGTTGCGATTGTTACTGCGCCCGGCTGTCCTGCATTCACAATGATCTCTGCTTCTCGGAAGTGGTTTTTCGCATTTAAAACTTCATGCGGAATGCCTTCTTTTTTCAAGAGGTTACTGATATGTTCAGATGTCTCAACAGCTACTGTTCCTACAAGGATCGGCTGTCCTTTTTCATGGCGTTCTTTGATGTCTGCAACTACAGCATTAAACTTACTATCTAATGTCGGGTACAGCAGATCATCACGGTCGTCACGAATCAGCGGACGGTTTGTCGGGATCGCAATAACATTCATATTGTAGATTTCACGGAACTCTTCCTCTTCTGTTTTTGCTGTACCTGTCATCCCAGACAGTTTTTTGTACATACGGAAGTAGTTCTGGAACGTAATGGTCGCCATTGTCTTAGATTCTTTTTGGATTTCGACGCCTTCTTTGGCTTCGATCGCTTGATGCAATCCGTCAGAGTAGCGTCGTCCATCCATAATACGTCCTGTAAATTGATCAACGATTTTCACTTGTCCATCATCCACTACGTAATCAATATCCAGCAGCATAATGAAGTTGGCTCTTAGCGCTTGGTCCAAATGGTGGATCAATGACTGATTTTCTAAATCATACAAATTGCTGACTCTGAAAGTTTTCTCTGCTTTCTCGATTCCTTCTTCTGTTAAAGAAATCGATTTAGACTGCAAGTCGATTGTATAATCTTGTTCTTCTTTTAAGCCTTTGACAAAAAAATCGCAGCGTGTATAGAATGAAGTGGAACGATTTGCTTGCCCAGAAATAATCAGCGGCGTTCTAGCTTCATCAACTAAGATCGAGTCAACCTCATCTAAAATCGCAAAATTCAACGGACGCTGTACCATTTGCTCTTTATAAACAACCATGTTATCTCTTAAATAGTCAAACCCTAGTTCATTGTTCGTAGAATAGGTAATGTCGCATTGGTAGGCTTCGCGTTTTTCACTAGACGTTTTGCCGTTTAGATTCAATCCAACGGTCAATCCCATCCAGCGGTACAACTCGCCCATTTCTTCCGCATCACGCGTTGCCAAGTAGTCATTGACCGTAACTACGTGAACACCTTCTCCGGAAATCGCGTTCAAATAAACCGGCATTGTAGCCGTCAAGGTCTTCCCTTCACCAGTTTTCATTTCGGAAATATTTCCTTCATGAAGAGACATCCCTCCCATTAATTGCACGCGGAAAGGGAATAGTCCTAAAACACGTTTTGCCGCTTCACGAATCGTCGCAAATGCTTCAGGCATTAAGTCTTCTAATGTTTCACCATTTTGATAACGGGATTTAAATTCTTCTGTACGTGCTTTCAGCTCCTCATCAGATAAGGCAGCGATCTCTCCTTCCATACTTTCAATACGGTCGGCAATTTTTCCGTAACGACGCAGATCTTTTTTGTCGTTATCGAATAAATTCTTTAATAAATGAGCCATTTAAACAAATCTCCTCTTTATTCGTTTCACTGTTTTAATTGTTATATCGCAAAAGTCAATGATATCGATTTTCATACTATACTATCATACCACTATTGATTCTCAAAAAAAAGCCTTGATACTATGCTTTACAGGTGTTTACAAAAATGTCATTTTTTCATTATTACTCATACTTGTACTTTCATTTTGTACAAGTTTAAAAGAACGCGAAAAAAGGCGAGCAGCCAGCTGCTCGCCTTATCTTAAAAAGATTAATCTGTTTCAATTAACCCATATTTTCCATCTTTACGTTTATAAACAACACTTGCACCATTTGTATCCGCATCTTCAAACACAAAGAAGTTATGCCCAAGCATATCCATCTGCAGGATCGCTTCTTCCGCATCCATCGGTTTCAGACTTAACCGTTTTGTACGAACGATTGCTGCACCGATTTCGTCTTCTGTTGTTTCCTCTTCATTATCAAGATCCAAGTCCGCCCATAAATCAGGGTTAGTCGGCTGAGGTGCGTTCACTCCTTGTGATCTGCGGTTCTTGCGATTCACTTTCGTTTTGTACTTTCTCATTTGTCTCTCTAGTTTACTGACCACTAAATCAATACTTCCATAAAGATCAGGTGATGTTTCTTCTGCGCGTAAAACGATATAAGGAAGTGGAACCGTTACTTCTACTTTCGCAGTTTTATCTGAGTAGGTTTTCAAATTCACGTGTGCTTGAGCATCCGGCACATCTTTGAAATATTTTTCGATTTTCCCTACTTTTTTCTCAACATAGTCTCTGATTGCTTGAGTCACTTCTATGTTTTCTCCGCGAACATTGTATTTTAACATATTGCTTCACCCTTCCAATACTTTTTTACTTTGAGTTATTTTAACATACTTTCTTCAATAACTCTCTAACAAACCATTTAGGTTGATTTGTTAACTTAGCTTCATTATACATGATAGCGGTTACTTTCTCAATGGATCTCGTTCATCATTTCGAATTTATCGAAATAACGAGACTGTCTGTACACTCGCCGCCCCGGCATTTACTAAACATTCTGCTGCATAGCGTATCGTTCGGCCCGTTGTATAAACATCATCCACAACTACTAGACGCTGACCTTTAATAGAATGAACTGCATGATCATCTTTAAGCTTAAAAGGCTGCTCCATCGCCAGCCGCTCTAGACGAGATTTAGTGGCCTGATTTTCACCTGAAGATTGATTCTCTAATAAAGTACTATATTTTACTCCGGCATAGTTCAGCATAATCTCCATCTGATTGAACCCTCTTTTTGCCAGACTACTTGAAGCAATCGGAATCGGAACGACTGTCTCAACGTTGGTTATTTTTTCAACTGCTTCTTTTAACGTTGGCGCAATCATACTGGCCACTCGGATATCTCCATCAAATTTAAACCGTTCCATCCATTCTTTGGCAAAAGCATTATAAGCAAAGATCGCTTGGTGACGAAATAAATAGTCTGGACTCTGCTTTCTCCATTTCAAGCAGTCAGAACAGACTTCTGAAGACGTTTGTCTGCGGCTGCAATCAGGACAGACAGAAGAAAAATCCAGCAGTTCAAATCGCTTCATGCAGGACTCGCAGACGGTTTTAGGCTGCAGTTTTTTGAACATTAGTAAATCGGTTATGGACAATTTTATCGCAATTTCCTTCTGACACCAAATACAAGCACTCAAGAATTTAACAACCCTCTTTTCTTCGCAATCTCGTTCATTTTTTTGATCTGACGAATCGCTTTTTTAATCTCTTTTGTCAATCCATCATGATAAAAGAGAACATTTCCTGTCGGATACTGAGGTGACCTTCCGGCTCGTCCCGCAATTTGCACAAGCGCCGACTCTGTAAAAATACGATCATCTGAGCCGATGACCAGTACATCAATGTTTGGAAAGGTAACGCCTCTCTCAAGAATCGTCGTGCAGACTAGAAAGTCCAGTTCTTCATTTCGCATAGACAGTACTTTTGCTTTTCTTTCCGGATCTTGAGAATGTACTGCTTCAAAGCGTGCCGTTTCAAAATGTGTTTTAATTACCTCTGAAAAAGCTGTCATCCAGTCGATATTCGGAGCAAATAATAGAAACTTTTTCTGAGATTTAAACAACTGCTGCATTTGTTTAAATAACTTTGTATTAGGGAAATGATGGAGCAATGCTTTTTGCCAGTTTTTTTCTCTCACAATTTTCGGAACTGGAAGTGCAAATCCATGATAGCGTGCTGGAAGTATACTAGCTTTTAATTGCTTTTTTTCTATTCTTTTTTGGTAGGTCTGATCTGGAGTAGCTGTCAGAAAAATCAATGTCGAAAAGGATTTTCGGGACTTTTCAGCAGCATACTGAAGTGCCTTATCCATTCGGTACGGAAAGGCATCGATCTCATCGATGATCAACAGATCAAAAGCTTCCTTGAACCGATATAACTGATGGGTCGTTGCAACGGTCAACTGAGCATACGTGTAGGGCTCTTCCATATCTCCATAAAGCACACTGATCGGGACATCTGGAAATGCTTGTTGTATCCTAGGCGCCAATTCCAGACATACATCCACCCGGGGAGATGCTAAACAAATTCTTTTATTCTGACGAATTGCTCTTTCGATTCCGGGAAAAAGCATTTCTGTTTTTCCGGCACCTGCTACCGCCCACAACAATCTGGTCTCGCAGTGATCGATTGATTGAATCAGCTCCTGTGCCGCTGCTTCTTGCTGAGCAGAAAGCTTTCCTTTCCAATGCAGAATTGGCTCAGGGACTTTTTTGAACTCGTTTGGTTCAGGTATATGAAAAAACGTACTGCAGCTTTTGACTTTTCCGAGCTGGAGACAATTTGTACAATAGCTGCAGTCTTTATCACAGGTACACTGGTTAAACGGAATCGGTACAATCAGATGATTGCACCTTCGGCATCTTTCTTTACCATTCTTTATGTAAAAACCCGATGTTTTCAGCAGGTTTGACCCATCGATGATTGGTTGACTGAATTCACTTCGTAAGACTTCTCTTCCATATAAGTGAGTCTGCTTTGCTGCTGTCATTGTTATCCACTCATTTCTAACGTTTGCTCTCACTTATACTATTGTCTAAATCGTTTAAATCTCATTAAAAAAACTAGCGCATAACCATACGCTAGTTTAAACGAACAGCATGATTCATCATGCCAGATCATCATATTTAGTTGTCCAAGTCATCCCAATTGCACCTTCACCAGTATGTACTCCGATAACGGGGCCTAAAAAGCTGAGATTAAATGTAACAGTCGGGAATTTTTCCTCCATTTTTTCTTTGAAGGCAAGCCCTTCTTCTTCACTGAAAGCATGTACCACAGTTGCTTGGATCGGCTGTTCTGAAGCCTGCACAGAAGCTTCAAGCAAACTTTCGATTTTTCGCATAGCTTTTCGTTTAGTTCTGATTTTATCAAACGGAACGATCAATCCATTTTCAAAGGTCAAGACAGGTTTGATGTTTAACAGTGTCGCCACTCCGCCGGCAGCTCTGGAAAGACGTCCGCCTTTTACTAGATTCGTTAAGTCATCAACCACAAAATAGAGTTCTGTTGCGGCTTTAAGTTCATCCAGTCGGTCAAAAATTTCTTCTATTGTTGCCCCTTTTTGAGCTAACCTTGCTGCTTCTATCACTTGGAAAGCTTGTCCAGCAGCTGCAAGTTCAGAGTCATACGGGTAAATCTCCAACTGTTCAAAAGCTTTTGACACACTCACTGCGTTTTGATAAGTTCCCGAAATTTTGCTTGATAAATGTATACTGATAATTGCATCGTACTGTTTCCCTAACTCTTCATACAGAGCGGTAAAGTCTCCGACAGTCGGCTGAGAACTGGTAGGCAGTTTGTCCATTTCACGTACCTTCATGAAAAATTCTTCTGAAGTAATATCTACTTCTTCCTTATAGACTTCATCTTGAGCGATACAGGATAATGGCACAGAATAAATATTATATGAATCGTATTGCTCATGAGATAAATACGCTGTACTATCTGTTACAACGGCTATTCTCATTGTTTCACCTCGTCTCTTTCATTCGTATCCGATCGTGTATTATTAGCATATGCAATCTAATTATGACCCCTATAAAATGGTCATAGAACCGCCTTGTAAATACACCAGATTCATTATACACTAATTGGATAAAAAAAAGAAAGGTCGAAAAAATAATGCAAAATTTTAGGACAATAAAAACTGAGGGTTCACATGAAATGGATATTAAAAAATCTCGTTTTATTTGTCATTTAAAAAGAACTGAAACTGAAACAGCAGCTTCTGCTTTTATTGAATCGATCAAAAAGGAACACTGGAAAGCCAACCACAACTGTTCTGCATACATATTGGGTGAACGCCAAGAAATCCAGCGCGCTCACGATGACGGCGAACCCAGCGGAACGGCAGGTGTTCCTATGCTTGAACTATTAAAAAAGCGCAACTTGAACAATGTGACAGCTGTCGTTACCCGCTATTTTGGAGGAACAAAGCTGGGTGCTGGCGGTTTGATTCGTGCTTATGGTGGTGCAGTGAATGATGCCTTATCTGAAATAGGTATCGTTGAACGCCAGCTGCACCAGTTTATAAATGTGACGGTTTCTTACCCGATGAGTGGCAAACTGGAAAATCAGCTTCGTCAGTCAGACTATTTACTGCAAGACATCTCTTACACTGACCAAGTAGGGTTTAATTGTGTCATTCCAATTGAGTCAGAAGAGTTGTTCAAACAGTCCGTTACAGAATGGACAAATGGTCAAGGTCTATTTTCTATCGGAAAACAAGCCTGGATCGAAGTCGATGCTGCTGACTGACCGATTGATTAGATTTCAAAAAACCGACACCTTGCTTGCTTTGTGTCAATAGTTGCACACAATAATGACAGTTAAATGAATTTCTTTTTCAAGTCTTGACACTGCACAACAGAAGGATAATAATGTAGACTGGAATATTTATGCTTACAGAAAATTTTGTCCCAGCTAAAGGAGCACCTGACTTGTCTAAAAAATATAAAAACAGTCGAGCAACCACTCGGCAATCTAATAAGAAGAAAAAACAAAAAATTATCCTTATGTTTCTGATTCCGGTTTTTGCAGTGATCTTGGTTGCTATGGGATACTTTGCCAAATTACTGGCCACTACCGAAAACGCCATTGAAGCTTCTTATCATGAAGTCGAACGTTCAGAACCGATGGCAGAGGTCAATCCAATCGAAGAACCTGTATCTTTCTTGATTCTAGGAGTAGATAATGATCAGGCTGACTCTCGTTCACTTGGTTCCGCTCGTGCTGATTCTATTATTTATGCGACAGTAAATCCTATTACACGCAAGATGGAAATGGTTTCCATTCCTCGGGACACCTATGTGCCCATTATGCAAAATGGGCAAGTTGTGCAATATAATCGTATTAACTCGGCTTATGCAGTAGATGAAGAAAGTACAATGATTGAGACTGTTGAAGAATTTTTAGATGTGCCGATCCATTACTATGCGACCTTCAATTTTGATGCTTTTCTAGAAATTATTGATGCATTGGGCGGCATTGAAATGGATGTACCGATCACTTTTTCTGAACAGAATTCTTCTGGTGAAATGAGCACCATTCATTTAGAAGAAGGTTATCAAACCTTAAATGGTGAAGAAGCTTTAGCCCTTGCCCGGACTCGTAAAATTGATAATGATGTGGAACGCGGACATCGTCAGCAGCTTGTTATTCAAGCAATTATGAAAAAAGCTTTAAGTTTGGGATCTATTCCTAGGTATACAGAGATTGTAGAAACTGTTGGAGCAAATATGAGAACGGACATGCGCCTAAAAGATATGACTGCTTTGGCTCAAACAGGACTTAATCGTGATTTCGCTATCAACTCACATGTATTTGAGTGGACCAGCTTCACAGAAAGAGGGATGGATCTCGTTAGAATCGATCCTACCAGTTTGGCTAATATCCAAAACGATTTGAAAGCTTCTCTTGACTCCAGCGTAGCAGAAAAAGATGAAACTTCTTCAGAAGATTCAAGCGAAGCCAGCTCTGCTGATAATCCGGACTCAGACGAAGTTCAGTAAACTAGTTAAAGTAACAGGAAAAAACCAGACGATCATTTATCGTCTGGCTTTTTCTTGTTCAATTGGTTTCCAAATTGTCTTAATGCCTTCAGCAACGGTCGTCTATCTGATCCAACTAATCCGATAATTTCTACGAAAAGCTCTACTCCAATCAAGACAAATATCGTCAGTAAGATCGATCCCCATAAAGTAGAAAAGTTATACAGCAAGGCAATAATAGAAAAAATCAGCGATACAAGATAGATCGCCATTACGGTTTGCCGATGAGACAATCCTAATGACATCAAGCGGTGGTGAATGTGATTTTTATCTGCTACCGATATCGACTGTCGATTCATTTTCCTACGAATCATGGCAAACAAGGTATCTGTTACAGGGATACCCAGAATGACTACTGGAAGAACGAGTGAAATCAACGTAGCATTTTTCAACCCTTGCAGTGAAAAAATTCCAATCATGAACCCGATAAAAAGTGCTCCAGTATCTCCTAAGAACACGCTGGCCGGCTGGAAATTAAATGGCCAGAATCCAGCGATTGCGGCAACCAAAACAAAAATCATAATTGAAACAGATACTTCCTGAATAGTCAAAAAAATAAATCCGATAACTCCCATGGTTGTTAAAGCAATCATCGATACACCGCTGGCCAATCCATCTAATCCATCAATTAAATTGATGGCATTGGTAAACCCTAGAATCCAAAGCAGCGTAAACGGCAAACTCCAGGAGCCGAATTCCAATGTTCCTACGATTGGCAGCGTCATGGTTTCCAGAGAAATATCTCCATAAAAATAGACTAAAAGTGCACCCACTAATATTCCTAGAACTTTTAAAATAGGTGTAAGATTTTTCCTGTCGTCAATAATTCCCGTTAGCAGCACTACTAAGGAGCCTATAAACACAGGCAGTAATTGCTCATCTGGTATGGGAAGCAGCACAAATAGTGATAAATAGTACGCAATGAAAACAGCAATACCGCCCATTGTCGGCATTACTTTACTGTGAACTCTTCTAGCTTCTGGAACATCTACAAAATTCAACTTTACTGCAACAATCTTATAAACATAGGTTAGTATAAAACTAAGGACAGTTGTAGCTATGCAGACTAAGAAAACTAAGAACATATCATACATATCAATAACTCATTTCTGGTAAACTTTCTTTCATTATAGCATTGCAGGAAACGAAAACACAATTGCATTTATGAATCATCTGAATTAAACTATAGAATAGTAAATCTATCATCCAACCGCTTTGTTTAAATCGTTATCTAAAATTCAGCATAGAATAGAGGCTAATATGCGTTCACAAAAACATACTCATAGAAAAAAAAGAAATAAATGGATCAGACGCATCATCTACAGCGTTGTTCTGATCGTTTTTTTCATTCTCGGAACCGGTGTAGGCTATTATGGCAGTGAGATCTCCAGATTTTTAGGAGACGTTTCAAGAAACACGCCTGAAGAACTTCAGGATACTTCAGAACAGGATGCCAGACTGGAAGAGCTGCATCCATTTTCCGTACTGCTTATGGGACTAGACGATACAGGAGATACAAGACGTTCAGATACCTTGATCGTTGCAACGATTAATCCAAATGTCGACTCTGTTAAGCTGGTTTCGATTCCGCGCGATACGCTCATAACGCTTCCAAATTCGGACCGACAAGAAAAAATCAATGCGCTATATACTATCTACGGCGTTTCAGGAACCATTGATTTTGTCGAAGATTACATGGATATCCCCATTTCTTATTATGCCACCTTAAACTTTGATGGTCTAGTTGACTTAGTCAATGCTGTCGGCGGAATCACTGTGGACGCTCCTTTTTCATTTACAGTACAGGACAGTAATGAAAATATGGATGCTATTCAGATAGAAGAAGGAATTCAGACAGTTGATGGCGAGCATGCCCTGGGATATGCAAGAATGCGTAAACAGGATCCTCGAGGAGATTGGGGAAGACAAGAAAGACAGCGAGAAGTGATCCAGTCACTAGCAGATGAACTACTGTCCTTTGATACGTTCGCAAACTTTTCATCTATTCTGGATGCTATCCGCAATAATCTGCAAACTAACCTTTCCGGTCGTCAAATCTGGACAATTGCCAACAACTATACAGAAGCCGCACAAAATGTAGAAACGCTGGAAATTGCGGGTGCTGCAGATACTGTATATTTCCCAAGATATGGATTAGATCTTTATGTTTGGGAGCCCTATGAGGAAAGTCTGGAAGAAATCAAAACAGAATTAAGAGAACATTTAGAGCTGAGTGATTCAACTGGCTCACAAGATGAAAGTGAAGTTGGACTGGATAAAGAGTTTGAAAATTTTCCTTCAACGGAGGATTCAGATGATTCGTTCTCAAATCCACAGGAAGACGATTCCACAACTGAATAAAGCATAAACAAAAGGCAGCCATTCACACGGAACGGCTGTCTTTTATTTTAACTCTGATACTGGTGTATTCAAGCGCTCAGCCAGTAACTTATACCACAACTGATATCCGTTCCCATTCGGGTGAACGGCATCTGCTAAGAATTCTGTCAGTTGACTCCCATTTTCATCGATATTTTGCGACATTAGAGTATATATATCTATAAACGGCCATTGCTGTTCTCGAACAAATTGAGTGATCTCTTCATTATATTGATGGTAGGTCAATAGACCATTGTCCAGATAGACATCATTATAAATCGTTGGGTTGGCAGTTGTCAGTAAGACGAAGGTCTGAGGAAGCTGCTTTTGAAACCGATCCATGATATCAGACAGTTCTTGTTTTGTCTGCTCTAAATCGTTTTGCGGATAACGGTTATTATTGATCAAGCTCATTTCAAAAATCACAATATCCGGATGCAGGCCAATGGTTTCACCGACTTTGCCGTTTACCAGCAGATCCGTAGTACTGTATCCGTTAAATCCCTGGTTCCATACTGTCGCTTTGATCCCTTCCAAGGTATTCAACTGCTGTTCCAGCCTTTTCCCCCATACAGGCTGTGCAGCTGTAGCACCTTTCCCTCTCGTTACACTGCTGCCCAGCACGGCGATATCCACAACGCCATCTCTTTTAGTCACAAATTTTGCGCGATTCAAAATGGTTTCAGATCCATCAGTGTATTGATTCATGTACGTCTGAGTCAGTTCTTGAGAAGTTGCTTTGAACTGTTTATTGATCAGCCAATATGAACTGATGACAATCAGCATGACACAAAGACATACAAACAACAGATTTCGTCTGGAAACTACTGGTCTATCCTTTTCCACCGATCTCCTCCCCTTTCTTACAATGGTAATGATTCTTATGTACAAACGGTTTAAACAGTCTTATTTTATCGAAGAATCCTCTTGAAGTCTCGCATATTTTTAATTTAGACGATTGTTTTTATTTTATTGTAAAAATTTGTGCACATTTAACCTATTCTATATAAAAAGCCATTTCCAAAGGCACACAACTCGCTGGTTGAATGACTTGAAAATGGCTAATCTATTCTTTTGACAAGTTTCTTATTTCTTTGCGGCTTCCAAGAAAAACTCGTAGCGGTCGCCAACATATTGAGATCTTACATATTCAAACGGTGTGTCATCTTGGCTATAGCTAACTTGACGCAGCCTTAACACAGAAGATCCTCGTTTGATACCCAGCATTTCAGCGATTGATTCTGATGCCCAAGTAGCCGAGATGGTCTGTTCAGCTCTTTCGACACGCATGCCTTTTTCTACTTCTAGTGTTTTGAATAGATGCTGCGTAATCTGTTCTTTACTGAGATCATGTACATATTTATAAGGAATCGTCGCCACTTCATAACAGATTGGGATACCATCTGCTGAACGGATCCGCTCCATGATCAGAACTTCTTCATTGTGTTCAATCTGCAGTTTCTCCGCTTCACTGATACTGGCCGGTTTAGTATGAAAAGCCACTAGCTTGCTGGCCGGTACTTTGCCTTGTCGCTCAACTGTTTCCGTAAAGCTGGGGACTCCGCTCATTTTTTCTCGAACTTTTTCCAGCGCTACGAAGGTTCCGGATCCTCTGCGTCGTTCAAGAAGCCCTTCATCTACTAGTGTATTCACTGCTTGTCTAGCCGTCATACGACTGACGTCGAACCGCAGCGCCAAGTCTCGTTCAGAAGGCACTTTTTCTCCTTCTTTCCATTCTCCTGTGTTGATCCATTCTCTCATTTGATTATGCATTTGAATATATACTGGCATTTTTTTAGGCATGCAAATCTTCCTTTCTAACTTCACACCTTGCAGGATCAGAATAGTCTGTTTTCGCTACTCACTTTCTACGATCTGGTGCGTTAGAATACTTTACAGTTTACTTGCAGCTGCCTTATCTACAATGATAGTCACATCGTCATGTGTTTGCAGGATACTGGCCGGTACTTCCTCAGTGATTGGACCGTTGATCATTTTACTGATGGCTTCTGCTTTCTGTTCACCATACGCCATCAGGATGATTTTTTTCGCTGAAACAATTGATTTGATGCCCATTGAAAAAGCGTATTTGGGAACATCTTCTTCTGATTCGAAGTAACGCTTGTTCGCTTCAATCGTTGCATCTGTCAATTTTTCCATATGCGTTTCTTGAAGAAACGGTGTGCCCGGTTCATTGAATCCGATATGTGCGTTCGTTCCAATCCCTAAGATCTGCAAGTCGATCGGGTATTCTTCTATTACTCTATTGTACCTTTTTATTTCTTCTTCTTCATCCCCTAATCCATTTGGAATAAAAGTTTTTTTGAAAGGTTTATATTGAAATAGATGCTCATACATAAAAGTATGATAACTTTGCGGATGATCTTCTGGGAGCCCGACATATTCATCTAAATTAATTGAAATTAAATGAGAGTAATCCGTTTCACTATTTTTCATTTCATTATAAAGTGGCACGGGTGAACTGCCGGTCGCTAAACCAAGCACTTGTGCGCCGTTTTGAACGGCTTCCTCTACTAGTTCGAATGCTTTTCTTCCGCCTTCTTCTTTGTCATCAACGATGATTACATTTAAATCATGCTTTTCTTGCAATTGTTTATCTGACATCATGCATTTCTCCTCTTGTTATTGTCTTTTGAAGAGAGAAGTCACTATCTAAAACCAATAGATCAGCGTCTTTTCCTGCTGACAACATTCCTTTATTTACAAGTCCAAACTCTTTTGCCTGGTTGTATGAACTCATTTTGACAGCTTCTTCAATCGAACAGCCTGTAAACTGAATAATATTTTTAAATGCATCAATAAATGTCAATACACTTCCTGCGAGCGTACCATCTTCCAGTCTCGCCTGCTTGTTTTTAACATAAACTTTCTGTCCGCCTAATTCGCTTTCACCTTCCGGAGCACCTTTTGCACGCATAGAATCCGTAATCAGTTCAATCCCATCTGCCCCTTTAGCTTTGTAAGCCAGTTTGACCATTTCGGGAACAATGTGCAGCCCATCCACAATCATTTCCACTGTGACACTGTCTTCCAAAAGCCCATATCCGCTGACACCGATTTCTCTATGATGCAGTCCTTTTTGTCCGTTGAACAGATGAGTAATATGAGTTGCTTTCGAGTCTTTCAGTTCGGCATACGTCGCTCCTGAATGGCCCGCCGATAAAATGATCTCATTTTCCTGACAGTAAGCTTCAAACTCTGTAACATCTCCTGTTTCCGGTGCATAGGTGACTAATCTGATGCGGCCGCCGCTCAAGTCGTTCCATCTGCTGATTTTTTCAGCATCCGCTACAACGATATACTGTTCCGGCTGAGCCCCCTTATGCGCTTTAGAAATAAAAGGACCTTCAATGTGAATTCCTTGAATCATCGGATTCATCTCCGCTGCCTGTTTGATCGTCTTCATGGCTTGTTCGATCTGTTCATCTGACTGAGTCATCGTAGTAGGAAAATAACTTGTTACACCCTCTGACAGCATTTTTTCAGTCATCTCATTGATTTCTTCAGACGTACCATCCATATTATCAATGCCGTATCCTCCGTGACTGTGCACATCAATAAATCCGGGAATGACTTTTTTTCCTTTCATATCCAGAACAGTTTCTTCACTTTCCGGTTCAAATGCTTCCATACTCCCTACACTGACAATGGTGTCATTAAACCGTATAAACCCTTTTTCTATAACGCTTTCGCCTGTATAGATCTCTGCATTCGTGAGTACTGTGACCATGTTAATTCCTCCTTATCAACTCTTCATTCACATTGTAATTGGTATATACCAAAAAGTCAATCTTTATCTATTACCCAGTATGCGTCAAGTTTTTCTCGGTAACCTTTAACTAGTAGAATTAACAGAAATTA